>Ga0209692_10000594_pt1 | contig 76067 bp, 76 predicted proteins | sample tdDd472_FD_187129 | JGI IMG/M metagenome (GOLD analysis project Ga0209692, IMG submission 187129) | Marine sediment microbial communities from the Atlantic coast under amendment with organic carbon and nitrate - tdDd47.2 (SPAdes)... | ecosystem: Environmental > Aquatic > Marine > Coastal >... | reverse complement strand
CCTCTGTCGAACATTTTGAAAGACGGGAAAAGCCAAACCCCAGCCTACTTCCATATGACCGCTTAAACATAAACGGTTCCCAAAAAACAAAACCCCGCCAAAAAAGACGGGGTTTGTCAGTAGTCTGACGCCGTCGCCCAATGGGGCGGCGGCGTTTTGTTTTGTCATATCTCGTTACAAATTATCTTCTTTTCCGACATATCCCTGTTGCATTCCGTCGGTTGAATCGCGTCTTAAATATTTCACGTCTATACTATTGACTCGATATATATCGAACATATATATGCTGCCTAGTGATATATCGAACTGTCATATTAATAAAAATGAATATTGCTCAGGAATTGAAGCGATGGATGTGAAAACGGTTTGTCTGGCGATCCTCAGTGTGAGTGATACGACAGGCTATGAAATCAGAAAGCACTTCGAAGACGGTCCCTTCGCCTACATGTACGAAGCGGGTTACGGCTCTATTTATCCGGCGCTGAATAAGCTCAATGAGGAGGGCTTGGTCACGGTACGGGACGTGCCACAAGAGGGCAAGCCGGACAAAAAGGTCTACAGTATTAATGATGCAGGTCGCGCGCAACTGAAAGACGCGATCAACCAAAGGCCTGAGCATGACCGTTTGCGCTCTGATTTTCTGGTGATGATGCTTTTTGCCCACTTGCTGGATTCGAAAAATCGTCAAGAGGCCTATGACACCTATCTCAATTTTCACCGACGCCATCTGGCGGAAATGAAAGGCGAGATTGATGGGGTTTGTTCGCAGGTTGGCGAGTGCTTCGACAGCCTGCCCGGCCATGATTTCGCCCACGGTTTCGGCGTCGCTGTTTACACGGCCATCGTTGACTATCTGGAACAGAACCGACACCTGCTTTTCAAGGAAGAAAATGATGCGGCTGCTGAATAATCTGAAAATGGGTTCCATCAAAGCCAAACGATCTTACTGGTATGCTGCGATCTTGGCGCTTGCCGTAATTGTTTGGATCGGCTCCGGTCAATTGCCGGGGCAGGGACCAGCGGCCAAAGCCACGGACGATAGGGCTGAAGGCGAGGCGAAGGCCGAAACCTTAGCGCCGGTCTACAAGGTCCGAGTGGAGACACTTCAGGCCTCGCCCGTAGCTGAGGAAATACATCTGCTGGGGCGCACGGAGGCCAAGCGCGATGTGACGCTCCGCGCCGAGACGGCGGGCAGCGTGGCCGAAGTGGTGGCCAAGAAAGGGCAGGTGGTTAAAAAGGGCGATGTCATTGCTCGGATTGACGAGAACGACCGACGACATCGTTTGCATGAAGCCGAGGCCCTGGTTCATCAGCGGGAAATCGAGTTTGACGCAGCCAAGGAACTTTCGAAAAAGAATTTTCGCTCCAAGACCAAGTTGGCCGAAGCCAGAACCCTGTTGAATGGCGCAAGGGCGTCCTTGGCGGCAATGAAAGTCGATTTGGCGCATACGGTGATTACCGCGCCGTTTGATGGTGTGGTTGATGATCGTTTCGTTGAAGAAGGGGACTATTTGAAAATCGGCGAAAACGTGGCTTCCATTCTCGACCTCTCAACAGTGGTGGTTACCGGCGATGTGGCGGAAAGTCTGGTCTCAAAAATCACCGTGGGCAGCAAGGGGCGCGCAGTGCTGGTTGATGGCCGTGAGCTTGATGGTGTCGTAACCTTCGTTTCCAAAGCAAGCGCGACGTCGACCCGTACCTTTAGGGTGGAAATGGAAGCGCCCAATCCCAACAACGCTGTAGCCGATGGCATCACGGCAGATATCCGCTTGGCTGTGGGCGAAAAGCTGGCCCACAAGCTCTCTCCGGCCGTTCTGACCTTGAATGACAAAGGTATCGTTGGCGTCAAGATCGTCAATCGGGAAGAAAAAGTGGAATTTTTGCCTGTGTCACTGGTTTCCGACTCGCCGGAGGGGTCTTGGCTCGGCGGTTTGCCGGAAAAAATCAGGCTGATCACGGTGGGTCAGGAGTTCGTCAAGACCGGGCAGACGGTTGAAGCGGTGGAGGAGTAGCGGACATGCTATCGGTTATCGACGCGGCGCTGGGGCGTACGCGAACGGTCCTTTCCATCCTGGTCTTCATTTTGATTGCCGGTGCTGTTGCCTATGTTGATATCCCTAAGGAATCCGACCCGGACATCAATATTCCGATTATCTATGTGACGGTGAACCATGATGGCATCTCGCCTGAGGATTCCGAGAGGTTGATTATCCGTCCTCTGGAACAGGAACTCCGGACCATCGAAGGCATCAAGGAAATGCGCTCAACCGGCTTTGAGGGCGGGGCCAGCGTGCTTATGGAGTTTGAGGCGGGCTTCAATGCCGACACCGCACTCGACGATGTGCGCGAAAAGGTCGATATCGCCAAAACCGAACTGCCTGCCGATTCCGATGAGCCGGAAGTTCATGAGGTCAATTTTAGTCTTTTTCCTGTTTTGGTTGTCATTCTCTCAGGTGAAGTGCAGGACCGGACCCTTTATCGTCTGGCCGGTGAGCTTCAGGATGCCGTCGAGGGCATCTCAACGGTTTTGGAAGCCCCCATCGCCGGGGATCGGGAAGAATTGGTCGAAGTGATCATCAATCCGGTCAAGGTTGAAAGCTATGGTCTCGACCCGGCGACCGCCGCTAATACTGTTAAGGGCTCGAATCTATTGGTCGCCGCCGGGTTCCAAGATACCGGAAAAGGCAAATTTTCGGTCAAGGTGCCGGGGTTGTTCGAGACGGTCGAGGACATCATCCATCTGCCCATCAAGGTTGATGGAGATTCGGTTGTGACCGTCGGCGACGTGGCAGATGTGCGCCGGACCTTCAAAGACGCTTCAAGCTATGCGCGGGTCAATGGCAAGCCTGCGGTCGCCCTCGAAGTTTCCAAGCGGACCGGTGAGAATATTATCGACACCATCGAAAAAGTGCGCCAAGTGGTCGAGGAGGAGCGGTCCAGTTGGCCGGAAGAACTGCGCCGGGCGGTGAAAGTCAGCTATTCGCAGGACCGTTCAAACCAGATCAGAACCATGCTTTCCGATTTGCAAAACAGCGTTCTTTCAGCGGTTCTATTGGTCATGATCGTAGTGATTGCCGCGCTTGGTGTCCGCTCTTCCGCTCTTGTCGGGATTGCTATTCCAGGTTCTTTCTTGGCAACCCTTCTGGTTCTCTTCATGCTCGATGTTTCTCTCAATATCGTCGTGCTGTTCAGTCTTATTCTTGCTGTTGGCATGTTGGTCGATGGGGCCATCGTGGTGACCGAGTATGCAGACCGCAAAATGAGCGAAGGGGTTCACCGCAAGCATGCCTATTTGCTGGCGTCTAAACGCATGGCCTGGCCGATTATCGCCTCGACGGCGACGACCCTGGCGGCTTTTCTGCCTCTGGTTTTCTGGCCGGGCGTCGTCGGCGAATTTATGAAATACCTACCGATGACCGTCTTGATCACCCTGTCGGCTTCGCTTGTGATGGCGCTGATTTTCGTGCCTACCATGGGAGCGATGATTGGGAAGCCGGGGGCGGCGGATGCTTCCACCATGCAGGCAATTGCAGCCGGTGAAAAAGGCAACCTTGATGGAATTTCTGGGTTTACCGGTAAATATCTTAAGGTGCTGCGCAAGGCGCTTCACCACCCGGCTAAGATTTTCGCCGGGTCCATTGGCGTTCTGATTTTCGTGTTCATGGTCTATGGCGCTATTGGTCCGGGGGTGGAGTTTTTCCCCGAGGTCGAGCCGGAAAACGCCAAGGTTCAGGTTCGGGCGCGGGGTAATCTGTCCATCGATGAGCAAGACGCCATTATGCGCGAAGTGGAGAGACGCATCCTGAAAGAGGAGGGGGTGAAAACCTTCTATACCCGTGTCGGTAAAGAGCAGAACAGTCAGGAGGCCGAAGATATCGTCGGCACGATTTCATTGGAATTCAAAGACTGGCGGGAGCGCCTGTGGTCTTATGAAATCTTTGATATCATGAGCGAAAAAACCAAGGATATTGCGGGCGTTATCATCGATTACCGCAAGGAAGAAGAGGGGCCGCCCACCGGTAAGCCGGTGCAGCTTCAACTGTCCTCGCGATATCCTGAATTGCTGGTTCCGGCTGCCGCAAAAGTGCGCGAGAAATTCGATAGCATGGCGGGATTGCGCAGCATCGAAGATTCCCGACCGCTGCCGGGCATTGACTGGGAAATTGTTGTTGACCGGGCCCAGGCGGCGAAATACGGCGCCGATGTCGGCTCTGTTGGCAATATGATCCAAATGACGACTGTGGGCTACAAAATCGGTGAATACCGGCCTGACGATTCCGATGATGAAATCGAAATTCGCGCCCGGTTCCCCCAAAAACACCGGACGCTTGAGGAGTTGAACCATATTCGCGTCAACACCAACGCCGGATCGGTTCCAATTTCAAATTTCGTCACCCGACAGGCCGATCACAAAGTCGGCACGGTCAAGCGGGTCGACGGCTTCCGGGTCATTACCATTAAGGCCGATGTGGAAGATGGCGTCTTGGTTGATAACAAGATCAAGGAACTGGAGAAGTGGTTGGAGACCGCCGAGTTAGATCCTCGCATCCATACGGTATTCAAGGGTGAAAATGAGGAACAGGCGAAGGCTCAGGCGTTCCTTGGCAAGGCTTTCCTTGTAGCCTTGTTCATCATGGCGGTGATTCTGGTGACCCAGTTCAACAGTTTCTATAACGCCTTCCTCATTCTGTTTGCCGTGGTGATGTCGACGGCCGGGGTTTTGATTGGTTTGTTAATCACCCATTCGCCGTTCGGCATTGTAATGAACGGCATTGGCGTCATCGCGTTGGCCGGGATCGTGGTCAACAACAATATCGTGTTGATCGACACTTACGACCGGCTAAAGCATACGGTGGATGATCCCATCGAAGCGATCTTGCGTACAGGCGCCCAGAGGATGCGCCCGGTGATGTTGACGACCATCACCACCATGCTCGGCCTGTTGCCCATGATGTTCGGTGTCAATATCGACTTTATCAGCCGTGAAGTGACCATCGGAGCGCCTTCGACTCAGTGGTGGACACAGCTTGCCACGTCCATCGTGTTCGGTCTTGGCTTTGCAACCATCCTTACGCTGGTGGTGACTCCTTCGGCCTTGATGTTGAAGGAAAATGTCCATGCTTGGCGGGTTAAGCGCCAGTTCGCCAAGCTCGGAAAGGCCTCGAGGCCGGCTGAATAGGCTAGCAATTTCTCCCAGCAGTCCTGTCATACGGGCTGCCGGGAGAAGGCTCGGGGTGAAAACAAATCCGCTCTAAGGAGCGCCGTCTTCTTTTTTATCCAGATTGACCACGTCGCCTCTAATCTCCGATTCCCGGCGCTGGAAACGGGCGTAGGAGCGTACCGAGAAGGGGAGGCTGCAGAGATAGACGGTCAGGATAATCAGCAGAGCAACCCAGGGTTCGGTGAATAAAACCGCAGCGAAAGCCCCAACACCCAGCAGAACCGGCAGCACCATACTGTGCGGCACTTTAAACTGCTTGAAGGAGAAGGTCGGGATTTTGCTGACGAGCAGTGCGCCTGTGCCCACCATGAAGGTGCCGACCAAAGCGGGGCTGGCAAAAAATAATTGGTTGGTCTGGACGTAGAGCATCAGGGGCATAAGGACAATCCCCGCTCCGGCAGGAGAGGGAACGCCGGTGAAAAAGTTAAAAGACCAAGCGGGCTTTTCCGGTTCTTCCAGATCGGTATTGAAACGCGCCAGCCGCAACACGCAGCAAATGGCGAAAACAAGACTGAAAGCCCAGCCAATCCTGCCGATGGTCTGCATGGTCCAGAGATAGAGGATCAAGGCCGGTGCAACGCCGAAACAGACGAAATCGGACAGTGAGTCCAGCTCCGCGCCGAATTTACTGGTTCCTTTGAGCAATCGGGCGATTCGCCCATCCAGTGCGTCTAGAACCGCCGCGACGCCGATAGCGACAAGCGCCTTTTCCCAATGTCCGCTGAGGCCGTAGCGGATAGACGTCAACCCTGCCGCAAGGGCGAGCAGGGTTAGGATATTGGGAATCATCCGGTTGAAAGACCAGCCTTTAGGACGTTTTCTGGGCTTGAACATGTTCGTTCCTTCCCGTTACCTGATTTCGGCGCTTCTTGCATCTTCCTTGGACGACAAGTCGGCGAGCACGGTTTCGGCGGCCAGCATGGTCTGTCCTTCGGCGACTAGAGGTTCGGCGCCCTCAGGCAGGTAGACATCAACCCGGCTACCGAAGCGGATCAGCCCGAAACGTTCGCCGGTCCTTACCGCTTGTCCTTCCATTATATCACATTTGATGCGCCGGGCGACCAGACCGGCAATTTGAACGAAAGCGATAGTCCCGCCTTTTTCCATTTCGAGAGAAACGCATTGCCGTTCGTTGTCGGAGCTGGCTTTTTCGAGAGAGGCATTCAAGAATTTACCCGGCACATAAGCCAGTTTCATAATTGTTCCACCAATTGGCACCCGGTTCACGTGAACGTTGAAGACGTTCATAAAGACGCAGATGCGTGGACGTTTTTCGTCGCCCATGTCGAGTTCTGGCGGGGGGGCGGCTTCGTCGATCAGGCAAACGACCCCGTCTGCCGGACTTACCACCAAACCTTCACGGGTTGGCGTATGGCGATCAGGGTCGCGGAAAAAATAGGCGCACCAGAGGGTGAGGATAACACCCACCCAACCCAAAGGTTCCCAGACGATAAACAGCCCAAGGGTGACGGCGGCGAAAATGGCTATGAACTTGCCGCCTTCCGGGTTGATGGGAACAAGAACGTCTTTTAGCAAAGCTCACGTATCCAAACTGTTGTCTCGGGAAGCGGTTCTTTACGCGGTTTGCACCATGAGGGCAAGCCGTTCAAGCTCTTAACGGTCCTTGGGAATGGTGAAAATCTGCCCCGGGTAAATTAGATCGGGGTCCTGAATTTGGTCTTTATTGGCCCGATAGATGACCGTGTAGCTGTAGCCACTGCCATAATTGCGCCGCGCCAAGCGCCACAGGCTATTCCCCGGCTGTACGACGACGAAATCACCGGCTTTCATTTCTTTGGCGATGTCGGCCCGGGAGAACGGAATGGAGACGCGGGCGACGACTTTGCCCGCTTTGTCAACTTGATCGGCGCGGAGCGTATAAAGGCCGGGGGCAACTGATTGGCCGTCGATTAGCGACCATATGCCATCGTCCAGCGCATGGGTTTCACCCAACAGGTTACTGTCTAAATATACGAAAATTTTTGCGCCGGCAGCCGCATGGCCGCTAATGCTCAGGCGACCTTGTTCGTCATAGTCGACAACGTCGATGGAAAGAGGAATCTCATCGTCGACTTCAGGCTTTTGCAAAACCTTGCTTGGCTCTTCGCCATCCCGATCGACTTTCACGGCCAGGGCGCCTGCATCCTCGGCGTCTTTTCCTGCTAAATCCTTGCCTTTTTCAGGAACCACCAAGACGACCATAGAAGACGATTCCATGGGCTCGCAATCTTTCGGCTGCGACTTGAGGCCTAGGTGCCGACTACCTGCGGGGAGCGCCTGGGTTGGTACGAAAACCCATTCACCACGCTCGTCGGCCACGGCTTCACCTATGGCTTTCCCTTCGTCTAAAATAGTGATTTTAGCTTTCGGGGTGCCGCGTCCAGCCATTACGGAATCGCCGTAAGGATTGATCCGGACAACGTCAAATGATGGGGGGATGCAGGAGGGCTGGGCAGGTTCGGCCGTTTCGGGAGGCCTCTGCTCCGGCGTCTCGGCCTCCATCGGTTTATCAGGCTCGCCCATCAAGAAATTAAGCGCAATGGCGGCAACCACCACGACAACTCCCAACGCGACAAAAAAGAAAGGTCTATTCACCTTCGCCCCCAAATCGATTCCGAGAAGCAGACTAATACGGTGTCCCTGCCCACGCAATCGAAGAAACCGTTCGTGTGGGTCTGATGGGTCCGACTCTCTGGCTGTCAGTGATTTTTTGATTCCGGGTAGCCAAACCCCCATTATCTTTAAGATAAGCGGTTTTAAGATTTCGTTGCGTGGAGCCGGTGTTGATGATGAACGAAAAAGATAAGGATCAAAAAAGCCTCAAAGTCTGGGATCTGCCCGTTCGACTTTTTCATTGGTGCTTGGTTGGACTTGTCTGCCTATCGGTTTATACGGGCCTTACCGGCGGGTTGACTGAGATGGATTTGCACATAAAAAGCGGTGTGGCCATTCTCTCTCTTGTCGTTTTCCGGATTGTTTGGGGGGCGGTAGGAGGCACCCATGCCCGTTTTGGCGATTTCGTCAAGGGGCCCAGGGTGGTTGTCGGACACATCCGAGAAGAGCTGCTGGGCGGCAGCCCTTCTCGAAGTATGGGCCACAACCCGCTTGGCGGTTGGATGGTTATTCTCCTGCTGGCCGTTTTACTTTTTCTTGCGGGAACGGGGCTTTTTGCCAGCGACGACATTTTTACCGAAGGTCCTTTGGCGGCCAAAGTCGCTAAGGCGACCAGTGATAGACTGACGACCTTCCATCATTGGGCCGGGAACCTTCTGTTCGGTCTTGTCGGTCTGCATGTGTTAGCGGTTTTCGGCTACCTACTGCTTAAAAAGGAAAACCTTATCCGCCCCATGGTCACTGGGAAAAAAACGGCCCAGGGGGAGGCTCGGGAGGGGCGATACGGCTCCTCACTTTTGGCCTTGATTCTTTGGGGGGCAATTGCCGGGCTGCTGGCTTGGTGGCTTTTTTAAGCTGGGTGTGATGGTCGTCGCAGCCTCTAGGGAAGTAGGGCACTAAAGTGCAAAGCTGGAGTGTTGGCAACTCGGGAGGTTCGACGTGATTGATTCTAACGTCGAAAAACGTTTGTTCGAACGTAATGACGCCTTTTCCACCGTTCGCTTTTTAACTTCGGCGGGTGAGATGGAAGGGGTCATCGAAGACTTTTCCATAGGTGGTCTAGGCTTGAGGGTCGATGGCCCATTACCGGATGTAGGAATGCAGGCGACAATACTGTTTGCGGAATTTGGCGGCATTTTTTCTGAGGTTGTTTATGCCACCGGCAACCAAGTGGGCCTTAAGTTCACCGATACGCCGGAGCGGATCGGTGAACTGATGCATGCGGTAAAAAGCCGAACGGCTTTTTCTTAAATCCCTATTTTTCTTCGCGGTATTTGTCGTGGCAGCTCTTGCAGGTTTTGCCCAGCGCGCCGACTGCGCCGCCAAAGGTCTTCATGTCATTGGGGTCGGCCTTGGCGAGGTTACTGGCCGCTGCCTGAAAGGCTGCAACCTTTTCTTTGAAGTCGGCCTGGCTTTCCCAAATGATCGCCTTGGCCCGCGTGTCGCCGAAATCCGAATCGGGAGGAAAATTCTTCGCTACCATTTGTGATAGGTCAGCCATGGCTTTGGCATGAAGGGGCAGGTTTTCTTTATGTGGTACTTGGCCTTTCAGTACGGCCACCATACCTTTCATATGTCCCCCGACGGCCTGGAAAATTGCTTTCCGATGAGCGATGGCTCCATCATTGGCAAAGGCTGGTAGTGCGCAGGCGATGGCCGCGCTGGCCAGAAATAAGGTTTTAATGGATTTCTGCATTATTTCCTCCCGATATGCTTGTTTGGTCTAAAAAACATGGTGAAGGCTCGGGTCTTTTGCAAGATGGGGCGAAAAGCGTTTGGGCTGGACGCTACGAATCCGTAAGCTGGCCTCACCGTCCGGCAACCCAAGAGGGCTTTCATGCAAAATATCCGATCAATCTGCGTTTTTTGCGGCTCCAGGGAAGGTGAAAACCCGCTTCATAAGCAAATGGCAGAAACTCTGGGGCGGCTCTTGGCCGAAAAGGGCATTCGCCTGATCTATGGCGGCGGCGGAATTGGACTCATGGGCGTTTTGGCCCAGTCGGTCATGGCGGGTGGCGGCAGTGTCACGGGGATAATCCCCGAGTTTCTCATGCGTTATGAGGTGGGGGGAATTGCAGGTGTAGACACGGTGGTGGTCGAGTCCATGCATGACCGCAAGAAACAGATGTTTGAAATGGCCGATGCTTTCGTCGTGTTGCCCGGCGGTATTGGAACGCTCGATGAAACCATCGAAATCACGACATGGAAGCAACTGCGCCAGCATGACAAACCGATTGTCTTGATCAACCAGGGCGGTTTCTGGGAACCCTTGCTCGATCTTTTCAATCGGGTTATCGCCGGAGGCTTCGCCCACCCCAAGATCAACGATCTTTTTACGGTGGTCGATGGTGTGGAAGGGGTCTTTCAGGCTATTACCGATGCACCCGAGCCTGATGACGTGGTGCTGACCAGCCATCTATAGGCTTTCTGCACGGCAGTAGAAGAATATGATTGGGGTTGTTCACTTTTGTGAGATGCGCATACCATAGTAATCATCGGCCGGTTTGGCTCGGCTCGCAAAGCTAAACCCAATTTATCAAGATAATGAAGATAACGCCGTGGATCAGGAATACAGAGTTCGTATTGCTCTTCAGATGAAAAGAGCAATTATTTTCGGTGTCGCTTTGATTTTAATCGGCTTGGCGACGTTCACGGCTGTTGCCATCTTAAGCGACCGCGATGATCAGCTGAACGATATGGGGCGAAGTATGAAGTCCCTCGCCCTTGTGTTGAGCAAAGAGGCTGATGCGACATTTACTTTGGCTGGGAGCATTCTGGAAACCGTCAAAGAAGAAATCAACCTATCTAACCCCGGCGCTCTTGCCGATGGGAGAAAGCTTCACCGCATTTTGACGGCGCGTCGAAATATTATTAACAGTGCGATGAATAGGCCGAGCTTTGCTCATCTCTTCATGATTGGCGCTGACGGCTTCAATCTGGCTAATAGTGTTTCCTATCCGGCAAAAAGAATTAACGCGACTGATAGGGGGTATTTCCGATACCACCGCGCCACCCCCGATGGAGGTCTTCATATAAGCCAACCAAGACACTCAAAAGTGACGAATGAAAAAGTGATTTTTCTAACAAAACGGATGGAAAATAGTTCCGGTACGTTTCTGGGTGTCATTGGAGTTCATCTCAAGTTAAGGCATTTCGATCACTACTATAGTCTTCTTGGGCTGCCTCCTGGGGGTACGGTAACTGTCGTTCGAACTGACGGTTCGGGCGTCTACCGTTTTCCAATGGTCGATACGTTTTTCAAGACGCGACTTGGCGGAACAAAAACGAGTGCTTTTAAAAAAATGCTCGAAACGAAGGAAGGTTTTTTGTTGACCTCCCAAAGCCCCTATGACGGTTTTCGACGAGTTTTAGGCTATAAGCGTAGCGATACCTATCCGATTTTGAATCTTGTTTCCGTGACTAATAATTCTGTTCTCCATGGGTGGCTTGAGAAATCCATCAAAACAGCTGTTGCTGCGGCCATCGGCGGCATTGTTGTTCTGGTTCTTGCCATTGTCTCCTATCGCCAGATTGAACAGTTGAGCCGGGCGCAAAAATTGACGGCAACTGATTCGTTAACGGGACTGCACAATCGTAGAGCTTTTGACGAACGGATCGAAGAAGAGTGGCGTAGGGCGGTTCGACGGGAACGGCCGCTGGCTTTGCTGTTTGTCGATATTGATTTCTTTAAGCATTACAATGATCACTATGGTCACAGGGCAGGTGACAAATGCCTCAAATCTGTCGCCAAAGTGATGGGCGATTGTGTTACCCGGGCCGGTGAATCCGTGGCCCGTTATGGCGGTGAGGAATTCACCATCATTTTGCCGGAAACCACTTATGAAGAAGCAGAAAAGGCCGCAGAGCGACTTGTTGAGGCCGTTCGCGCCCTTAAGTTGCCTCACCGCGCGTCACCCGATGGTAAGTTTGTCACAATCAGCGTCGGCGTTGCTTCAATGCTGCCCGGGATTGAGGATGATTTGGAAGCGTTTATTCATTTGGCGGACGATGCTCTTTATCAGGCCAAGCGAGATGGTCGTGACCGTTACATTTCAGGCAAAGATATTCTCTAAAACCAGACCACGATTATCCCTTTTAACGAGGATATGAAAACACCATATTGGTGCTACCATTTAGCAAGGGGCTGGTAGCACCAATCCCTTGCTTTACAAGGGCTTCGGGCTTCCCTATGGTCGCGCCGAAATGAATTTGAGCGCGCCTGAAATAGGAGTTTCGCCATGCCGAAAATTCAAGTGAAGAATCCGATCGTCGAACTCGACGGTGACGAGATGACCCGGATCATCTGGGCGTTCATCAAGGACAAGTTGATCGTTCCTTATCTGGACGTGGATTTGAAGTACTACGACCTGTCTGTCGAAAAGCGTGACGAAACCGATGACCAGATCACCATTGATGCGGCAAACGCCATTAAGGAGCATGGCGTCGGCGTAAAGTGTGCAACCATCACGCCCGATGAGCAAAGGGTCGAGGAGTTCGGCCTCAAGAGTATGTGGAAGTCGCCCAATGGAACGATCCGTAATATCCTTGGCGGAACGGTTTTTCGGCAGCCGATCATCTGCAAAAACGTGCCGCGGTTGGTGCCGGGTTGGACCAAGCCCATCGTTATTGGTCGCCATGCTTTCGGCGACCAATACCGCGCGACCGATTTTCTCGTGCCCGGCAAAGGCAAGCTGACGCTCAAATGGGAAGCCGAGGACGGCTCTGAAACCATTGAGCGCGAAGTTTACGACTTTCCTGATGCTGGCGTTTGCCAGGCCATGTACAACTTGGACGATTCCATTCGCGGCTTTGCCCGGGCCTGTATGAACTACGGGCTCAACCTCGGCTGGCCGGTCTACCTCTCGACCAAGAATACCATTCTGAAGGCCTACGACGGGCGGTTTAAGGACCTCTTTGAAGAAGTCTACGAGGCCGAGTTCAAGGATAAGTTCGAGGCTGCCAAGATTTGGTATGAACATCGCTTGATCGACGACATGGTGGCCTGCGCCATGAAGTGGAACGGCGGTTTCGTATGGGCCTGTAAAAACTACGATGGCGATGTGCAGTCGGATACGGTAGCCCAGGGCTTCGGCTCGCTGGGCCTGATGACCTCGGTGCTGATGACGCCGGATGGAAAAACCGTCGAGGCCGAAGCGGCCCACGGTACGGTGACACGGCACTACCGGATGCACCAGCAGGGTAAGGAAACCTCGACCAACCCGATTGCTTCGATTTTCGCCTGGACACGCGCGCTTCAATATCGCGGCCAATTTGATGATACGCCCGAGGTTATAAAATTTGCCGAAACCTTGGAGCAGGTCTGTATTGAAGCCGTCGAGGCGGGAAAGATGACAAAGGATCTGGCGCTGCTCGTCGGCCCCGATCAGTCCTGGCAGACCACTCAGCAATTCCTCAATGAGTTGGATGGCCGGTTGCAGTCTAAGATGGGATAACTTCCTAATTTACCTGATTTGCGATCAAACAACCCCGCCGGAGCGATCTGGCGGGGTTTTTCATCGTTTTCCGCATAGGGTCGGATCGTTTTAGGTTGAACAACTTTGTGATTCGGCCTGAAGCGTGAATCCGCCCCTATTCAAATGGGTAGAGGGTGATTCACGGAATAGGGTTACACCAAAATGCGTAAATCTATACCGATCACACTCTAGACCGCTTCGGTTGTTCATGTTTGTATAATGTTAAAGACCCGAGGCTTGATCTGCGTTAAGCAGATAAAACAACAACAGCTACGTCATGCGGAACGAAAATGAAAATTCTCCATGTAGAGGATCAGTCCGTCCATCATAAGCATTTTGCCAGGATGCTTAAGGAGGTGTACGGCGAGGATGTGGGAATTACCTGGGCTCAGTCTGTCCAGAAAGGTTTGGATGCCCTTGAAAGCGAACCTTTCGATCTGGTGTTTCTCGACTACATTTTAGGCGATGGGTGCGCGGTGGATATTATGAATATGTGCAACGCATTTGCCAGTCCCATGCCCTTTGTCGTGGTCAGCGCTTTTGAGGATCAGGATTTCAATATGGCGGCCCTGACCACCGGGGCCGACGATTACCTGATCAAAGGGAAGTTCGACGCCGCCGACCTGGAGCGCAGCATCAATTATGCGCTCTACCGCAAAAAGAAAATGGCCGAGATCGTCAACATGGCCTTTTTCGACCGCTTGACCGGATTGCCCAATCGTAATTATTTCATGCACAACACCGACAAATCGATAGAGCTTGCCACGCGTATGGGCAGCATGGTGGCCGTCTACTATGTCGACCTCAACAACTTCAAGAGGATCAACGATCAGTTCGGTCATGATGCGGGCGATGCGATTCTAAAGACTGCTGCCGAGAGGCTGTCGCACGGGATTCGCAAAACTGATACGGCCATTCGGTATGGTGGCGACGAATTTCTCGTGATTTCCCCAGGAATTAAAAAGCGCGAAGAGATAGTTAAGGTTGGCAATAAGTTGGTCGAAAAAATTACCGGCTCGGTACCCTATGAAGGAAACGATCTGATTTTGACCTGTAGTATTGGCGCAGCCAATATGCCGTTCGATGCCGAGAATTTAACCGAGGCCATCAGGATTTCAGACAAAGCGATGTATGAGGCCAAGGATAGCGGCGGCGGGTTCTGGATGTTTGAATCTCGCTCAGATGCTCAAAAAGCCATTCACGGCGAACTGTAAGCTCGCACTCCATAGGTTGGCCGGTTTTTGTTGCGCTTAGAGTGGAAATCAATACCTTATACTCTTTAAGCAACACTGCTGTTTCCACGGGGGAGGGGAAGCATGACCGAGCAAACTCCTGAAAACGGAGGGGGCCAGGAGCCTGAATCTCTTGGCTGGGAGATCCAAAAGCAAATTCTGTTCGCAACCTGCGTGGCTTTGGTTATCGCTGGCGTTGTCTTCGGCCTTTATAACCTCGAGATCAATCCGGTTATCATTATCGTTGGGGCTGTTTCGGTCGTCGGGGCGGGCATGGTGGTCTTGGTCCAGCGCTTCGGCATTCGTTCGGTTGCCGTGAGCACCTTGTTGCTTTGGGGCGGTTTTGCCGTTGCTGCCGTTGTGCAGTTCGGAGGCGGCAATGGCTAAAAAAGAAGGCTATAACCCCTACAAAAAGAAAAAGGGCAGTGTGCCCGAGGTGGAAGTGCCGACCCAGCGCGTCATCAGCGAGAAGGGGCAGATGGTTATTGCGACCGTTCTGGCCGCTTTCGGTTTGGGCCTCGGTTTAATGCTGCATTTTATGAATTATGGCGGTACGGCGGTCATGGTGATTGCCGGAATTTATGCGGTGAATTGCTGGATCGCCATGGTGATGAAATTTGGCATAAAGTCTAAGGGGGCCACCGCTGTCGCCCTGTGGACGGCGGTCGCCATCGTCATCTATTCGCTGGCTACGGGACCGTTTGGCTGAGGAAAGGTCGGTTGATGGCTGTTTTTTGCCAGATCGCCCTTGACGGCAGAGCCTTGATCCCCTAAAAAACGCCTCTCTCGGGCTAACCTTGCGGTTTGACCCGGCACGGATTTATTTAGTTTTTAAGGATACGAACGATGGCACGACGTTGCGCCATGACCGGCAAGGGCGTTCAGACCGGCAATAATGTGAGCCACGCCCACAATAAAACCCGCCGCCGCTTCCTGCCGAATCTGCAGGACGTTTCTCTGTTGAGTGACACGCTCGGCATGATCCGGCTGCGTCTGAGCGCAAGCGCCATCCGCACCATTGAGCGTAAAGGCGGCCTTGACGCGTATCTGCTCAAGACTTCCAACCTCAAGCTGCCGGCGGAAGCCCGCAAGCTTAAGGCCCGCGTTCTCAAGGCGCAAAAAGCCGCCGCCTAAGTTTCAGTCGGCATAAGTTTTGTAAAAGGCCCGAACCGATCCGGTTCGGGCCTTTTCTTTTGTCCTGCTCCAGTCTACCGTTGGCGTAGATCAAACGGAGTACAGTGACATGAAGCTCGACCCCCAGGCCCAGAGCATTCTCGATATTCAGGCTATCGCCTGGGCCAAAGGTGTTTCGAAGTTTCATGAGCTGACCGCCGAACAAGCTCGTGCGACCTACTTGCGGAGCTGTGAGGGGTTTGGCGCCGCCAAGCCCGAGGTTTCTTCTGTGACCGACTTGGCCTTTGAAGGGCCAGGGGGGGCCATCCCTTTGAGGCTTTACCGACCGGCCGGTGCGACGGAAGATCTTTTGTTGCCGGTTCTGGTGTTTTTTCATGGAGGCGGTTTCGTTGTTGGTGATCTGGAGTCCCATGACACCCTTTGCCGGAAATTGTGCAACCGCGGCGGTTTCGCCGTTCTGGCGGTAGAGTATCGTCTTGCGCCTGAACATCCTTTCCCTGCGGCCATGGACGACGCCTATGCCGCTATTGAATGGGCTGCGGCCCATGGGGGCGAGCATGGTTTTGATGGTGGAAGGCTTGCGGTCGGGGGGGATAGTGCGGGAGGCACGTTATCTGCGGTCTCCTGTTTGGCCGCGCGCGACAATGGAGGGCCTCAGATCGTCTTTCAGGCCCTGCTCTACCCAGGCACCGACATGACCTATGACAGCGGCTCCCGTCAAGCCTTGGGGGAAGGCTATATTCTTGACCGCGACAGCATGGCCTATTTTTTCCGCTACTTCATGGGTGATACGGGGGATAGAACGGACTGGCGGGCTTCTCCCCTGAAGGCGAAAGATCATAGTGGTCTGCCGCCCGCCTTGGTTCTGACGGCGGGCTATGACCCGCTAAAGGATGAAGGGTTGGCCTATGCAGAGAAGCTTAACGCCTCAGGAGTTGAGGCCAACTATTCCTGCTATAACGGGATGCTCCACGGCTTTTTGACCATGGACGGCATAATCGACATGGCCGATGAGGCGATTGGTGAAATCGCCAGGGAAGTTGCGCAAGGCCTAGGGCTCCCGCACCCGTAGGGTGAGAAAAATTGTATCTTGTAAAAAACTGAAATTATCGTCGGCCAGAAGATGGATCAGAACCGTGCCATCTTTTCCTAAAGTCGTGGCAATCGCCTCGAAATTTTCAACGGGAAGGGGCGCTCGTATCTCGCCTAGCAGTTGGCCCTCGATCAATGCTCCCGCCTTCAACGCCGACGGGTCTATTTTACGGACTCTGGCTCTCACGCCGATGAGATAGCTGTGGTAACGCTCCAGAACTAAAACCGATCCGTTGGGCAGGGTGGTTGCGCCGGTCGGTCGGTAACCGTCTTTTCTCGCGTAATCGAATGATTGCCATTCGTCTGGCCCGCCAATCCAGCCAACTGTTTTGTCTTTTAAGTCATCGAGGCGCTCCTGGAGGATGAAATAGCGTCCGTCATGCAGTCTGGTTAAAGCTTCGGCGCCATGGTTGTCTGGGGCGTTGGAAAGGCCGGGTGGGGCTTGGAACGGCTGAATGACGTTGCCGTCATACGACAGAAGGCGATGACGTCGCTCGAAACTTATCAGAAAGCCGGTTTCCCCAAATCGCGCAAGAGATTCCGCATCCGCCAGAGATTTCTTCTTAATGGCTTTACCCGATGTATCGCGTAAAGAAGAAAGGCTGGCCTCCGTGAGGCTGCCATTATGCCAACGGCTGCTTAATAGGGTTCCTCTGTCGGTTACCGCCGTCAACTTGTCTCCCTCCATCAAAAGGCCTGAGAATCCGCCGAAGCGTTTGTCATCGACGTCCCAGATATAAGCGGAAACGATTTCAAGCCGGTTGAGCAGGGCGCGCACCGTTTCGTTCGCTGTCCAACTCAGGGGCCTGCTCTCGATGCTTATGGGGTCGGCATGAACTGGCCGAAGAGGAAAAGCGCAAACAGTTGCCGCCCAGAGACAAAAAAGAACGGATTTCCGGGTCACGTTACTTCGGGCGCACCATGACGCGGCTTTTTACCGAGACCACGTTCTTAATGCCTTTGATCGCCAAATCGGTGGCGATATCGCCTGAACTGCGGTCTTCAACAGCGGCTTCTACCATGCCCTTGACCGCCGACAGTGGGTTTAGGTCGATGGCTGCGGCCGGGGCACTAAACCAAAATGCACCAAGTGCAGCAATGATGATTGTGCGAAACATGTTTGCTCTCCCTCTTAGGATCAGTTCCCGTTATGTCCGGCGGCGCTTAAAGCTGCGGGCGATGTCTTCGTCGAAAAGTTCTGCAAGATTTTTCATCATGGTGCCCCCCAGTTCTTCGGCATCGGTGATCGTTACGGCCCGTTCATAGTAGCGGGTGACGTCGTGGCCGATGCCAATGGCTGTCAGTTCTACCGACGAACGGGTTTGAATCCATTCGATGACATCGCGTAGGTGGCGTTCCAGATAACTGCCCGGATTGGCCGAGAGAGTGGCGTCATCGACCGGCGCACCATCGGAAATAACCATCAGAATACGGCGTAGTTCGGGGCGGGCTAAAAGGCGGGAGTGAGCCCAAAGCAGGGCTTCGCCATCGATGTTCTCTTTCAACAGTCCTTCGCGCAGCATCAGGCCCAGGTTTTTGCGTCCCCGACGCCAGGGCATGTCGGCCCCCTTGTAGACGATATGACGCAAATCGTTGAGGCGGCCCGGCTTTTCCGGTTTGCCTTGCTCGACCCATTTCTCACGGCTTTGCCCGCCCTTCCAGGCTTTGGTGGTGAAGCCAAGAATTTCCACCTTAACGCCGCAGCGCTCCAGCGTACGCGCCAGGATATCGGCGCAGATGGCGGCGATGGTGATGGGGCGGCCCCGCATGGAGCCTGAGTTATCGATCAGCAGCGTCACCACCGTGTCGCGGAACTCGGTATCTTTTTCGAGCTTGTAAGACAGAGGATATTCGGGATTGGTGACAACCCGCGATAGGCGACCGGTATCGAGCAGACCTTCTTCCAGATCGAAATCCCAGGAGCGGGTTTGCTGGGCCATTAGACGGCGCTGTAGACGGTTGGCGAGCCGCGAGACTACGCCTTGCAGGTGGGCAAGCTGACGGTCGAGTTGGCCGCGCAGGCGTTGAAGTTCCTCTTGATCGCAAAGGCCTTCGGCTTCGACAACCTCGTCAAAGGCTGCGCAATAGACCTTGTAGTCCTTGAGGCGCTCTTCTGGGATGTCCCGGTAGTTGTGATCAATGGGAGTGGGGCCTGCGGGTTGGTCGTCACCGCCGCCTGGCGCCATGGCGCCCTCGGCAAAAGCGGTCTGGTCTTCTTCGCCGTCTCCTTCGCCTTCACCCATCTGGCCTTCCAGGCCGGTCATCGCTTCGGCTTCGCCGTCGTCCGGGTTGGTTTGCTGTTTTTCCTGCTCGCCTTGTTCTTCGCCGCCCTGGGATTCTTCTTCCCGTTCGGAATCATCGGACTCCTGCTGTTCGGCGCTTGGCGGCGGCAGGAGGTCCAGGTCTTGCAAAACCTGCTCTAATGCCCTGGCGAAGGCTTCCTGATCGTCCATGACGTTTTTCAGGCTGCGCAGATGCGAGCCGGTTTTTTGCTCGACCACATCGCGCCAGAGATCGACCATTTGTCGTGCGCGAGCAGGGATCGGCTGGCCGGTTAGAGTCTCGCGGGCCATCAGGCGGAGGACTTCCGGTAGGGGCGCTTCATCGCGCTCGGAAACCTTGTCAAACCCCTTGATCCGGCAATGCTCTTCAAGGGCGGCTTCCAGGTTGGCGGCGACGCCCAGCATTTTTTGCGCGCCAATAGCCTCAACCCGTACCTGCTCGACGATGTTGAAGGCTTCGCGGGCTTCGACCAGTTGCGGCAGGTGCTTGGCGTGAATTTTATCGTCGTGATAGCGCAACCGCAGTGCCGCCGCATCGGCCATGCCGCGTAGCCTCGCAACCTCGGCTGGGTCGGTCTTGCGGCCTAAAGTCGGAAGGCGGATATGCTTGCCGTTAACGCCATGGGTGCCCGGCGAAAAGGCGACGATGGCCTCGGGCTGGCGCGCCAATGCCTTGAGAGCCGAGGCGGTTGCCCGGCGAAACAATTCATGCTTTTCGGTCGTTCCCGACATTAGCCCATCAGTACAGTGGCCGCGTTTTCCGGCAGCTCTTCGCCGAAACAGCGTTGGTAATATTCAGCAACCACCGGGCGTTCCGTCTCATCGCATTTGTTGAGGAACGTCACCCGGAACGAGTAGGCGAGGCTGCCAAAAATACTGTTGTTCTCGGCCCAGGTGATCACAGTGCGCGGCGACATGACGGTCGAAATGTCGCCATTGACGAAGCCTTCGCGCGTCAGGTCGGCCAGTTCGACCATAGAATCGAGCATCGCCCGGCCTTCGGTATTGTCGTAGTCGGGCAGTTTGGCGGTAACGATCTCGACCTCGTCTTTGTGGGGTAGATAGTTGAGCGTCGCCACGATGTTCCAGCGGTCCATCTGACCCTGGTTGATCTGTTGGGTGCCGTGATAGAGCCCGGTCGTGTCGCCGAGTCCAATGGTGTTGGCCGTCGAAAACAAACGGAAATAGGGGTGCGGCCTGATGACGCGGCTTTGGTCGAGCAGGGTCAGCTTGCCTTCCACTTCGAGAATACGCTGAATGACGAACATGACGTCCGGCCGACCGGCGTCGTATTCGTCAAACACCAGGGCCGTTGGGTGCTGAAGAGCCCAGGGCAAAATGCCTTCGCGGAACTCGGTGATCTGTTTGCCGTCCTTAAGAACGATGGCGTCTTTGCCGATAAGGTCGATCCGGCTGATGTGACTATCCAGGTTGATGCGAATGCAGGGCCAGTTGAGGCGGGCGGCGACCTGTTCGATATGGGTCGATTTGCCGGTGCCGTGATAACCCTGGATCATCACCCGTCGATTGTGGGCGAAGCCTGCCAGAATAGCCAGCGTGGTATCGTGATCGAACTGGTAGGTATCATCGATAGGCGGTACATGGTCTTCTCCCTGGCTGAATGCGGGCACTTCCATATCCGTGTCCAGGCCGAAAGCCTGACGGACGGAAAGCGTGATGTCCGGGGCATTCAGGGGGAAGGTGGAGCCTGGGGCGTTTTCGGGGGATTGAGACATATTTACCGTTACTCGATGTTTTGCGTTTGTTGCTAGACGCCGGTTTCCATTTCGGCCAGCCGTGGCATCAGAATTTCATAGGCCTCCTTGACCCGTTTGAATTCTTCTTCCGCCTCTTTGCTGCCAGCATTGGCGTCCGGATGATGGCGTTTTACCAGTTTTTTGTAGCAGGCCTTAACGGATTCTTGCGTCACCGGCCATTTCAGGCCCAGCTTGTCGAGGGCCTTGGCCTCCGACGAGCCGGGGGGGAAAGGGCTGGATGGCGCTCCCTCTTCCCCGTCTTCTAGGATGTTCAGTGGGTCATGGAACGGAGCGGCAGCATTCGCTCCTAGGGGCCAGGAGGGGCGTCCCCAGGTGGTGTCCCGACGGACATCGGCATCGACCTCGTCATCGCTCATGCCTTCGTAGTAATTCCACTTGGCGTTATATTCGCGGGCGTGGAGAAGACAGAACCAATAGAACGAACCAAGTTCATCGCGTGACTTAGGTGCGCGATGCTCTCCGATTTCCTTACACCCTGGCCAGTCGCAGTTTTTGCCCGGCGGTACTTGGCGTTGCCGGTTAGTGTGGATATCGTCTTTAAACGACGGACCGGAATTCTTGTGGATGGTCATAGATTAATAATGGGGACTAACTGAAAGCTACTCAACCGGAGTGTCGCCCAAGTCAGTCGGTATTGCTAATCCTTGGCACTAAGAGCTCTGGCGACAATCGACAGTGCGTCTTTATGACGTTGGCTTTTAATAAGCGAGAAATCCCTGGCGATTTCCAGGCTCAATCGCTGTTTGTGATCCAGTTCCACGCAATCGGAATTTAGGCCCTCATAAAAAAAATTTACCGAAACGCCGAATTGGTTGGCGATCTGGAGCAACCGTCCTGCCGAAATCCGGTTGATTCCTTTTTCATATTTATGGGCTTGCTGGTAGGTGACGCCGATGGCGTCGGCCAATTCCTGTTGGGTCAAACCCAGGAGCAAACGTCGTTCGCGGATGCGATCGCCAATATGCTTCTCGATGTCGACCATTTTCGAATTATTCTTTTGGGTCATTTGAGCTGCCTTTAAAGCACCTATTTATATTTTGTCTAAATACCCGACGGGGAAAAGGGGATCAATGCTTTTAGGCGTAAAAGGCTTTGTAATTGCCTGTTTTAAGTGCTGAATCAAAGAGCTTGACGGCGAGACGATAGGGCCCCACTTTCCAATCCTGTTTCGATTTTTTATCTGCGGTTTAAGGAGTTTCCCCATGAGTGTTGCAGAGACGATTCGCCAAAAACTGTCGGATATCCTGAATCCGACTCGGCTAGAAGTCGTCGATGATTCCCATAAGCATGTCGGCCATGCCGGCGCCCGTCCGGGAGGGGAAAGTCATTTCAGTGTCACGGTCGTGTCGCCTCTTTTCGACGGGAAAAGCCGGGTTGAGCGGCAAAGAATGATCTATGGCGCACTGGCCGAAGAAATGACGGAGCAGATCCATGCGCTTGCCCTTAAAGCGCTGACGCCGGATGAAGATTCTTGAAAAGCTGTAAGATAAGAATAAAAGCACTCCTGGCGTGTGCATACTATAGTATGCATACTAAAGTATAACATATTGATTCGTAACGATTTTGAAATTGCCTTTTTCCGGTTCTCCGATAGCCTGCCTTAAAGTCAGAAGAAATTTTCTTGGGGTTTTGGGGTTAAAAGCAGGAAGACGGACTATGGAAGGCACCATTAGCATTCGCAACGTATCCGTTTCTGGAAAGCGTACCAGCCTCAAGCTGGAAAAAGAGATTTGGGTGGCCATTGACGATATTTGCTCCATTGAGCGAATTACCGTCGATGATCTAATGACGAAATTGGATTCGACCCAAGGAATGATCAACCGGGCCTCGAAAATCCGCTGCTTTGCCGTCAGCTATTTCCGTAATGCGGCTCTAACCAAAGAGTTGGCAGCGGCTAACTTGGCCTATGCGGCGAATGAAATGGTCGGTCGGAAAGGCAAACCAAGCTCGGTCTTTCAGGATACGCTTCGTTCCTTAGCCTAGTGTCTATTTTTCTCTATAGAAATCTGGATAACGGTCGCGAATAAGTTGACCGTCAGTTCTTAAAGCGTGACAGCCGTTGATTTGCGATGGGGGGCGTTTTTTGCCCTCAGGATTCGCCGGATTGCGCCGCGCCAGGGCCGGGTACATGGTCTGCAATGCCGCTGTCGCGATGGGTCCGAGCATTTCAACAACATGGGTGCAGCCTTTCCGCCCGCCTATTTTTTCTTTCACCTGCCGATACCATCCGGGCCCGATTTTTAAACCAACCAATATTTCAAAGGCCGGTTCAATATCGCAGCAAATGGTAAAGGGGCCTCCGTCGATGGCGACTTCGATTGCTTCGACGATAAAGCCTTCATTGACGGTCAGGCGCACCGACATGTCGTGAATGGGTTCGCCTGCACGGATGCCGTTGCGATCCTGATTGTCGAAGCCGTAGGTCTTGGTATCCGTAATGCGGCCTTCAATATCAAACCGACCGTCGGCCCGTTCATATCCGCGAAATTCGATCTTGCGGGTATGGAGGCGCTGTCTATCGTCCGGTGGCGAGAGGGGCATAAAAATTGACTCAATATATCAATATCGATGTAAAAGGCCGCCATGTTCTAGGGGGCGGATTTACGAATTGGTTAACGCAAAAGTGCGTAAACAAAATCTAATCGCGCTCTAGGACTGGCGGCCTTACATAAAGGGCTCTGTTCTAATTTCCAGTCCCGTAGGTTTCGCCGAAGATAAAGGCCTCCCGCTCCCTGACATCACGTTCTAGGCGTTCCTGAACGGCATCGTAGAGGTCTCGAATCGAAACGATACCGACCGGTTTTCCGTCGTCGGCCACAGGAAGGTGCCGATATCCACGTGAACGCATGAGCTCCAAAGCCACCGATGGGCGGTCGCTGGGGCGCAAGGTATCGGGATTTTCCGTCATGATGTCGGCTAGGGGAGTATTGTCTGGGTTTGCCCCTTTGGCGAGAACGCGCATGGTGAGGTCGCGCTCGGTCACAATACCGATGAGTTGGTCATTCTCTGTCACGAGAATAGCGGCGATACTCTGTTCGGCCATGATGACCGCCGCTTCTTTGACCGATGCAGTTTTGTCCAGGCAGATTACGTTTTGTTTGCTGACAATGTCGGGAATGATCGACCGGGCCATATGCGTCCTCCAACGGTTATGATTTCCCCGCCCATAGAATCGGGCAGTGTTATATTTTAAGTATGGGGGCTTACTACGCTCTCATTCAAGAGTAAGAGAACATTTTAAGTCGTATGTCGATTAGTTTGTTTCTTCGGCCACAGGACTTTGATGGGGCTCCTCATTTTTGGGGGGGGCTCCGAGGGGCATGATCCTGATAAGCGTGATCTGATTGCGCAAACGTTCAACAATTTGCATGCGGAATCCGTAGTAACTGAAGGTCTGCCCGACCTCGGGAATGCGTCGCGATTCGTGCAGAATGAGACCGGCAATGGTTGCGGCCTCCTCATCCGGCAATTGCCAGCCGAACTCCCTGTTGAGGTCGCGCAGGGTGACCGTTCCGTCGACCATGAAGCTGCCGTCTGGTTGCGGTTGAACGCCTTCCACATTGATGTCGTGTTCGTCTGAAATATCGCCGACGATCTCTTCGAGGATATCTTCCAGTGTCACGACGCCGAGTAATACGCCATATTCATCGACCACCAAAGAAAAGTGCTCGTGGCGGTTTCTGAAGGCCTGGAGTTGATCGAGCAAAGAGGTGCTTTCGGGGATGAACCAGGGCGCGGTGGCCAAGTCTTCGATTTTTAGATCGTCCAGTTCTCCTTGGTGGGAGCGGATGGCGCGAAGCAGCTCTTTGGCGTGAAGAACGCCGATCACGTTGTCCGGCGTTCCCCGCCAAAGCGGTATGCGCGTATAGGGGCTGGCCAATACTTCATCGACGACTGTCGAGGTGGGGAGGTCTACGTCGATAGTTGCGACGGCCTTACGGTGGGTCATGATTTCTTCGACATCCACCTCGTTGAGATCGAGAACACTGCGCAACATAGCCCGTTCCTGGTTGACGGCCTCTTCGTTGCGACCGTCGTGAAGATCGATAGCTCCGCGTAATTCTTCAACGGCTGCTGACGCATCTGCATCGTCATCATTTATGCCGAACAGCTTGAAAACGCCGTTGACGATCCACTGGACGGTGTTGGTGACAGGCGAGAAAACGGCGACGGCGACTCGGATGTAAGGAGCGACGGTCAAGGCCATCCGGTTGGCGTTTTCAATGGCGTAGGTTTTGGGCAGAACCTCAGAGAAAATCAGAACCAGCAGGGTCATGACGATAGTCGCATAGGCGACACCCGCTTCACCGAAAAACGTAATCAATATGCTGGTGGCCAGTGCCGAGGCCATGATGTTGACGAGGTTGTTGCCCAGCAAGATTGCACCGATCAACTGGTCTTTGCGGGCGTGAAGTTGATTTACCAACTCTGCTCTCTTGTCTCCCTTCTGCTCCAACTGGTGCATGAGCGGTTTTGATGCGGCGGTCAAAGCCGTTTCCGAACCTGAAAAGAGGCCCGATAAAATCAGCAAGATGAAGATTGCGCCCAGCGTGATGAACATGGGTTTCTTTCCTTTAAAGGAAGCTTTCCAGGGTTTTCATAAGGTCTGTCTCGGCAACCTCGTTCGTCAGGAAGGAGCGACCGATTCCCTTGGTAAGCACGAATGTGATTTTACCGTCGGCGACCTTTTTATCTTTGCCCATATGAGCAAGCAGTTTCGCTTCCGTCCAGTCGCTCGTTTGTAGGTTATCTAAATTGGTCGGCAAGCCGACGGCTTCAAAATGTTTGAGCACCCGTTGAAGGTCTTGGGCTGGGCAAAGGCCTATGCGTACGGAAAGAACGAAGGCCATGATTGTGCCGATCGCCACGGCCTCGCCATGCAATAACGTTTCGCCGTAACCGCTTTCGGCTTCAAGTGCGTGGCCGAAGGTGTGGCCCAGGTTGAGCAATGCGCGCGCGCCTTTTTCCTTTTCGTCTTCGGCGACGATGGCGGCTTTGGCTTGGCAACTGGTGCGCACAGCCTGAGCGCGGGCCTCTGCGTCGCCGTCAATAATTGCCGCGCCATTGCCTTTTTCGAGCCAAGCGAAAAATCCCGGGTCGTTGATCAGGCCGTATTTGACCACCTCGGCGTAGCCTGCCAGGAGCTCGCGTTTAGGTAGGCTGTTGAGCGTGTCCATGTCGGCCAGAACGAGGCAGGGTTGGTGAAAACTGCCAACCAGATTTTTTCCCTGCTTCGTATTGATGCCGGTTTTTCCGCCGACCGAGCTATCGACCTGAGCCAGAAGGGTGGTGGGAATTTGAATGAATTCCATGCCACGCAAAAGGACGCTGGCTGCAAAACCTGTGATGTCGCCGATGACGCCTCCGCCGAGAGCGATAAGGGTGGTTTTCCGTTCGACCCCGAGCCCCAATAAACTTTCGCAGAGAGCTTCAAAATTTGGAAAGCTTTTCGTAGCTTCGCCTGCCGGAAGGGTAACGGCTTCGCAGGCGATGTTTTCCGCTTCGAGAGTTCTGCTCAGCGCATCCAAATAAAGAGGAGCAACGTTGCTATCTGTAACGATTACGGTACGGGGCGTTTGCAGGAGGGAGGCGATTTGTTTTCCCGCCTGGGCCAACAGACTGCTGCCGATTTCGATATCGTAAGAACGGGCGCCGAGATCGACGCGGAGGGTCGACAGGGAGGGTTGCGGCATATCCATCAGGCGGGTATTCCTTGTTTTTCAAGCCACTGAGTCAAGGCTTCGATGACCCTTTTGGTGGTGGCCGGAGTGCGTTCATCACGGGTTTCAACGGTCAGCGAGGCTTCGGCGTAAACCGGGTAGCGTTCCGCCATCAACCGTTTAAGGGTTTCCCGCGAGTCGCCTTGATTAAGCAGGGGGCGGTGTTTTCGTCCGACGGTGCGGCCATAGAGGACCTCGAGGTCGGCCTTAAGCCAGATTGAAATACTGGTTTCGGATATGACCTTACGGGTTTCCGGCTCCATGAAAGCCCCTCCGCCGGTCGCCAAAACCTGCGGCCCTTCGCTCAACAGCCGAGCGATCACTTTGCGTTCGCCGTCACGGAAGGCCTGTTCTCCATAAAGTTTGAAGATATCTGAGACACAACAACCGGCAGCGGCCTCGATTTCCGGGTCGGCATCGACAAAGGGCAGGTGAAGCGTTCGGGCCAAATGTCTTCCGACGCTGCTTTTGCCCGCCCCCATAAGACCGACGAGCACAATCGACCGGCCTTCCGGCAGGATTAATTTTGGCTTGATCGGTTGGCCGTCATTCATCGTTTCAAATCGTTTCTTTACCAATAGCAAAGTATGTTGAGGGCAAATGTCTTCGACGCGCCGTTGAAAGCTGTTTGAGGACTGACTAAACTGCCGCAAAACCGCCATGGTCGGAAATTAGCATAATCCGTGGTTCTGGGAACCCCTGGATCACAATATTACCCTTTTGCTTCAAGGACTCCGCTTTTCGCGAATCGAGCCAAACCGTATGAAGAAAATATCCTCATTTATTATCGTTCTGGTCGGCGTGCTACTGGTTGGAACGGCTGTTTTCCTCGCCACTTGGGATATTCCCGCCCCGACGGGACCCGTCGAAAGAGTCGTGCCCAATGACCGTTTCCCGCGCTAATTCAATCAGATGGGGGCTGGCTGCGGCTCTTGTAACGTTTCTATTCGGAGCCGAGGCGCTGGCTCAAAGCGGGCCGGTTAAACTTGCGCCGCCCGTATCGTTGCAGCCGCCTGCCAACCAGGATGATGGTGAGGAAACGGCTTCTGAATCGCCGATTAAGCCTCTTACACCGACTGAAGACGCACGCGGGGTCACTGGTATTCAGGTCGATTCTCTCAGTGCGGTGAACCCGGAAACTGCGGGCACTTTGACGCCAGAGACAGGCGGTTTTCCCTTGACCCTTTGGCAAGGTACTTCCCGGGAACTGGTTGAACGTCTGCTGCCTGAAATTCCCGGTCGATTGGCTTCGCCGACGCTTCGCGATCTTTCTCGCCGCATGATGCTTTCCATGGCGACGCCGCCTGCGGGCGAAGTCGGGAAAGACCTGTTGAATATTCGAATTGGCCGATTGGCCGCGATGGGCGATCTTCTTTCCGTCGGACAGTTGATCCAGTCCGTCCCCAATCGCGTTGCAAGTACCGCATTGGTGAAGGCGGAAGCCGACGCCTATTTTCTCACCAGCGATTATCCCAAGGCTTGCGGGATTGTCGGTGAACAGATTTTGGAAAGTGAAGAAATTTATTGGCGTAAGGCTTTTGTATTTTGCCAGGCCTTGGCTGGCGAACACGACAAGGCTTATCTTGGCGCACAGTTGATGCGAGATGAGGGCGTTGATGAGCCGGTATTTTTCTCGTTGGTCGATGCTATTGCATCGAAAGGTTCAGCCTCACTCGAAACGTTAGAAGGGGCCGATGCCCTGACAATCGCAATGATGCGTTCGGCTCAGGCGCCTCTACCTGAAAATAGCATTCTGCCCGATAGTCCTTCGCTTTTACGGGCCATCGCCGTGAGCCCGTATTTACCCGTTAAAACCCGATTGAGGGTGGCGGAATGGGCCGAAGCCGCCGGTTCGTTGGACATTACGGCTCTACGCCAAATTTATGGCGCGGTGCCGTTCACCGAAGAAGACCTGGAAGAGCCATTGAACAGGGCCGATGAGTTGGGCAGCGCCATGGGGCGGGCCATTCTTTACCAGGCTGCTTTGGGGCGGTCTATTCCGGCGGCTCTGATCGAGGTGTTGGTCAAGGCCAATCAATTGGCTGAGACCGATGGCTTGATGATGACGACGGCTAGAGCTTTTCTGCCGATCTTAAAGCGTATCCAACCGGATAACGAAATGCTGCCGTTCGCCTCTCGGGCCATTCGCATGTATTTGATGGCAGGCGACGTGGAGGCCGCTGCGGCTTGGTATCGCCTGATCCGTTCCGGTGCGGTTTTTGAGGATATTTACCGAACGGCTTACATAAATCTGCTTCCGTTGGCTCGTATTGCCGATGGCGATGATCTGATTAACGTGCCGACGAGTTTCCTGAGCGATTGGTGGCGGTTGAACCGCGGCCTTTCCGATGGGCCGGAAAAGGCTCATTTGTTCTTCGTTCTGGCCAATGCGCTGGAAAGCAGCGTTACCAAGGCTCGCTGGTACGATCTGTTGCAGGGCAACTTGCAGGCGGCGCCGCGAAAATCTCCTCCTCCGCCCGTTTGGTATGCGCTCAATGACGCGGCCGCGCAGGGACGGGTCGGTGAAACGCTCCTCTACATTCTTTTGGGCATGGGGAGCGCTGCACCAGGTGAAATCGAACCGATGTTCCTTTCCGGGGCCCTGAAGGCGATGATCGCGGTGGGGCTTGAAAACGAAGCCCGCGCCCTAGCCCTGGAAGCAGCGCTGGGCGCAGGACTTTAAGAGCGGAGAGGCATGAACGGCGGGCCGGGAGAAAGAGCCGGAAAAAATGAGCGGGAGTTCATCCCGTCCCGCCATGTCGAGAGTTTTCTGGAGATGATGCTTGCCGAGCGGGGAGCGGCAGCCAACACGGTCGCATCCTATCGGCGGGATTTGAGCGATCTCGAACACTTTTTAGCCAGACACAAACAAACCTTCGAAAAGTGCAGGGCCGAAGACCTGAGGTCATATTTCTCCGGGGTGAAACGGAGCGGTTTGGCTCCGCGCTCGACGGCGCGCAGGCTTTCGGCCATCAAGCAGTTTTTTCGCTTTTTATTTGCTGAAAGGGTGCGCGAAGACGATCCTTCGAGCGTGCTGGATGCCCCTCGGCAGGGTAACCCTTTGCCGAAATACTTGAGCGAAGCAGAGGTGTCTTCTCTTCTCAAGGCGGCTCGCTCGGGGGGGGATGCCAAGGCTTGCCGGATGATAGCCTTGATGGAAGTACTCTATGCGACGGGGGTGAGGGTGTCGGAACTTGTCGGTTTGCCTTTATCAGCGGTGCGCCCCGGTGGACGGACCTTGGTGGTAAGGGGAAAGGGAGCGAAAGAACGCATGGTGCCCTTGAGTGCGCCTGCCATTGAAGCCTTGGAAAACTATCTGGCGGTGCGCGAGACGTTTATGAGCGATGGGGTTAAGCGCAGCGATCAGGAGCATTGGCTGTTCCCTGCGACAAGCAAGGAAGGGCATTTAAGGCGTGGTGCTTTTGCTCAGTGGCTGAAAGATTTAGCCCTCAAAGCCGAGATCGACCCGGCTCGCGTTTCGCCCCATGTGTTGCGACATTCTTTCGCCAGCCATCTTTTGGCTCATGGGGCCGATCTGCGAAGTCTACAGCAGATGCTTGGGCATGCCGATATTTCGACAACGCAAATCTATACCCATGTGTTGGAGGACAGAAAACGCAATCTGGTTGAAAACGCCCACCCCCTGGCGGGCCTTTCGTTAAAAAAACAAAATGACCGGTGAGTTCATTCATACTGGCTTGAACAGCGTGGTCGCGCTATAACCCGGCAAGCAATATCACAGTCAAAAAACCGTTTTGGTTTGGAGAAAACGCGCAGTGCATAATTTCCTCGATTTTGAGAAGCCCATCGCTGAACTGGAAGGCAAGATCGCCGAACTTCGTCACCTGTCCAGTTCCGACGAAATGAACATTGCTGAGGAAATCGGCAAGCTTCAGTCCAAACTCGACAAGATGCTGCGCCAGACCTATTCGAGGTTGAGTCCCTGGCAAAAAACCCTTGTCGCGCGGCACCCTGATCGCCCCCACTTTAAGGATTATATTTCGGCGCTGATTGAAGACTTCACGCCCATGGCCGGCGACCGGCTCTTTGCTGAGGATGAAGCCATTGTCGGTGGGCTGGGACGTTTCCGTGGTTATTCCGTGGTCGTCATCGGTCATGAAAAAGGTGACGATACGGCTTCAAGGGTCAAACACAACTTCGGCATGGCCCGGCCAGAAGGCTATCGGAAGGCCCAGCGTCTGATGAAGACGGCCGAGCGGTTCAATTTACCTATCGTCACTCTGGTCGATACAGCAGGCGCTTTTCCCGGGATAGATGCAGAAGAGCGCGGACAGGCAGAAGCCATCGCCAAGTCCATTGAGGTTTGCCTGCAAATGAAGGTTCCTTCCGTCAGCGTTATTGTCGGTGAGGGGGGATCGGGCGGTGCTATTGCGCTCGCCACGGCGAATTCCGTCCTGATGCTGGAACATTCGATCTATTCGGTGATTTCGCCCGAAGGTTGCGCCTCAATTCTCTGGCGGAGCGGCGAAAACGCCAAGGATGCCGCTGAGGCGCTTCGTCTTACCGCTCAAGACCTTCAGCAGCTTGGTGTGATCGATAGCATTATTTCCGAGCCCGTCGGCGGCGCCCATCGTGAACGGGAAAAAGCCATGCAATCGGTTGGCGACGCTATTGAGGCCGAATTGATGGAACTGCTCAAGCTGGACGGCGGGGTTTTGAAGGCCAAGCGGCGTGAAAAGTTCCTCGAAATGGGCAAGAAGGGCCTGAGCTAAGGCCTATGATTGTGTCGGCGTGTTTAGGTTAAAAACCGTCTCGCCCGCCCGCCATCGTTTCTCCGCATCCGGCTCATTCAGTGCAATGGCCATGGCGGCCTGTAAGTCAAACAGGCCATTTTCCAAGCCGGTTTCCTTTACCGCTTTATAAAGCGCATCGAGAACCAATTGAGTTGCGGCTAAATGCCCCTTGTAGATAGGGACGCCGTTTCCGCTCCGCGCGTGTCGTGCCGAACTGAGGCAAGCTTCCAAGTCGTATGAATTGGCGCTACGACAGGCAAAAGGACGATGCCGATGGATGGAGCAGAGATCGTTTTCGAGGAAACAGCATGCTTTCATGCGACCGTATTCCAGTGAGACGACGGGTGTTTCCAGCCTTTCTTCAATTTCTCTTAGCTCGGCTTCGCTACGCGTGTTTCTGATGTGGTCGGCGATGTGAAAAATTTCGATGGGCGTTACGCTGATCGCCGGTTGGTAGCAGCAACTTCCACAGCCCTTTGCGCAGGCCAATGGACGCTCCATCGGCGTTTCTTCTTCGGCCTGGGCCGTTAGTTTGTCGTAGGTTTCGACGGCGAGGTCAAAAAGACCATCAAAGGGGTCGGTGGTCATGGCTGCCCATTCGGTTGCTTTCAGGCAAACGTTATGAGCGCCATGTGCAGCCTGTCAAACGGAAAACGCCGCCAGAGTGACCGACGGCGTTATTATGCTTTTCCTGCTTTCGGCAACCCTAGAGTGTGATCGGATTAGGTTGACCCATTCCGACCCTAAAGTTTGCCGTGGCATTGTTTGAATTTCTTGCCGGAACCGCAGGGGCAAGGCTCGTTGCGGCCTACGCGACCCCAGGTTTCGGGCTTGTTCGGGTCGCGTTCACTCGCTCCCTTGCGGGCGAGGACCGGATTATTGGTTAAAGCGCCTTCTCCGGCGTCTGGGGTGTCTTGGGCGAAGGCCGGGTCCAGACGGCTTTCGTGCATTTCTTGCTCCGGGCGTTCCAACTCGGCTTCGGCGTCTTCGTCTTTGAATTCTACATAGGCCAGCAGCATTGTGACGCGTTCGCGCAGTTGCTGAAGCATATGATCGAACAGCGTGAAGGCTTCGCGTTTGTATTCGTTCAAGGGGTCTTTTTGAGCGTAAGCCCTCAGGCCAATGCCCTGGCGTAGATGGTCGAGAGTCAGCAGATGCTCTTTCCAAATCTGATCGAGCAGTTGCAGCAGCAGGCTCTTTTCGACCATGCGCATGGTGTCGGGGCCCACGTTGGCGGCTTTTTCGGCCATTTTGGAATTGACCGCACTTGAAACCCGCTCGTGAATCTCCGTGTCAGCAATGCCTTCTTCTTTGGCCCAATCGGCGATGGGGAGGTCGAGGCCGAAGATGCGCAGAACCTCCTCGTGCAATGTACCAACGTTCCACTGCTCGGCGTAGGCTTTTTCTGGTACATTGACGGAAACCAGTTCCCCAACGATCTCTTCTCGCATGTCGCGGATGGTGTCGCCCACTTCTTCGGCCGCCATCAATTCCTTGCGCTGCTCGTAGATCACTTTGCGCTGATCGTTCATTACGTCATCGAACTTCAGCAGGTTCTTACGAATATCGAAGTTACGTGCTTCGACCTTCTGTTGGGCCTTCTCGAGCGCCTTGTTAACCCAAGGGTGAACGATGGCCTCACCTTCTTCGAGGCCGAGCTTTTGGAGCATGCCGTCCATGCGCTCTGAGCCGAAGATGCGCATCAGGTCGTCTTCGAGGCTGAGGAAAAACTTGGAGTGCCCCGGATCACCCTGACGACCGGATCGACCGCGCAACTGGTTATCGATTCGGCGGCTTTCATGCCGTTCGGTGCCAATCACATAAAGGCCACCTGCTTCGAGAGCCTTTTCTTTGTAGGCAGCGACCTCTTCGGTGATCTTAGCGACTTTCTTTTCAAGCGCGTCGCCTTCGAGGCCATCGCATTCCTGTTTGATGCGCATGTCCAGGTTACCACCCAATTGAATGTCGGTACCTCGACCGGCCATGTTGGTGGCGATTGTCACCGCTCCCGGAACACCTGCCTGGGCGACGATGAAGGCTTCCTGTTCGTGAAAACGGGCGTTCAGCACGTTGTGTTTGATTTTGCGTTTTTTCAGCAGGGCCGAGAGCTGTTCTGATTTCTCAATGCTGACCGTGCCGACCAGCATGGGTTGCCCGTCATTTTGGCGTTCAGCGATTAGATCGGCAATCGCTTCGTTTTTCTCTTCTGCAGTACGGTAAATCTCGTCATCGTCGTCGATGCGCACCGCCGGAACGTTGGTTGGAATTTCGATAACCTCAAGATTGTAGATTTCCGAGAATTCGCCGGCTTCGGTCATTGCCGTACCTGTCATCCCTGCCAGTTTCGGATACATGCGGAAATAATTCTGGAAGGTGATTGAGGCCAGGGTCTGGTTTTCGTTCTGGATTTCAACGCCTTCTTTGGCTTCTAAAGCCTGATGCATGCCGTCGGAATAGCGGCGGCCTTCCATCATACGGCCAGTGAATTCGTCGATGATAACGACCTTGTTGTCTTTGACGATGTAGTCCGTATCGCGCTCGAACATGGTGTGAGCGCGGAGGCCTTGGTTGGCGTGATGGACCAGGGCCACGTTGGCGATGTCGTAAAGCCCGCCATCTTGCATCAAACCGGCTTCGATGAGCAGTTGTTCGAGGTGCTCGTTGCCCTGCTCGGTCAGTGTCACCAGCTTGGACTTTTCGTCCTTTTCGTAATCTTCTTCGACGAGGTTCGGAATAATCTTGTCGATAGCTGTATAGAGGTCCGAGTTGTCTTCGGTCGGGCCCGAAATAATCAGCGGCGTCCGGGCTTCATCAACCAGGATGCTATCCACCTCATCGACGATGGCAAAGTTGAATTCCCGTTGAACCATTTGGTTCAATTCGAACTTCATATTGTCGCGCAGATAGTCGAAGCCAAATTCGTTGTTGGTGCCGTAGGTGATGTCGCAGGCGTAGGCTTGTTGGCGCTCTTCGTCGTCCAGGCCGTGCTTGATGCAGCCGACCGTCAGGCCGAGAAAACGGTAGACTTGTCCCATCCATTCGGAGTCGCGGGAGGCCAAATAGTCGTTGACGGTAACGACATGTACGCCGCCACCGCCAATTGCATTGAGATAGACGGCAAGGGTGGCGACCAAGGTTTTGCCTTCACCGGTCTTCATTTCTGCGATCATGCCGCGATGAAGAACCATGCCGCCGACCAACTGAACGTCGTAATGTCTCTGTCCCAAAGTGCGTTTGGCGGCTTCGCGGACGGTGGCAAAGGCATCCACTAAAAGGTCATCGAGAGTTTCGCCATTGGCCCGGCGTTCGCGTAGCCATTCGGTGCGAGCCTTCAACTCTTCGTCGCTCAAGGCCTCGAGCTCTGGCTCCAGCGCGTTGATGGCCTCTACTTCTTTGTAAAGGCTTTTTACGAAGCGGTCGTTTGCGGAGCCAAAAATCTTTTTGGCGATGGCGCCGAACATGGCACACCCTTTCAAAAGAAAAAAGAAAGCCGTCTTCCCCCAAAACGGAGAGAGCCGAAGCCCGCAAGAGATAGAGCGACAGCGGAGTTCTGTCAACGCGGGTCACGGTCAAAACACCCTAAAAAAGCTCCATTTTCCATGAAACCTTTCTTGCCGCAGCCGGTCCATGTGTGGTTTATCCGTAGTCAACGTTAATCGTCCGCTTCGCGACCGGTGAAAAGGGCGACGAAAGCAGGTAGCAACGAAAGGATTCGTATACGATGAAAAAAGGTCTGATCCGCATGGCCCTGACCGGGGTGATGGCTCTCGGAATTTCCGGTGCAGCATGGGCCGAAGATAAGCCCGCTTCGGAAGTGGTCGCTGCCGTTGTTGATGGCGACAAGATCTATCTCGATGAGGTTCAGGATGCGCAATACCTGCTGCCGCCCCAGTTCCGGCAAATGCCGTTCGATGCGGTCTACGGCTTGTTGCTCAACAGCGTCATCGACCGCAAGCTGACTGCAGCCGAAGGCCGAAAGAATGGCTTGGAAGATAACGAAGAGGTCAAAAAGCAGTTAGCCCGCATTGAGGACCAACTGATTCAGCGCGCTTTCCTCGGCAAGTACATTGAAAAGCGTGTGACCGAAGACAAGGTCATGGAAGCTTACAAGAAATTTGTCGATGAATTCAAAAGTGAAGAGGAAGTTCACGCTAGGCATATCCTGCTCGAAACCGAAGAGCAGGCCAAGGAGGTGATTGCCGAGCTGAACAAGGGCAAAGACTTCGCAGAAATGGCCAAAAGCAAATCCAAAGGGCCGAGCGGAGCCAACGGCGGCGATCTCGGCTTCTTTACAGCCGGCGCTATGGTGCCGTCGTTTTCTGATGCGGCCTTTGCTCTTGGCAAAGGTGAAATCACCAAAGAGCCGGTTCAGACTCAGTTCGGCTGGCACATCATCAAGGTGGAAGATAAGCGCATGACGAAAGCGCCTAGCCTTGGTGAGGTGCGCGAGCAGGTCGAAGCGGAAATGGCTCGTGAAATCGGTGCCGAACTGCTTGATGGTCTACGCAAATCGGCCTCTATCGAGCGTTTCGGCCCAGACGGCAAGCCCTTGAAAGAAAACTAAAATACGACAAAGAGTACGACAAAGAGAAGGAATAGGCGGTCATGTTGATCCGCTCCCCCCTGGCCCCCGAGGCTTTTCCCCAACTGCCCGCCATTAAAGGCGTGCGCACCGCTTCCCTGTCTGCTGGCGTAAAGTACGCGGGTCGTGAGGATGTGTTGGTTGCTGAATTGTCCGATGGGACCACCGTGGCGGGGGTGTTCACCAAGTCGCTTTGTCCTTCCGCGCCGGTTGATTGGTGCCGTCAGGTTCTGCCTCAAGGATCGGCTCGGGCGCTGGTTGTCAATTCGGGGAACGCCAATGCTTTTACCGGGTCGGCTGGCACTGCGTCTGTCGAGCGGACGGCGGCGGCCGCAGCGCGGGTTTTCGGGTGTGCCGTCAGCGAGGTGTTCCTCGCTTCGACCGGGGTCATCGGAGAGCCATTGCCTGATCAGAAAATCACAGCCGTCTTCCCCAAAGCGAAAGACGCCTTGAGCGCCGATGCATGGCCGGGTGCGGCAGGGGCCATCATGACCACCGATACGTTCCCCAAGGGGGCAACGGCGAAAGCGATGCTCGGTGGCGTGGAAGTGACGATTAACGGCATTGCCAAGGGCTCGGGAATGATTGCTCCCGATATGGCGACCATGCTTGGTTTCCTGTTTACCGATGCAAACCTGCCTGCCGATCTGCTGCAGGAACTTCTGGCCGATGCCGCTGACCGGTCGTTCAACTGCGTGACCGTCGATAGCGACACCTCAACCAGCGATACGGTCCTGTTGTTCGCCACCGGTAAGGCGGGAAATGAGCCGGACGCCGACCTCGCCGATTTCAAACGGGCTTTAAATGAAGTTTGCACGGATTTGGCCCAACAGCTTGCCAAAGACGGCGAGGGGGCGGAGAAATTCGTCACCATCTCTATCACCGGTGCGGAAAGCCGGGAGGCTGCGAAAGTCATTGGGCTGGCCGTCGCCAACTCCCCCTTGGTCAAGACTGCCGTGGCAGGGGAAGATGCTAACTGGGGGCGGGTTGTCATGGCGATTGGTAAGGCCGGACAAAAAGCCGAGCGTGATAAGATCGCCATTACCATTGGCGGTGTCCTAGTTGCCAAGGATGGGCAGGTGGTGCCGGGCTATGATGAAGCGCCGGTGGCTGAACACATGAAAGGCCGCGATATCGTGATTGAGGCCGATGTGGGGGTCGGCTCTGGCGCGGCGACAGTTTGGACCTGCGACCTAACTCACCGTTATATCGACATCAATGCCGATTACCGGACATAGGGCCCATACTCATGGCGCTTGAAGGACCGGACAGCGGATGTATGAGTATCGACGGCCGAACGCCGGGGAAAAAACTTCCAGTAGTTTTCGTTTCGGCTGTTTGCCTTATCGATATTGATGGGCGGGTTTTGCTGGCTCAGCGCCCAGAAGGCAAATCCATGGCGGGACTTTGGGAGTTTCCCGGCGGTAAGATCGATGACGGGGAAACGCCGGAAGCAGCCTTGGTGCGGGAGTTGAAGGAAGAACTTGATATCGATATTACCGAAAGCTGCCTCGCCCCGCTTTCTTTTGCCTCCTATTCCTATGAGGAATTTCATCTGCTGATGCCGCTTTTCGCCTGCCGTGTCTGGAAAGGCGAGATCAAATCCATGGAAAATCAGGCGATTAAATGGGTGCGACCAGAGCGCATTCTGGACCTGGAATTGCCCAAGGCGGATATCCATTTAGCCGCTATGGTTCGAGATTTCCTTCTTTAGGGGTGTTTGCAATGCCGCCGAAAATTAATCCGCTCAAGCTCAACAAGCTTCAACTGAAAACCCTAACCCTGTTTCAGGAGTTGGCAAAGTCACCGGCCACTTCGACGAAAAACGAAGAAACTGGCGAAGTGATGCTTGCTTGGTTACCTCAACCGCATGGCAATCATTTTCATGTGGGCGAGGGGATCGTCATGGCGAAAGATGCTACCGGGTTTGCCAATGAAGGGGTTTGGAATGTTCTCGAACGTAAAGGGCTTGTTAAATCCCAATATCCTGTGGCGGTCATCGTAACTGGTGAAGGGCTGGAATATCTCACCGGAATGCGCGATAAAATTATTCACCATTCGGATCATTAAGGACTTGAGACGATGCCGCTGAAGCACAAAATTCTGTTAGCCGCGCTAGTGGTCAATACGATCTTGCTCGGCTTCTTGGTCTTTTACAGGTTTGCAAATTTTTAGATGGGCGACCGGGTCGTTACAGCTGCCGTTATCGTTATCGGCGACGAGGTGCTCTCGGGACGCACCAAGGACGTTAATATCAACTTTCTCGCTAAGGGATTGACCGACATCGGGGTGCGTTTGAAGGAAGCGCGGGTGATTGCCGATGATAGCGTCACCATTCAAGAGGTCGTCGGCGCTTGCCGTAAGGCCTACGATTACGTCTTTACCACCGGGGGGATCGGCCCTACCCACGATGATATTACCGCTCAGGCCATTGCCGATCTTATCGGTCTCCCTCTGGTGCTGGATGCTGAAGCCCACCGGCGGCTGATAGACCGCTACGGCGAGGATCATCTCAATGAGGCACGGCTCAAGATGGCTCATGTGCCGCAAGGCGCTCGATTGATTGACAACCCGGTTAGTGCTGCGCCCGGCTTTAGGGTCGACAACGTTTTTGTTATGGCGGGCGTGCCGATGATCGTTGAGGCTATGTTCGAGAGCTTCAAGGGAGAACTGACCGGGGGCGATCCGGTTTTATCGCGAACGATTTCAAGTTTCGTTATGGAGGGCGAATTGGCCGCTGGCCTGGGTGCCATACAGGAGCGCTACCCGACCCTTAGCCTCGGAAGCTATCCTTATTATCGGGGCGGTAAGTTTGGCGTCAGCGTGGTGGTGCGCGGAACCTCTCCAAATGAGGTGGAGGGAGCGGTTGACGTGGTCAACCAGTTAATCCGAGAGCTTGGCGGTGAGCCCATTGAGGGCGAGAGGACCTAGCTGGCGTGCAGAACTTTGAAAAACACGCATTCAAGTTTCTCATGACCCATCTGTTCTATGGTTCGGTGGTCGGCTTTATGATCGGCTGGATGATTCTACGCTTCGATTTTCGGGGGATCGGGACGATGATTGAACGCTCACCCGAGGGGTGGCTCTGGACCCTTCTGCTTTTTTTCGGCCTGTTCGTCACCTTCGGTAGTCTGGGTATGGGGGTCGGCATCATGAGCCTTGGCGAAGAGCGCGACGAGTAAGGCGTTCTCGAGCTAGCGGATGGGCGGCTCAGGGTCTTCAAAATGCCGCCTTAAAACAATGATCACCAGCCAAAGACCCAAGGGCACAAGAAAAATAGTGTTGAACAGTGGGGCTTCGCTATCACCCTCCGTTGCCAAAATGACGAAGGCGATCCAGAGGGCTGTGAGAATATAGCCCAGCCTGTTCCAGAAACTTCTGTTTTTTAGGAGGGTGGAAAACATTAATCGAGCAGGGCTTCGATTTGTTCCTGGGTGAGGGGGCCGGAAAGGGTTGGTTCTTGCTGGTCGCTGGCGCGCCGGGCGTTGAGGGCTCCCATCTGGTCAGACTTTCTGCGCCGATCCGGCCCAACATAGTCTTTTACCTTGATGAATTCGCGGGGATTGCGCACCACGGCTTTGATGCGCTTCAGCAGCGCCTCCTGTGACACTGGCTTGGCGAGAATTTCATTGATCCCCGTATCACGTGCTTTGATGATGGTTTCATATTCCGTATGCGCCGTGATCAGGATAACAGGTGTAAAGGCATTGAAATCATCGCTCGTATTTGAGCGAAGAGCCGCAACCATCTCAAGACCATCCATGGGCGTGAGGTTGATTTCACTGAGAATAACATCCGCTTTGAACTCGGAAAGGGTTTTCAGCGCTTCGCTTCCGTCTGTGGCATCGGCGAAATAACGCCCGCCTGCGGTAGTGATGATCGAGCGCATGAGTTGCCGCATATGGCGGCTATCATCAACCAGTAAATAGCGAAGACTGCCGAAGTCAAAATCGCTCATGCCGTCAGTACTGCTTTCGTCCTCAAGAAGTTCTTACCCCGGAGCTTCCTCTCGCCCCACCGTTTCTTTCCGGCACCATACCACGAAATCATTGTTTTTAAACACCGTTACCAAATTGGGAGGTTGGAATGACGCTATCTGCTTTCAAGTGAATACTGGCCCCTGTTTATGAGGTCGTTGCAGACGGCCGCGCTCTCGTCCTCTACCTGCTGCCCAACGGCGAGATCGAGTTTACGGAGTAAAAGGCTAAAAGCGGAGAAAAGGTGGTGCGGGCGGCCGGACTTGAACCGGCAAGGCCGTAAAGCCGACGGATTTTAAGTCCGTTGTGTTTACCAATTTCACCACGCCCGCGGGGCTTAGGCGAATGCCGAGTGCGCAGAGATTATTCGGCTGCTTGTCCAAGTGCAAGCAGAGATGAAGGGGGTGGAGCGATTTATCCACAAGTGCTTATTTTCCTTATGTTAGGAGTGACGATTCTCCGAGGCCTGGAAATGCGGGAGTTCTAAAAAAGTCCCGGAATTCGATCCGATTGATAGAGAACGTTCCTAGTAATCATCCTTCGAGTTGGGCGAGTCGTGAGGCACAATCAAGGCCGTTCCGTTTTAGGAGGGTTCGATGCCCGAAAACGACGCCGTAAGCTTTATCGAGTTTACCCAGGTCTACGAAGACGGTGCGCGTGTTATCAAGCGCGGCATGGAGGCTTCGCCCATGGTCATTCGCAAGCACGATTTGGGAGAGGAGGAGGTCGTGGCTTTCACCTCCTGGCATGGCGACAACAAGGCGCTGACGGCATTTCATTTTCATCCTTCGTTTCCGGTGGCTGACCGGCGCGACTATATGCGCAAGCATGAAGACGGGATTGCTCTTCTTGACGAGGTGCGTAGCCGCAAGGAAGTGGAAGGGAGCCTTCCCCTTGGCCTGCCGATAGGGCGGTGGGAAACCTTCAAACAGCAGCTTTCGGAGTTAGGCGGCTTGATGGAGCGGTTTATTGATTTAATTCTCCGTACGTTGCACCCGCCGCAATCGACCGGCAAGGAGGAGAGGCCTTCTTCCGATGATGCCGAATCTCAGAAAACAGCTCCTTATACCAATGCCGTAGCGGATGTCTCCTCATTGCCAGAAAAACAGCGTCGGGCTCTGCCGGAAAGTTTTGCTCGTGCTGGGGCGCTTCCTCATTGGGAACGAGGTTATGGCGATGGCCCCTTGTCGGAGGAGGAAGTAATTGCCCTGGAACAGGACAAGGCCCGAGAACAGAGCGGTCACTCCGCCTCGCCGACGATCCATTAAGTTTTAGAATGATTATACCGATGGACCCTGGAAAAGGGACATGAGAAGCACCAAACTGATGAGACTACCCCGCAGCAATTAGATAGAGGTGCGCGGAAAATGAAGAATAAAGAAAGCAGAACCCTGGTCGAGTTTACCCAAAGCTACCGCGACGGTATCAAGATTACAAAACGCGGTCTCTCCGCCAGTCCGATGATTTGCCAAAAATATGGTTTGAAGCCCGGTAAGGTGGCCGTTTTCACCTCATCCATGGGTGGGCGGAAGGCCATGTCGGTTTTCCATTTTCATCCCAGTTGTTCGTTGAAGAAACGCCACGCCTATATGCTCAAACATCGGAATGGCGCACGCGAAGTCGCTCGCCAACTAAAGGCTGGTGTGGCGGAGAATCATCCTGGCTTGCAACGGGCTCAACAGTCCTTGAGCCTTTGGTGGCGTGAACTCGCCTCTGAAGCCCGGGCCTTGAAAGTCGATTTAGCAACCAGCTTAGGCATGGCGCCATCCCCTGCCGTGGTTCGTGTCGCGTCGTCTAAATCTTTTGTAGGACATTGACCCGCATGGGTTGGGTGAAGGTGTAGCCTTCGTCGGTTTTAATGCTGAGTTTCTCGAAGGATTGACGTAAATCTACATCGAGTGCGTCGAAGGCGGCCTTGCGTTGCGGGTTGGGTGCGATGATCCTATCACGAAATTCTTCGTAGCTGGCCCGAACGACCCGGTGCTCATAGGTGATTTCTTCTAGTTCCTTCAACCCGGCCTCGCCGCATCGCTTAATCTGTTCATAAGCATGAGCGCGTACGACGGTTTCGTCGTCTACGGGTAGCATCAACTCGAAATGAGGCCCTGCTGCAACCGGTTCACAGATATAGACGATCCCGTCTTCTTTCAGTACCCGCGCGGCTTCTTCCAGGGCTTTAAAACGGCCTTTTTCAGGGATGTGGTGGAGGCTGTTGAAAAAGACTGCAATATCAAAGCGTCCGGCCTCAAAGGGCAGATCTATAGCTGAGCCCTGAAGGTACTCGGCCCCTTCGATGGCGGGGGCTGAGCGCGCCTTGGCAAGCTGGGGCTCAGAAGGCTCTAAGCCGATAACGGTTGCGCCTTGTTTTGTCATCATTCGCGTCAGGGCTCCGTCTCCGCAGCCGATATCGATGACTTTCTTGCCGGTGAGGTCGAGGGTTTCTCGGAGGACTTCGCCATTGCGCCGCTGTTTCATTCGCCGTGCCTTTCTCTGTTTGTCTTCCCCCACACAACAAGGTCTTATCGCATCGGCGGTTATGCTGGAAGCTGATATGTTGGGTTATGGGAAATGCCGTAGATCGAAAATTGAGGGAAACCCGCCTCTATCTGGTCGCGCCTATTTCAACCACTCCGATTTTTCCCTACATTGCCCTGCATATATTGGGATTACCGAGGTCGTTTTAATGAATACGCATATCGACTGGAATGAAAAATATAGCAGTAAGGAATATTTGTTCGGCACTGAGCCTAACAAGTTTTTGGCCAGCCAAGCCGGATTGTTGAAAGAGGGGCTGCGTTGTCTTGATGTAGGCGGTGGCGAGGGCCGCAATACGGTCTGGTTGGCAGAGCAGGGATTAGTGGTTCTTTCCATTGATCAATCCGATGTGGCCTTAAAGAAAGCTCAGGCGCTGTCCCAAGAGCGTGGCGTGACCATCGGCACTTTGGCGACGGATATTTTTGCTTGGATGTGGCCCAAGGAAGGGTTCGATGTGATCGTTTCTATGCATGTCCATTTCAGTCCGGTCCAGCGGCCGCTTGTCGCCAAGATGATGTACGACGCCCTGGTTCCCGGTGGATTCATTATTTTCGAGGCGTTTCACCCGGATCAACTGGCCAATGACACGGGGGGGCCGTCGGACCCCGGTTATCTGGTGAGTGCGGATATTCTGAAAGAGGATTTCACCGCCGCGCAATTCGATCACCTCAGTGAAGATGAAATTCAACTGCCCAAACGTCCACACAAGCCAGCCGGTCCTGCCGTTGTGACCCGTGCGGTTATCAGGAAACCTCTATGAGCAAGCCCTTGGAAGGTCTTTTGGTCGTTGCTTTGGAACAAGCGGTTGCCGCGCCCTATTGCTCGAGCCGTTTGGCCGATGCTGGGGCGCGGGTGATCAAAATTGAACGGGCCGAAGGGGATTTCGCCCGGAAGTACGACAGCGTGGTGCATGGGGCGAGCGCCTATTTTGTCTGGCTCAACCGGGGGAAAGAATCCCTGGTGCTCGATATCAAGCAAGACGAGGACAGAGCTTTGCTGGAGTGTATCCTCGCCAAGGCTGATGTGTTTATTCAAAACCTCTCGCCAGGCGCTGCGGCGCGAGCCGGGTTCGGTTCAGACGATCTGCGCGCCCGATATCCACGGCTGATTACCTGCGATATTTCCGGTTATGGCGAAGACGGTGATTACCGTGATATGCGGGCTTACGATCTTTTGGTTCAGGCCGAAACCGGGCTCGCCTCCATTACCGGAACGCCGGAATCGCCGGGGCGGGTTGGTGTTTCTGTCTGCGATATTGCAGCGGGTATGTCAGCCTATCAATCGGTGCTGGAAGCTCTTTTGGAACGTAGTGTGACCGGTAAGGGGAAGGGATTAGCCGTCTCGTTGTTCGATGGCATGGCTGACTGGATGGCCGTGCCGTTGCTTCATTTCGACTATGGCGGTAAAGCGCCGGAGCGAGTTGGGCTGCGTCATCCTTCCATCGCACCCTATGCGGGCTTTGAGACCCGTGACGGTGATACCTTGGTGATCTCCATCCAAAATGAGCGGGAATGGGCCCGATTGAGTGAAGAGGTCCTTGGCGAGCCCGGGTGGGCCAAGGAAGGGCCCTATAAGGATGCTGCCGGACGGGTTGCAAACCGGGAAAGTTTGGAAAAAAACATAGGCAAAGTCTTTAAAGCCCATTCAACCGTCGAATTGCGCGACAAACTCATGTCGGCCAAGATTGCTTTCGGGCAGGTCAATGGCGTAGCCGAATTGTCAAACCACCCTGCCTTGAGGCGGGTGACGGTGGAAACCGAAAGTGGATCTGTCGAGATGCCGGCGCCGCCGGTTGTCGTAAAAGGCGATAGATCAAAATTTGGTCCGGTTCCTTCCGTGGGGCAACATACGGTAGCCATTCGCAGGGAATTCTCCAGTGATGATTAACGAGGGGATAAATGACTTCACGGTGAGGATGCATCTTGTCTATGAACGGAGCGGTGACTTTTGAATAAGGCCGAGGTGATTGTCGTTCTGGGGGCGTCGGTTCTGTCGAACGGCCAACCGAGCCGTGCTTTGAAGCGGCGTGCCTTGACGGGCGTTCAGGCGTTTCAGGAGGGGCGGGGAAAAAGCTTGGTCGTCAGTGGTGGACCGCTCAAACACTCAACGCCGGAAGCCGTCGTCATGGCCGATATTGCGCGCCAAAACGGCGTCGGTGATGAGTTTTTACTGGTTGAGCCTGAGGCGCGAAATACATTGGAAAATGCCGCCTTTACCGCAGAGTTGATGAAGGCGGCAGGGTGGAAGACGGCGCTTGTGGTTAGTGATGCCTGGCATCTGGAACGGGCGCTCTGGTGCTTTGGGCACTATCGGATTGAGGCAGAGGGCTATCCGGTGCCGGATGATCTGGATCCGGACCCTCTATTGCGCCGGATGGGCAATCGAATGCGGGAAGCGGTGGCGAGGGAAAAATACCGCTGGATATTGACTTTGAAAAAGATTCTGCAGTTGGGGGGGGAGCCGGAATAGCTTTTATATCAGCCTTGGATTTTCAATGCCCAGTGAACGGGCAAGGCCGAGGAAGGCCGGTTCCGGGTGGGTGATCATCAGGGTTGGAATTTGCTTCACGTAGTCGCTGAACCGTCCCTTGTCTTCGAAACGTACCCGGAAGCGTTCGGCCTTGAAGGCCGGTCCCATGGCCCTGAGCATCCCGCCTGCGAGGTAAACGCCACCCTTGGCGCCAAAAGTGAGCGCCAGGTCTGAGGCTGCCGTTCCCAGGAAATCGGCGAACAGATCGAGAGCTTCGGTGCATAGTTTACAGCCCTCTCGTGTCGCTCGTCGAGCAATGTCAGCAGGCGAAAATTTCTCTGGTGATTGTCCTTCGATACTGCAAAGCGCGTGATAAATATTGAAAAGGCCTGCCCCGGAAGCTACCCGTTCTACGGAAACGTGGTTGGCGTGTTTGCGCATATCGGCCAGTACAGCGTCTTCCCGATCATTCCGTGGGGCCATAGTGGTGTGCCCGCCTTCGGCAGCGTGGGCGGTCCAAGTGCCGTTGGAAGGCGTCAGATAGGATACGCCTAACCCTGTCCCGGGCCCGATTGCCGCAATGGGGTAATCGGCCAGCGCTTCTCCGCCGCCAATGGATTGGGTTTCGTCCGGTTTCAATTCGGGAATGCCTTTGGCGATGGCGGCAAAATCGTTGAGTAGGACGAATTGATTGGCGTTCAGGTCTTCTTTGGCTTTATCAACTGAGACGTCCCAGTTGAGGTTGGTCATGCGGAGCGCTTGGCCGTCCACGGGGCCCGCCAAGCAAAAAGCTGCTTTTTCGGTACCTTCAACCGCACCGACTTGCCAAAGGTAATCGAGGGCGGCTTCGGTGGGGCTGCTATAGGATGCGCAACGCAGAACCTTTGTGTCTCGGATGGTTCCATCCTGCTCACACAGGGCGAAACGGGCGTTGGTGCCGCCGATATCGGCAAGGAGGATTTCGTTTCGCAAAAGACTCTGTCCCGGTTGTTTCGCTCGGCAGGAATCCGTTGGCGAAGTTTTACCAAAATGTTGGGTTAAGCGCTAGAAAAGACGTGGTTTTTAGAGCGGTTCCAGGCGTGAGCTATCTTACCGCCTGTAGTCGGCCAAGGTTTTGCCTCGGGTTTTGCCCGGTTGGGGGCTGCTCGGCCGTTGGCGCAGGATGTTGGCGACCGGGGCGGCTTGGAGTTGTCGCAGCGCTTCAAAGTTGGCGAATTTTTCGGCTGCCGAGGGTTCCGTATTCTGTGCCAGCTGTTTACGCGCCTTCATCAGCTTATTGATGCGCTGGGTGAGCCGTGGGTCGACGGCTTGTGCGCCCCAACGCATAAGGTCTTGCTTCTCTGCCCTGGCCGTTGAGGTCTCGCGGTTCTCTTCCTGAAGTGAGCGCCAGTGATCGGCTACCCGTCCATAGTAGGCCAGCCCGCGTTCCCGGTCTCCAGAGTGATAGAACCGGGTGGCGCGAACCCACGATTTGTTGTCGTCGTACAGGCGGGTCAAGAATTTAGCGGCATAGGCAACGTTGGAGAAGGGGTCGAAGGCCTCGTGAAGGCTAGAGAATGCTTCTGAGTGGTAATAAAGATTGATCTGCATGCAGCCCACATCGATGTTGCTCACCCCCTCTGCCTGCAATTCCCTGACCGCTCGAATGGCGGCGGCCTTGGTCGGGTAAAACTTGCCTTCCCCGCGGGCCGTTACCGTCCAGGGCCAGGCAAACTTTTCCCCGCTTTTTTTGTTCCAGCGGCCACTTTCGGTCAGCGAAATAGCGCCCAAAAGATGGGGGGGGATGCCGCTGACACGCTCGTGATGCTGTGTTTGCCGTTCGCAGAAATTCTTTGTGTTTCCAGTGAGTTGCATGCTCTCTGCCGGAGGTGAAGCGATCATTGCCGAAAGAAAGATTGAGATGACCCAAAAAGCTGTTCTCATTTGCATCGCTGCTGTTCCCATTTGCGCTTTTACGCTCTTTAAAGGGAAACGATGCGAATGCCGTGCCAGTTTAGGGAGGGAAGCCTAGTTTTCGGGGAGGGTGGATGACCCGTTGCCGAGGGAGCGCTGCATGAAGACGGCATCGTACCAACGTTTGAACTTGAAACCGGCGCTCGGGAGACGGCCGATTTCCTTAAAGCCGTTCTTGCCGTGAAGCGCGAGAGAGCCCTGGTTGGCCGCATCGCCGATCACTGCGACCATCTGGCGATAGCCTAGTTCCGTGCAGCGCTGGATGAGCGTTTGGACGAGCGCCGTCCCGACGCCGCCGCGCATTTCGTCTGCTGCTACATAAATAGAATTTTCGGCCATGAAACGAAAGGCGCTGCGTTGGCGGAACTGGGCGGCATAGGCAAACCCCACAAGCTTGCCGCCGCGCTCGGCCACGAGATAGGGGTAGCCTTCTTCAATCCGTCTCTGCCAACGGTCGTAAATCTCGTCCGATGAAGGCGGCTCTTCTTCAAAGGTCGCGGCCGTATTGGCAACATAGTGGCTATAAATTTCAGTGACGGCGGTGATGTCTTCGGGGACTGCGTCTCGGACGGTCAATTTAGGACCGTCGATCCTTGGCAACTGGGTGAAATCGAAGGCTGTGAGGTGGGCGATTAGCCCGTCAATCACGGCCTTTAAGTCGGCCATCTCGCCATTGCGGGCGATCTTCGTTTCGTCCATGTAAAGTGCCCGGTTGACCTCTATTTGCAGGGCATGAACGCCATTGTCGGGATTGCCGTAGCACCGGGTCGTGAAGCCGCCTGCATAAGGAATATTGCGCCTGACTATATAGCCTTTGTCTATGAGGAAGCCTTCCACCCAATTCATAACCGCGGGTGCAGCGGACTGACCATGGCAATCGCCGAGCACGAAATCCACCCGGTTGCTGCCGGGGTCCCGGTCCATGGGGCCGCCGATTGAGGGCATGGAGTGACAATCGATCAGTAGGCAGTGTCCGAACCGGGCGCGGGTTTGATCGACCAGGCGGCGCAGTGCCCCATGGTAGGGGCGGTAGAGCCGCTCAATGCGGGTCAGTCCTTCCTGTAAGGACAGCTTGCGATGGTAAATGTTCTCGCCATTAGTGACCACCTTGGCAATGGTGCCGAGACCGGCTGCGATGCGTGGTGAAGTCTGATTGACGAAGCCGGGGAGGGGCGAGGCGAACATTTCCGGGTCGAGTTCGTAAGGCTCCCGGTTGGGGTCTACATAGGCGCGCGGAAATGCCGCGGCGATCAACGGGGCTCCATGGTCGGGCGCGGTTTCATAAAGCTCATCGACAAAAGCGTCTTCCGAGCGGCGGACTGCGGTAGCGTCCAACCGCGAGGCTTTTAAGAAATCCGCAGGGTAAACGCTGCCGCTATGGGGCGAGGCGAAAACCAAAGGCGTTTTCTGTTCCGCCGGGCGGTGGATTTCATAGGGAGTTTCTGTCAATTCCCCAAGGAAGGCGGCATTAGGTGCCATGTGAAAAAGCGATCCACGTTTTTTGTCATTGCATTGGAGCGGCCGGAGCCAGAATGTTCCATACCCCCCCGGACCGGGGCTTTCAACGATTATATAACAAATGTACAAGAGGGGTCTTGCAAACCGCGTAAAATTAGTTATAAAACGCCCTCCCGACGCCGAAACGGCCAAGGGACCTTCTAAAGAGAAGGGCGTGTAGCTCAGCGGGAGAGCACTACGTTGACATCGTAGGGGTCACTGGTTCAATCCCAGTCACGCCCACCATGGAAACCCCAAGGGAAACCTTGGGGTTTCGTCTTTTTGGGATACTTACGAAATTATCGACTAGCACGTTACTAGCACGTAACTCGGGTTGCGTTAGAACCAGATCGCGTTTTGTCAGCGCGTCCAGTTCGGTGAAATAGGTGTCAATGGCCTCAACGGCCTTACCCAAAAAATCAGGATCGTATTTGGCGTAGATTTCCGTTGTCCGGTAGCCGCCGCTCTTGTGCCCGAGCATCCCGGCAACCTCCCAAGGCGGTACAGCGCTTTGTGTCGACCGCAACCTCACCTCCACGATGTCATTAATGAAATGACCGACAAGTAAGTCAAATGATCCGGCTTTGACTGATGGGGCGGTCATGGCATTGACGATAACCTTCAAATATGGAAAAATGATCTATACATAAGTCATACTATGTAAATATGTCTTATATATCGTTCATTTGAGGTTCGCCATGCCGACCATGCAGAAAAGGACATACGCGCGCTATACGCTCGACGCGCTTGCCCTACTGGGCAAGACAATCCGGCTTGGCCGTAAGCTGCGCAAGATGACCGAGCACGAACTGGCCGAGCGCCTCGGTGTTGCTCGGAGCACCTTGCAGCGCATGGAAAAAGGTAACCCCAAGGTCGAAATCGGGATTATGTTCGAGGCCGCGGCCATCGTCGGAGTGCAGCTATTTGATGCCGATGAAAGGAGGATCAAGGCACTGACTGATCGGACCGAGGACCGGATCGCCTTGCTGCCCAAGCATGTTTACAAGGCCGGAAAGCAGGTCAAAGATGAGTTCTAAGTTGCCGACATATGACGAGGCCTTCGTCTGGGTCTGGTTGCCCGGTGCGACCGAACCGGTCGTAGCCGGACGCTTGCACGCCCATAACGAAATCGTAATCTTCAACTACGGCAAGAGCTATCTGGAACGGCCGGAAGCGATTCCGCTCTATCTTCCGGAACTGCCTCTCCAGCAGGGGGAGTTGCCGTTGCTCACCGGCCTGACCATGCCGGGCTGCATACGTGATGCGGCGCCCGATGCCTGGGGGCGGCGCGTCATCCTCAATCGTAAATTCGGGGTCAAAAGCGATGACCTCGATGCGCTCGATTTATCAGAATTGACCTTTCTGCTGGAGTCCGGCTCCGACCGGATCGGCGCTCTCGATTTTCAGCGCTCGCCAATTGTCTACGAACCGCGTTCGCCAATGAATGCGAGCCTCGGAGAACTGATCGAATCCGCAGAACGAGTGGAGCGCGGTATCCCGCTGTCACCCGAACTGGATCAGGCCCTGCATCATGGCAGTTCGATTGGCGGTGCTCGGCCAAAGGCCCTGATCGAAGACGATACCGAAAAGCACGTTGCGAAGTTCTCTTCGTCCTCGGACACCTACAGCGTCGTCAAAGCTGAATACATAGCCATGCGCCTCGCCGCTCTTTGCGGCATCAATGCCGCCCCGGTCTCGCTGGTGCGCGCGTCCGGCAAAGATGTTTTGTTGGTTGAGCGTTTCGACAGGCTGAAAACGGATAGCGGCTGGCAGCGCAAAATCATGGTCTCGGCCCTGACCATGCTCGGCCTGGACGAAATGATGGCCCGTTACGCCAGCTATCAGGATTTGGCGGAGATCGTTCGATACCGTTTTACGGACGTATCCACCACCCTCCGTGAGCTGTTCTCGCGCATCGTGTTCAACATTCTATGCGGCAACACTGACGATCATGCGCGCAATCATGCGGCCTTCTGGGACGGGGACATGTTGACCCTGACCCCTGCCTATGACATCTGCCCACAGGGCCGGTCCGGACAGGAAGCCACGCAGGCTATGCTCATTAGCGACCAGAACCGCATGGGCCGAATTGCAGCCTGCCTTGAGGCTGCGCATCATTTTCTGGTGCCTGAGAATGAAGCCCTGGTCATTGCGGAGGCTCAGATACGCAGCATCGGGGAAAACTGGGAGGCTGTCTGCGACGAGGCCTCTCTCAGCGAGACTGATCGCAATTTCGTCTGGGGGCGCCAGTTCCTTAATCCGTTCGCCTTTACGGCTCTCGAAGGCAAGGCCGCGAAGCTGGAAGCGCTGGCGAATGACATTCGCGTCGGCATGTGAATGCTGGTAGCGTCGGGCGATTTTTTAAATGGGCGTGAAACAACCTAAAATTGATGTAGCACAATAACTGAATTCTCAACCAACCAGCCTGGAAACAACCGGCTTTTAAATGTGCGGCTGGCCTCAAAGCGGCCGCATTGCTGTATCCCGAAACTTCGTTCGGTGATTTCTAGGCTCGATCTCTGTGGGTTTTAAGGTAGGAAAGCGGCTTTATCCGCTTTCACATGGCTTGGGAGGGCTTTGCCCGACCTCCATATCAAGTGCGAAGCCCTCAGTTACCGAACTTATTTTAATAAGTGAGGTATTACTGGGGGTAAATTCTGTCCTCTCCTGAAAACTGCGTTTTTCGACTTTCTTTGGGCGTTTCCGAAGAGTGGAGAACACCATTTTAACTCTGCCAGTAATCTCAATCTTGCCGGCGAGAACCCAGCCGTTTGCTGCCTCAATCAGGGACCGGCGGATATAGCCGAACTTTTCGAGTTGTTCTAGGTAGCGGCGAATGGTGCGCTTCGATACCTCGAGGCTCCAGGCAAGACCGCTTAGGGAGATGCGTCCACTCTTGGACTGTCCTAGGAGGCCAACGATGAGGCTTAGGCAAAGCCGGGCTCCAGGGACTAGGCGCGTATCGCGGATGTGCTCAGTCGTGGTGGCCGGTATGAACTGCCGGGAACGAACCTCTGGTGCCTGCTGGGCTTCTCTGGTCGGCCTTGGGGTTTGGTTGCCGTTGATGAAGGCCAGTTTTGCCCTCTGGGCGTTCTGGTGTCGCTTCTCAATGATTTCCCAGAGATCGCTGTGGATGTCCTCCGGGGTTGCCTCGATCTTCTCCCGCTCCTTCCGTCGCCTCTCGGCATTCATCTGAGCAAGTATGTCGCGTGATCGCATAACCGTACTCCACGGGTATGAGACCGCTTCCAAACAGGCAAAGGGATAGCGTTAGGACAAAGTGCGCCAGCCCTTGTTTTTCGATTCGTTTCAGCCTAGAATCCTGGGAGCAAAATGAAGTGGATTAGGCTGTGTTCCTGTTCGGGGGCGCGGCCTCTTTCATGTCTGGATGCCGGACGCTGTTGGGCCTGGCGGTGAGATGAAAAATCCTCTCCAGGGTTGGGAGGATGGCCGCGAATAAGCGGGGGAGGGCGGATGCAGAAACCGTCCTGGAGAAGGCCGCGTAGGGAAGGTGCGGCTAGAACGTTTTTCACACGTAACTCCAGCTAAGTGCTTGAGTTATCGTGCCGGTACGTGCCTAGTCTTGCGGGTCTATGCCCTTGTTTTTCTTAAGTATCCCTGGTCTTGACATCGTAGGGGGCACTGGTTCAATCCCAGTCACGCCCACCATGGAAACCCCAAGGGAAACCTTGGGGTTTCGTCTTTTGGGGCGTGGCTTTCTAAACTCAAAAAATGACAGAATATGGCAAGGTCATATACGCGTAAACGTGCGAAATCGGAGCAGTCCATCGCTAATGGACAATGCCTTGCAAACACCCATTCTAAATGATTGTTTTTTTCTATGAGAAGAATGGTGCCGCCGGAGTGAATTGAACACTCGACCTCACCCTTACCAAAGGGCTGAGTGAAATACATTATCGTTGAATATCAACGTGTTGTTCGGGCGCTGTCGCATTAAAATGTGCCCTAAGACCGAATAAAACGGATTAATCCCGAACAAGACGGGCACAATTTGGACACAGTAGAAAACGAAAGAAGGCCCGCCGGAGCGAGCCTTCAAATCTTGTGACATTCGTCTTGTTAACGGGCTGCCACTCAAGCCCGGATGATCTAAGCACTGGAAATATACAACGCAACCCTTCATGATGCAACCTGATAATAATACTCTTATGGGGGGCACTATGCATTGGCGGCTTGGGATTGATCTGGGAACCAACTCTATTGGATGGTGGGCATTCAGAGTCGTAAAGAAAGGGACGGGGGAAAGTGTAAGGTGGCAGATAGCAGAATCCCTTGATGGCGGCGTCGGAATTTTTCCGGAAGGTCGGGAAATTACGACAAGCGGATTGGTCGGAGACAGCAACGCCGTCCAGCGTCGGGAAGCTCGGGGTATGCGACGCAACCGGGATCGGGGAAACAATCGGGAAAAGTCGCTTAAAAAAGTCCTTGCGGGAACCGGCCTTTTCCCTAGAGCCCGGGAGGAAAAAGACAGCCTTTTCCGGAATCAAAAAAAGAAAAACGGCGATCCCGAACGGTTCAATCCTTACCGATTGAGAGCTGAGGCAATTGAACGCCCACTAGAGCCGTTCGAGCTGGGCCGCGCCTTGGCAAATTTAGGAAAACGCCGGGGCTATAAGTCTAATCGGAAAGAGGCATCAGACGACGACGGCGGAAAACTCAAAGAACGCATCGCCGACCTACACACGACCCTAAAAGGCCGAACACTCGGCCAGTATCTCTGGGAGTCATTTCAAGAGCAGAACAAACGTGAGGCTGAGGGTGAAAAGCGCACTGGCATCCGGTTTCGGGGAGAAAATCCTTTTTATGCAGACCGCTCTTTGTACGAAGCCGAATTTGTCGCCATTCAGACAAAGCAAGAACCTCATCACACATTAACCCCGAACGACTGGGAGAAAATCCAGTCCAAGATTCTCGACCAATTTCCCCTAAAACCTGTCGAGCGAGGCTGGTGCGAGTTCTATACGGATGAAAAACGCCATTGGTCAGACACGCCAATTGGGCACGACTTCCGGATTTATCAAGAGCTTAACAATCTCAAATGGATTGACGAAAACGAAGTTGCCCAACACCTAACCACCGAACAGAGGCAAGCCGTTCTGCATACCTTGCTCACCCGCAAATCTGAGGTAACATTCGCCAGCCTTAAAAAGGCTAAAACCCCAGAAAAAAACAAGCTATTTCCGCCTATTGGGCGCTTCAACCTTGAGGGAGGAAAGCGAAAGGGGCTGAAGCCTCACAAAATTGCGGCAACTTTTCTGGCTTCCCCCATCCTCGCCCCCCTCTGGCAGACCCGAGAGGAAACGGGTGTGCCTTTGCTCGACGATGCGTTTGAAGTCCTTCACCAAGCCGAAGACGACGCTCAGGCCGTAGCCAGCCTAGTTGAAGAATTTAGCCTGACAGAAGAGCAGACAAAAGCCCTTTGCGATCTGAAACTGGCCTCAGGAACAGCAAGTGTTTCAAGGCGATTCATGGAAGGGATAGTACCGATCCTACGTGATCAGGGGCTTGTGTATTCATATGCAGTAGCGGAAATGCGGGACGAAAACGGCCAACCCCTACACCACAGCCTCCGCGACGACGGCATGCGCTGGAAGCGCCTTCCCTATTACGGCGAAGTCGCTCCACATTCCATGCTCGGGGCCGACAAACAATCCGACCCAGAGCATGACCCGGAAAAATATTTCGGCAAAATAAACAACCCGTCCGTCCACAGCGCTTTGAACGCCCTGCGACGGCTGGTCAACACACTTACCGACCGTTTTGGGACACCCCCCGTTCAAATCCATGTGGAGATGACACGCGACCTCAAACAGTCGCGCAAGCAACGGGACGACGCGGCAAAACAAAACCGTACAAACGAAGCGGAAAACAACCGCATCAAAAAGTTTTGTACCGAGCAGGGGTTTCCGGAACCGTCAGCGCTCGACATCAAGAAAGTGAAGCTATGGGAAGAACTGAATGGCGACGACTTGGTCCGCTTGTGTCCCTTCTCCGGCAAACCAATTTCAGCGGCCCAACTGTTCAATGGGGAAGCCGAAATCGAACACCTTCTCCCCTTCAAGCGGACGTTGGATGATTCCCGCGCCAACTTGACGGTGGCGCACCGCTGGGCCAATCGGCTCAAGGGCGACCGGTCCCCTTATGAGGCCTTTGGCGATGATCAGCACGCCGACAAGGGAATCGTTTGGGAAGAAATCCTTGGGCGCATCGAGGCGTTGCCGCACAACAAGCGCTGGCGGTTCGGCCCCGAAGCCATGGAAAAATTTGAACAAGAAGGCGGTTTTCTGGCCCGCCAATTGACCGACACCGCCTATATGGCCCGGTTTGCAAGCCGTTACCTGCGGGCTCTGGAAGGCGTGGAAAGCGTCGTCACCATACCGGGTAGACTTACGGCCATGCTTCGCGGCAAATGGGGCCTGAACGGCATCCTGTCGGACGACAATCGGAAACACCGGGATAACCACCGCCACCATGCGGTTGATGCCGCCGTGATCGCCTTGACCAGCCGGGGCGTATTGAACGAAATCAGCCGCCAAAGCGCCCGAGGTGCAACCGACCGGCTCCATATCCGGGTTCCAGACCTTGAACCGGAAATCCGGGAAGCCATCCGCCAACGGGTGCCCGATTTCACTGTTTTTCATAAACCGGATCATGGTCTCGCCGGAAAGTTTTTCAAGGAAACCGCCTATGGCTTTGTTGATAAACGCAAACGGGACGCTGATTTTAAGGAACACAATCTGGTTGTCCGTAAACCGCTTGAAGGCCTCACGCCAGCAGAATGCAAGACGATCCGCGATCCCGATTTGCGCAAAAAGGTCGATCAATGGCTCTACGAAGCAAAAGGGGCTGGGGTAAAACACGACAAGGCGCTGGCGGAGTTCTCCAAGGAGCATGACGTCAAGTCGGTGCGGATTTTGGTCAAAGATCAAACGGTAGCCCCAGTCCCATCCGCTACACATAAAGGTTACAAAACGGACGCCCTAGCCTTTTGCGACATATGGCGCATTCCCAAAGGAAAGCCCGGAAATTGGAAACCGGGCGAATATAAGTGGGAGGGGCAATTTTGGAGTTTCCTTGAAACCGCCCCCTTCATCGGCAAGGGCGAGCCCAACAAGGAAATCAAGCGCCCCCATCCAGCGGCTAAATTCGTCTGCCGCCTATTCAAGAACGACATGATCGCTGTATGGGAAAAAGGCGAGGTCACAACATACCGGATTGGAGGATTCAGTAGCACCAATAATAAGCTGGACATCCATCCAGTTGATCGACATTTCAGCGGGCATAATTATAAAAGCATCAACGCTTTGGGGGGGCTCAGCCTTCGTAAACTTTATGTCACTCCAGATGGACGGCTGCTAAATAGTAGTGGCTGGAGAAGCCGATGATTGGCGGCATCGTTGAAGTGGCCGAGTCGGGACGGCATCTTTCCGTCTACAGGGGGTTCATGAGAGTCAAGGAAGACGGAGCCGAACTGGGCCGCGCGCCGCTTGACGACATTTCGGCACTTATCCTCTCCGGGCCGCAGGTCAGCCTGTCGAAAAACCTTCTCGTTGAGCTGGCCGAACGCAAAGCAGTTGTCGTTACCTGCGGACGCAACTGGCATCCCGTATCGCTCACGTTACCATTCGACGCCCATCACCAGTCGGCGGGCGTTTTGCACGACCAGATTGCCGCGTCAACTCCGCTCAAGAAACGGCTCTGGCAGATTTTGGTTCGGGCGAAAATCGACAACCAGCGCTCCATCCTTGAACACCACCATCCCGGTAATCCGAAATCCAATGAACTGGCGATTCTGTCCAGACGGGTTAAATCGGGTGATCCGGAAAATATGGAAGCCCAGGCAGCCCGTCACTACTGGACCGCACTAATGGGAGAGAATTTCAGGCGCGACCGCTTTGGCGAAGACGCCAACAGCTACCTCAACTACGGGTATACGGTCCTACGCGCTGCAACGGCTCGGGCCGTTTGCGCTGCCGGGCTTCACCCTTCGCTGGGCCTCCATCATGGCAGCCGCATCAACGCCTTCGCTCTTGTTGACGATCTTATGGAACCCTTCCGCCCCATGGTCGATTCTATAGCGTATGAACTCTCAATAGAAGTTGGCAATCCCGAAGCGTCCTTAGCTCCAGAAAACAAGCGCCGTCTTGTTGCCATCCTTCAACAAGACATGGTGGCGGAAAAAGGCGCCTCCCCCTTAATAAATTGTCTTGGCCGCCTTGCCCAATCACTGACCGCCGCCTTCGCAGAAAAACAAGCATCCCTGGAACTTCCGGAGCTTCCGCCGCCTGGACATTTGCTATGACGATTGGACGCCCCCTTGATCGAAGACCGGGATACATGGATCAGCGGATATAGAGCCTTGTGGTTGCTGGTAATGTTCGACCTGCCAGTTAAAGAAAAGCCGGACCGGAAAGCGGCAACGGATTTCCGCAATTTTCTACTGGATCAAGGGTTTTCCATGGGGCAGTTTTCCGTCTATTATCGGCTTCTGTCGGGCAAGGACGCTGCGGCAACGCTGGAGAAGAAAATTCAGGCGAACCTTCCGAAACATGGCAAGGTGCATATCCTGACCATCACGGATAAGCAGTATGAAAACATCAAAACCTTTCAGGGCAAGCGCCGTGATTCGCTGGAAAAACCAGACCAACTCACCCTGTTTTAGGGCCTTTTTGCCGATTTCCAAAAAGGAAATCGGCTCTAAATTCCTGCTGAAACAAGAACTTAGAGCCGATCTAGCTTAGATCATCCGGACTTGAGCGCAACCCGCAACCGATGAAGTCGTACTTGAAGCAAGGCCAGCGAGCTTAGATCATCCGGACTTGAGCGCAACCCGCAACACGGTACGCCGGGGGTGTCTACGCTAACTAAGCTTAGATCATCCGGACTTGAGCGCAACCCGCAACTGGCCTGCGTGGCTTCCTCCGCCGCTTTCTAGCTTAGATCATCCGGACTTGAGCGCAACCCGCAACAGGGAGGCCCCGACATGACTACTGCCGTAGAGCTTAGATCATCCGGACTTGAGCGCAACCCGCAACTGGTCATTGAGGCCGTGCTACCCGGTGTGCAGCTTAGATCATCCGGACTTGAGCGCAACCCGCAACCTGGCGGGCTGTTCGGCCTGCTAGGCTCTGAGCTTAGATCATCCGGACTTGAGCGCAACCCGCAACTGAGGAAGTTTACGTCTTGATCGCGTATCGGAGCTTAGATCATCCGGACTTGAGCGCAACCCGCAACGGTACGTCCCCGCCTAACCTTGCGAACTCTAGCTTAGATCATCCGGACTTGAGCGCAACCCGCAACTAGCGGGCGCGTCGTGTTCCGTTGCATCCTAGCTTAGATCATCCGGACTTGAGCGCAACCCGCAACGGCGTAGATCACGTTGAGGTAGTTGCCTAGAGCTTAGATCATCCGGACTTGAGCGCAACCCGCAACTGTCGTTCTCAAGGGCTGTTCCGTTATGAGAGCTTAGATCATCCGGACTTGAGCGCAACCCGCAACTCCAAAGAGCTGCTTGCTGCTGAGAAGGCAAGCTTAGATCATCCGGACTTGAGCGCAACCCGCAACAGATTCAACCCATTCCCCCATGTCAACTGCAGCTTAGATCATCCGGACTTGAGCGCAACCCGCAACAGACTGTCAAGCCGCCTCTGCGCAAGAAAGAGCTTAGATCATCCGGACTTGAGCGCAACCCGCAACTGTGCCGGTCCGGGCCTCACCGATGGCGAAGAGCTTAGATCATCCGGACTTGAGCGCAACCCGCAACCTCGGTTTCGTTCGCAACCGCCAAGGATTAAGCTTAGATCATCCGGACTTGAGCGCAACCCGCAACCCGTCTCCAGCAGGCCAAGGTTGGCGCTGTAGCTTAGATCATCCGGACTTGAGCGCAACCCGCAACTCACGTCTGCGATGAACGATTGGCGGACTTAGCTTAGATCATCCGGACTTGAGCGCAACCCGCAACGGCGAAGTCCTGCCGGACCTGCGCTTTTTCAGCTTAGATCATCCGGACTTGAGCGCAACCCGCAACTGATTGCCGAACAAATCGAAGAACTGAAAGAAGCTTAGATCATCCGGACTTGAGCGCAACCCGCAACCCTGAAGCACTAACCGAAGCCGCCGTTGTGAGCTTAGATCATCCGGACTTGAGCGCAACCCGCAACGGCCACCGCGATCATGTTGCCGTTGTCGTCAGCTTAGATCATCCGGACTTGAGCGCAACCCGCAACTTTCTTCGTTGGCTTCGTCTGGCTTAAGACAGCTTAGATCATCCGGACTTGAGCGCAACCCGCAACGGCAACCGGCATGATGGAAAGCCCTTACGGAGCTTAGATCATCCGGACTTGAGCGCAACCCGCAACCCGTGAAAGCTCCGTTTCCAGCCAGTCCCGAGCTTAGATCATCCGGACTTGAGCGCAACCCGCAACACCGGGCAATGGATACTCCGAAACCCGCCGAGCTTAGATCATCCGGACTTGAGCGCAACCCGCAACAATAGATAATAAATGGTATATTGAAACTGGAGCTTAGATCATCCGGACTTGAGCGCAACCCGCAACCGCAAAAGCCGGGGTGTTGACCGTCGCCTTAGCTTAGATCATCCGGACTTGAGCGCAACCCGCAACGTCAGCGAAGTGATGCGATTAAGATCACCAAGCTTAGATCATCCGGACTTGAGCGCAACCCGCAACGGAGCCTTCACGCTGGAAAACGTGATGGGTAGCTTAGATCATCCGGACTTGAGCGCAACCCGCAACACCCGGCCAATGCGGATTTTATCATGTTGCAGCTTAGATCATCCGGACTTGAGCGCAACCCGCAACGAGGGCTTCATTGTGGGCCTTGATTTCGCTAGCTTAGATCATCCGGACTTGAGCGCAACCCGCAACATCGACGAACATAGCCCGTTCGTCGCTATCAGCTTAGATCATCCGGACTTGAGCGCAACCCGCAACCGAAGGGCAATGGCTATCTATTCTTCACATAGCTTAGATCATCCGGACTTGAGCGCAACCCGCAACCGACGCGCCAAATTCAATAAATTGAAGGTTAGCTTAGATCATCCGGACTTGAGCGCAACCCGCAACAGACTTTCCGATTATGAATGGTATGTCGCCAGCTTAGATCATCCGGACTTGAGCGCAACCCGCAACGATCATCGGCAACCGTAACCGTCTCAATCAAGCTTAGATCATCCGGACTTGAGCGCAACCCGCAACGCATCAACCCGCTATGGGCTAAGGAAAGCGAGCTTAGATCATCCGGACTTGAGCGCAACCCGCAACGCGCAAAGCCGCCGCCAAATCGGCCACAAAAGCTTAGATCATCCGGACTTGAGCGCAACCCGCAACTGCGGGACATTGAGCGTCACAAATCGCCAAAGCTTAGATCATCCGGACTTGAGCGCAACCCGCAACTCAGCATCAGTAACCACAGTTGCCAGAGGTAGCTTAGATCATCCGGACTTGAGCGCAACCCGCAACAGGAGATAGCCACTATGACGTATCCGGCAAAGCTTAGATCATCCGGACTTGAGCGCAACCCGCAACGAACAGAGTCTAATTCTTTAGCTCCGGTCTAGCTTAGATCATCCGGACTTGAGCGCAACCCGCAACTACTACCTTTACAAGAATTGGCGTCATGTTAGCTTAGATCATCCGGACTTGAGCGCAACCCGCAACTAGCAACCCGCGTTCGTGCTTCACTCCGCTAGCTTAGATCATCCGGACTTGAGCGCAACCCGCAACACAGAATGCGTTGTCTGGCGAGGCGAAATGAGCTTAGATCATCCGGACTTGAGCGCAACCCGCAACGAACAGAGTCTAATTCTTTAGCTCCTGTCTAGCTTAGATCATCCGGACTTGAGCGCAACCCGCAACCAGAAGTGTTCAGGCTATCAAGCGCAGTGAAGCTTAGATCATCCGGACTTGAGCGCAACCCGCAACTTCCAAAGTGTAGCGCGACAAATGGTTTTGAGCTTAGATCATCCGGACTTGAGCGCAACCCGCAACGTAATCATCCAACGTCAATTACGCTGCATAAGCTTAGATCATCCGGACTTGAGCGCAACCCGCAACACCGTGAAGTAGTCGTGCCGTCCGGACGCAAGCTTAGATCATCCGGACTTGAGCGCAACCCGCAACTACAGGGCGATTGATTACATAGGCGAAATCGAGCTTAGATCATCCGGACTTGAGCGCAACCCGCAACTGGCCATGTAACCAGGCGCTTGCTGCAAAAAGCTTAGATCATCCGGACTTGAGCGCAACCCGCAACACAAGATCGATGTGCAAGCCCGTGAATTGGAGCTTAGATCATCCGGACTTGAGCGCAACCCGCAACGAAAAGCGCCTGTGCGTCGCGGCCTGGAAGAGCTTAGATCATCCGGACTTGAGCGCAACCCGCAACTGGCCGGAATTGCGGGAGTATTTCGACCGCAGCTTAGATCATCCGGACTTGAGCGCAACCCGCAACTATTCCATTAACCTCCTCGTTAATCTTGCTAGCTTAGATCATCCGGACTTGAGCGCAACCCGCAACGGCATCAAAGAGGAGGATTTGGCTGTTCAAAGCTTAGATCATCCGGACTTGAGCGCAATTGTCCTACCTAACCTATACCTATAGGTAGAAATCGACAGCCTTCGAAAATCATGAATTTTCCTACCTAACGTATAGGTTAGGTAGGTTCGACCCGTTGGCCCGCCCGTGGGATAATAGAGGTATGGGTTGCGGTTGGCTTTTCACCGGAGCAATTCGCGGCCCTAAACCTTAAACGTTAAAGGGGGCGTGCTTTGGTCGAACCGTTTTCAGATGCCTTTGGGAGGGGCCGAAATCCGTTAACGTTAATGTTAACGTTGAAGGGGCCTGTTTCCCTTAAGCTTAAGGTTAACGTTAAGCTTAAGGCGTGGGGTGGTGCCCGCATGGGGTGCCTTGGACGCCTTAACCTTAAAGGGACCACCCTCCCAACCCATCCTTTCCAGTTTGTCAAGCGCCCCTTAAGGGAACGACGACAACCCGTGCCGCTTCTTCCATCCTGTTTCCAGACGCACGCCCTTAACGGCATGCACCTCAGGTAAACAGATGGATCGAGCTTTAAAGATCATGACGGACAACCCGGAGTCACATCTTCCGCCCAGGCGATACCTGAGCCGCGACGAAGCGGCTGGGTGGCTTGGTGTGTCCGTCGATACGTTTATGAAGTTCGATATCCCCTATTGCAACTTCGGGCCGCGCTGCAAGCGCTTCGATGTGATGGACATCATCGAATTCGCCAACGATAATAAGACCCGCGACAGTGCCCGAACCTCTGAAACCCAAGACAACCAGAGGAGACGGCAAACATGCAACTCTACAAACGCAACGGCTCGCCCAAGTGGTGGGCCACATGGTACGACCCAAAAGGCAAACGCCACCGCAAAAGCACTGGGACTGACAATAAAGAACAAGCCCAGGCCCTAGCGGCCAAATGGCAGCAGGAGCAATTCATGGAACAACATTTCGGCGCGATACCCGAAGTCCCGTTCAATGATGCCCTGTTGCGGTACGCGCAGGAAAAACAGCGAGAGAACCCGCAAGGTTACAAAACCAATGCGCGCTATCGCCTTCAACGGCTTCTCGACAGATTTGGAGAACTGAATATCAGCGAAATTAATCTGCCGATTATTCAGGACTTCGCCGAGGAACGGTTGGAGCAAGTGAAGGAAGGGACGGTTCAGAAGGAACTGTCCACCCTCAAGGCGATCCTCAACAAGGCCCATCGGGAAGAACGTCTGGCCTCCGTGCCGCCATTCCCCCGCATGAAAGCCTTAAAAGGGCGGTGCCGGTGGCTCACCCTGGACGAGGAAAAGCGGTTATTGGCTGCGGCGGCAAAGCATCTCCGTCCGGTTATCGCTTTCGCGATTGATACCGGCGGACGGCGTTCGGAACTCCTGCGGCTCGATTGGCGGCAGGTTGACCTCAACCGAAGCGTGGTTACCTTCACCAAAACGAAGAACGGCGAAGACCGCTCCATTCGTCTGACGGATCGAGCAAGGCAGGTGCTGGTTGAGTTGGGGCCAAAGAACTCCGGTCCCGTCTTCACCTTTGCCGGAAAGGCCATGAAGGACAACAAGTCGGCCTTCACCACGGCACGGGAGAAAGCGGGGATCGAAGACCTGCGGTTTCACGACCTACGCCACACCTTTGCTTCAAGACTGGTCCAACAGGGCATTTCCCTTTACGAGGTGATGCACCTGACCGGCCATAAAAGCGTGTCCATGGTTCAACGCTACGCGCACCTTGCTCCCGACTATCAGGAGCGGGCTATCAAGGCGCTGAATAACTATGGGCACAATTTGGGCACAGCGGGGAATTCTTCGCTGTGTCTTTCGGCATCTAACTCATTGGAATTAAATGGTGCCGCCGGAGTGAATTGAACACTCGACCTCACCCTTACCAAGGGTGCGCTCTACCCCTGAGCTACGGCGGCCCCGTCTGGAGAGGGCCGCAAACTGCCACAGGCCTTATGCGAACGCAAGATAGAAAATTACCTTTTTTCATTATGCTCTGAGACGAAGAGATTGCGGCCTGCTTGACCTGGCCATTCGGCTCTGCCAGCTTGCCGCTTGAAAGAACCAACCGGGACGGAAATTATGACGGCGAAGGATAAGCCCATTTTGACCGATAAAGCCCAGGCGCGGGCGAAAGAAAAAGAAGAACGGCTGGCCAAAGCCCTCAGGGAAAACCTGAGAAAGAGGAAAGCCGCCGCTCAGGCACGCGAGGATCAGGCACCGGATCAAAAGAAAAAACGCTCATAAAGCAGCCATAAAACCTTAGAAGTCTTGAGCCCTTATGCCGCTTGAGCTAAAAGCCTGCCACGGCCGGTTAGGAAAGAAACGAGTTCATGGACAAGATCATCATTCGTGGCGGGGCGCCGCTCAAAGGGGAAATACCGATCAGCGGCGCTAAGAACGCGGCTCTGCCGCTCATGGCCGCCTGCCTGCTGACCGATCAGCCCCTGACTCTCTCCAACCTGCCCCATCTCGCTGACATCAGCACTATGGCTCACCTGCTCGCCGATCTGGGGGTTTCGATCAGCATGAACGGCGATGCGCCTAATGGAGGGCATCATGGGCGGGTCTTTACGCTCGACGCCTCCACAGTCTCAAGCACCTTGGCCGATTACGAACTGGTCCGAACCATGCGTGCCTCGGTTTTGGTGCTCGGTCCATTGGTCGCTCGATTCGGTGAGGCGAAAGTGTCCCTGCCCGGTGGCTGCGCCATCGGCACCCGCCCGGTGGATATCCACCTTAAAGGCCTGGAGGCGCTCGGCGCGGAGATCGTGCTCGAAGAAGGCTACGTTCAGGCCAAGGCTCCCAACGGCCTGAAAGGGAACCGCTTTATCTTTCCTATCGTTTCTGTGGGGGCGACGGAAAACCTGCTGATGGCGGCAACCCTGGCCGAAGGCGAAACCGTTCTTTCCAACGCTGCGCGCGAACCGGAGGTGACGGATCTCGCCAACTGCCTCAACGCCATGGGGGCGAAGATCAGCGGTATCGGCAGTGACACCCTGACCATTCAGGGGGTTAAATCCTTAAAACCCGCCGACTACATGGTCTTGCCCGATCGTATCGAAACCGGCACCTATGCTACGGCGGCGGCCATTACGGGAGGCGATTTGACCCTTACCGGCGCACGCCTTGATCTGATTGAATCGGTCGCCGAAATTCTGATAGCGGCAGGCACAGAAATCGAGGAAACCGAAAAAGGAATCCGGGTCTCGCGGACAAAAAACAGGCTGAAAGGGGTTGATGTTATCACCGAGCCTTATCCGGGCTTCCCCACTGATATGCAGGCCCAACTCATGGCCTTAATGGCGGTGGCGGAAGGGGCGTCGCTGATTACCGAAACGATTTTCGAGAACCGGTTCATGCATGTGCCTGAATTGATGCGCATGGGGGCCAATATCAACGTTCATCACCAAGCCTCGGCCATTGTGCGGGGCGTTGAGAAACTGTCGGGTGCCCCGGTCATGGCCACCGATTTGCGGGCGTCTGTATCTCTCGTACTGGCCGGTTTGGCCGCCGAAGGCGAGACTGTAATCAGCCGAGTTTACCATTTGGACCGCGGTTATGAACATCTGGAAGCCAAACTGAGCGCCTGCGGAGCCAATATCGAGCGGGTTAAGGAATAAGGCTCCGACGCCTTTTTTATTGTCAATAAAATTAATGCACTAGATGGAATAGGCTAAGGTCTTTGCCATCTGTGCGGCATTGGATGGACCATGTCGCGCGCCTCTCTTGCATAACTAAAAAATAATTTTCGGGGTTGTTTCTACATAGACATTGTGGGAAACGTATATTAACAAAAAATAATATAAAGATATCCGTATACGCTAAGGGGAGCGCCCAATGTCGAAAGCTATTTCAAAGCTTTCCGTCTTGCTGATTTTCACTCTTTTCCTGCTGGGAGGGCATATCGCCCCGGCGGGTGCATCGTCCAACGCACCTGAACCGCAGGGAGATATGCCGATAAAGGTGCTGGGTGAAGAAGCGCCTGAGGGTTTCGATCCGATCACGGGCAAGCGCATCATCCCCAATGACCGTTGCTTGACCTGCCATGGCGACGAAAAGAAGAAGACCGATCTACGCGACGACGGTACGCCAGTTAAAATTTTCGTTCACCGAGGGAAAATTAAAGAGAGCGTACACGGTGAGCTCCAATGCACTGATTGCCACAACACGATAAACCGGGTGCCACATCGTAAGGCGCCTAAGGTCGTCGTCGGCTGCGTCGATTGCCATAAGGAGACCTGGGAGGCGTTTAAGGACGATCCCACCGGCAAACACAAACGCCTGAAGGTGGTGCTTGAGGAAATCGACAAATATATGGGATCAATCCATGCGCAGCCAAATGCCCTGGACCAGTCCCGCACCAACGCCACTTGTTATGACTGTCACGAAGCCCATGATGTGGGCAAACTTGGCACCATTCAGCGGGCTGAGAAACGTTTGAAAAATCCGGAAGTCTGCGGCGCATGTCATGAAAAGCAACTAGCCGCCTACCGTACCTCCGATCACGGCAAGGAAATCTTTGAAAAACAGAATGGCAAGTCGGCTGTCTGTTCCGATTGCCATACCACCCATTCCATCGCTGCGCCTGAGACGGATAAGGCCAAGCGGGCAATTACCAAAAACTGCGGCGATTGCCACAAGGAGGCTCAGCGAACCTATTTCGACTCCTATCACGGGCAGGTGCATCGACTGGGCTTTACCAACACCGCCAAGTGTCACGACTGTCATGGCAGCCACACCATCAAAGGTGAGGACGATCCGACATCGGAAATTCATGCAAACAATCGTTTGAAGAACTGCCGGGTCTGCCACAAGAACGCCAATGACAACTTCCTGTCGTTTTGGCCCCATGGGGATGCGGACGATGCCGAAAAGTATCCCGGTTTGTGGGCTTTCAAAATATTCATGCAGGTGCTGATTTTCAGTGTCATGGGCTTTTTCTGGGTTCATGTCCTGCTTTGGCTTTACCGCGAAGTGATGGATCGTATCCAGGGTAAGGGGTTCATCGAAAATCTGGACAACCCTGACATCGTCTACTTCCGTCGTTTCCCTGCGATTTGGCGATGGATACATGCGCTGTTTGCGATCTCGACCATGACGCTCATTTTGACCGGCACCACGCTACTCTTCTCCCATACCGATTGGGCGAAAACGGTTGTGGTTCTCCTCGGCGGTCCAGAAGGGGAAGGTATTATCCACCGCACCGCAGCGGTCATTTGGCTGGGTATTTTCATCACCCATCTGGTGCTCGCCATCGGCAATATCTGGCGCAAGCGGGATACCTTCGAGTGGTTTGGCAGTACTTCCATGCTGCCCAATTGGAAGGATTTCGCTGACCTGCGCGATATGTTCAAGTGGTTCATCGGAATGGGGCCGCGCCCCGAGTTTCACCATTGGACCTATTGGCAGAAATTCGACTATTGGGCGCCTTTCTGGGGTGCGGCGATCATTGGGTCGACGGGGTTGATGCTCTTCATGCCGGAAAAAACGGCGTTGTTGTTACCGGGTTGGATGTTCAACATCGCTACCCTGGTTCATGCCGAAGAGGCGCTTTTGGCGGCCATCTTCTTGAACTCGGTGCATTTCTTCAATGTACATTTCCGACCCGAACGGTTCCCCATGAGCACCACCATTTTCACCGGTGTCATTCCCATTGAGGAGTTCAAACACGACCACAAGCTTGAATATGACCGCCTCGTCGCCAGCGGTGACCTGGAGAAGCATTTGGTGCGGCGCCCTTCGCGCCGGGCAGATATGGCTTCTTCGTTCATCACCACAGTACTGATCATGAGCGGCTTGGCGCTGCTCACCCTGGTGCTGATCGGCCTGATAACGTCGCCGAGCTGATGGGAGCGGACAACATGAGAAACGACTACGCCATGAATAATAAAGTTCGTCTTTTCCTCTTAGGTTTTCTGGTGCTGATTCCATCGGCCGCCATAGCCGATCCTTCAGGGCAGGCCTTGTCTTTCACCTGCGCGGGGTGCCACGGCACCGATGGGTCCAGCGTCGGGCCATCGAGTCCCTCTCTCGCGGCCATGGACCCGGAGGTGTTTATTGACGCTATGCAGGCCTATAAACGGGATGAGCGGAATGCCACCATCATGAACCGTATCGCCAAGGGGTATAGCGACGAACAAATCAAAGGCATGGCTTGGTTTTTTGCCAAGCAACCGCTCAAGGTTTCTGCCCAGCAACACGATACGGAGCTTGCCGCCAAAGGGGCCAAGCTGCATGCCGAATATTGCAACAAGTGCCATAACGGCGGCGGAAAGCCTGGGGATGCCGGTATCCTGGCCGGGCAATGGATGCCTTATTTAAAGTATACGATGGACGACTTTCTCGAAGGTCGCCGCAAGTATCCAAGGAAAATGCGGCGCATGGTGGAAGCAGCGATCAAAGCGGAAGGCGAACAGGCCGTTCAGTCTCTCATTCACTATTACGGTAGCCAGAAAGGTCCCGTGCAACAGGAGAACGGCCATGACTGATATCAATCGTAGAGGGTTTCTCCGGTTCGTCTCTCACGCAACCTTGGCCGGGACAGCAATCGGTTTTCCTCAGCTTGCACTGGCGGGTAACCCGAAAGTGGTCGTCGTTGGCGGTGGCGTTGGTGGCTGCACGACGGCAAAATACCTACGCAAGCTGGACCCGCGGATCGAGGTGGTTCTGGTCGAGCCTAAGGCGACCTATTCGTCCTGCTTTATGAGCAATGAAGTCTTGAGTGGCGACCGCACCTTGAAATCGATTACGTTCGACTATGACGGACTGCGCCGCCGAGGGGTCAAGATTGTTTCTGACCGGGTTAGCGCTATCGAACCCGATACAAAAAAAGTTGTGACGGAAGGGGGCGAGAATATCGCTTTTGACGCTTGTGTCGTTTCGCCCGGCGTCGATTTCAAATGGGACGCTATAGAGGGATATGACGAAGCGGTTTCGCAGGACATTCCCCATGCTTGGTTCGCCGGTCCTCAAACCGTAATGCTACGCAAGCAGATTGAGGCGATGCCCGAAGGTGGCAAGGTCGTGATCGTTGCGCCGCCCAATCCGTTTAAGTGTCCGCCAGGGCCTTACGAAAGGGCCTCGCAGATTGCCATGTACTGCAAACATTTCAAGCCCAAGGCGAAAATTCTCATCCTCGATCCGAAAGACGCCTTTTCCAAGCAGGGGCTGTTCAAACAAGGTTGGTCGAGGCTCTATGGGTTTGGCACGGACAACGCCATGATCGAATGGGTTGGCGCTGCCTTGGGCGGCACTGTCGAGGGCGTTGATCCTTCAACCCGTACGGTGATGACCGAATTTGAAGAGATTGAGGGCGATGTGGTCAACATCATCCCGCCGCAAAAAGCCGGGCAGGTAGCTTTTGCCTCCGATCTGACGGAAGGCGACTGGTGCCCGGTGGATAAAAAGAGCTTCGAGTCCAAAAAACATAAAAACGTCTATGTGTTGGGCGATGCCTCTAGTGCGGCGAAGATGCCGAAATCCGCCTATGCGGCAAACTCTCAGGGCAAGGTGGTTGCGGCCGCTATTACTGCCCGGTTCAACAATCTCGAACTGAACGATCCGACATTCGTCAATACCTGCTATAGCATCCTCGGAGAGGAATACGGTATTTCCGTCGCTGCGGTCTATGCGCTCAATGAGTCGAAGAATTTGATTGAACCGATCAAGGGGGCGGGAGGGCTTTCGCCTATGGATGCATCGGACCTACAGCGCAAACGTGAGGTGAGCTATGCCCATAGTTGGTTCCACAATCTCATTGACGATATGATGATGTAGCGGTTGGGTTTAGTCGTTTTTTCCGGTGAGTTGTCGGAGAAATTCCTTGTCCAGACCGTCTTTAAAACGAGCCCGTTTTTGCTTTAGAAGGCCTGAGCGAAGTGCCACGCCGTTACCACTGTGCGCCGTCATTTCTTGGGGTGGGGTTGTAGCCGTGACATCGGGCCAGTGGCCGGGTTGTGGGTCGGCACCTTCTGTCGCAATGGCCAGAAGATCATCATCGACAACGGCCGGAGGATTGGTGACCTCCATAAATTCCCAGGTGGCTTCCAGCGGAATGTTGTTCGGGTCGTAAAAATAAATCGACCAGAAAAGGCCGTGGTCCACCGCTCCATGCACATCGAGCCCGGCTGCGGTTAGTCGGTCCTTTAGGCCGAAAAGCTCTTCCCGGCTTTCAATGGTGAAAGAAACATGGTCGAAGCCCAGCGGTTTACTGGTGCGGTTGCCAGGGAATTTCTTTTCCATCGGGGCCGCCTCATCATACTCGAAAAAGGCAACCTGGGTGCGACCGTCGTCCAAAATAAAGAAATAGTGGCGGAATCCCTCATGGCCGATTCCGGCGTGGAGACGTAGACCCAAGAGGTCGCGCCAGAAACGGATGGTTCCTGTTAGGTCTTCTGTGATGAAAGCGAGATGATTGATGCCTAGAAGCGGCATGGTTGCTCCTCTTTCTCTCCCTAGCGTTATAAAATGTCCATTTTATAGATTGTTTGCGAATTGAGTTGGGCAAATGGAAAATTTGGTTGTGTGGGTTTAATAAAGCCCAAGGGTTCATTATCATCACGCCGGAATGGAATTTTCCCCCTTATCTCGGAACGGGTCGCTAAATGATGACGGAAGAAGAACAAACACAAGTTCAACCGGGTTCGCCTGAACATGTGATCCAAGACAAGGAACTGGTTTTTGGGTGGGAAGAGTGGGTGGAACTGCCCGGCCTCGGATTGCCTGCGGTTCGGGCGAAGGTTGATACGGGGGCCCGATCATCGTCTATTCATGCCTTTATGATCGAACCCTATGGTCGGGAAGGCAAAAGACGGGTCCGGTTTGGCGTTCACCCCATCCCGGAACGCCCTGAAATCGTCGTTTATTGTTCGGCCGAGTTGGTCGACCAGCGGGAGGTCACCAGCTCCAATGGTGAAACCGAACTCCGTTATATCATTCGCACGCCGATGCGGGTTGGCGGGCAGGAATGGCCCATCGAGATATCGTTGACCAACCGGGAAACCATGCAATATCGGATGCTGGTGGGGCGCACGGCAATTCGTGACAATATTATTGTCGATCCCAATCTCGCCTGTGTTCAGGGGGAATTGTCTCCCGATCTTTACGACCATATGCCGAAAACCAAGCGTCGGTCGAAGGGGCTGAAAATTGGAATTTTATCGCGTGAACCGAACAGTTATTCAACTCGCCGTCTTATTGAGGCCATCGAAGAGCGGGACCATCTGGTCGAGCTGATCAACACCACTCAATGCTATATGAATATCACCTCGCATCGGCCGGAGGTACATTTAGACGGCGAATCTCTAGAAGGGTTCGATGCCATTATCCCCCGCATCGGTGCATCGATCACCTTTTACGGTATGTCTGTGGTGCGCCAGTTTGAGGCGATGGGGGTCTATAGCCTCAATTCGGCAGCCTCTATCGGCGTGGCCAGAGACAAACTCCACGCCCACCAGATTCTGGCGCGCTCCGGTATTGGAATGCCCGATACGGGGTTCGCCCGCTCGCCGAAAGCAACGAATGAATTGATTAAATTTGTCAAGGGCGCGCCGTTGGTGGTTAAGCTTTTGGAAGGCACCCAGGGGCGCGGCGTGGTGCTGGCCGAAACGAAAAAGGCGGCGGAATCGGTTATTGGCGCTTTCCAGGGGCTGCGAGCCAATATTCTGGTTCAGGAGTTTGTGAAGGAAGCGGAAGGGGCGGATATCCGCTGTCTTGTCGTCGGTAACCGCGTCGTGGCCGCTATGAAGCGTCAGGCCGAGGAAGGCGAATTCCGTTCCAATCTTCATCGTGGTGGCAAGGCGGTTAAAGTCAAGCTTACCAAGGAAGAGCGCAGCACGGCGGTCAAAGCCGCCCGCGCTATGGGCTTGGCGCTTGCCGGTGTCGATCTTCTGCGCTCCGATAGCGGTCCCAAGGTTTTGGAGGTCAACTCATCTCCCGGTCTAGAAGGCATAGAAACGGTGACCGGAAAGGATATCGCCTCGCTGATCGTCGATTACATTGAGACCCATGCCCGACCGCCAAAAATCTATAAGCCGAAACGGCTTTAGCGATACGGAAGGTTTCAAAAACCTTGCTGAAAACCAAAAGTCCCCGCACAAGGCGAGGACTTTAATGGGCGTTTGAGGGTGTTGTTCAATCGACTATTCGTTGGTGTCTGGCCCCGCCATGAAGCTGGGCATCCAGCCTTCATGCAGCTTCTTGAGCTCAGAGATTGCGACTTCTCCTAAGCCTGATATTGCAACCGCGTCGCCGCCGGTTTTACCGATAACGGCGGCCGGAACACCCGCTTTTTCTGCCGCAGAAACCAGGTTTTTACCGTCTTTGGCGCTGATCAGATAGCGGGCCTGATCTTCGCCGAATAACCAAGCAATGGCGTTGCCCCCTTCAGGGACTGAAAGGGTGACGCCCCGGTCTCCGGCCATGGCCATTTGGCTGGCGGCCACCAAAATGCCGCCGCCGGAAATGTCGTGACTTGCGCTCACCCAGCCATCGAGAATCCAGGAGCGGACGAGATCGCCATTCTTGCGTTCGGTCGCCAAATCGACGGGCGGCGGTGCGCCTTCTTCACGGCCTTCGATGTCGCGGAGGTAAAGGGAGGAGCCGAGCCAGCCTTCGGTGGCCCCAATCAGCACCAGCTCTTCGCCGTCTTCTTTGAGTGCCAGATTGACGGCCTTGGAGGCGTCTTTGAATAGTCCCACACCGCCGATGGTTGGGGTCGGTAAGATGCCCTGGCCGTTGGTTTCGTTGTAGAGCGACACATTGCCCGACACCACGGGGAATTCCAAGGTATCGCAGGCTTCCCGCATCCCTTCGATACAGCCGACGAACTGCCCCATGATTTCTGGGCGTTCCGGGTTGCCGAAGTTCATGTTGTCGGTGATCGCCAGAGGTTGCGAGCCGACGGCGGTAAGGTTCCGCCAAGCTTCGGCGACCACTTGACGTCCGCCTTGCACGGGGTCGGCGTAGCAATAGCGTGGGGTGCAGTCTGAGGTAATGGAAACGGCCTTTTCGGTGCCGTGAACACGGACGATCGCTGCATCGCCGCCGGGACGGCCGACGCTCATGGTGTCGCCCATGACCATGTGGTCATACTGTTCCCAAATCCATCGCTTGGATCCCAACTGGGGACCGCCAATCAGGGCCTTGAGACTGTTGATGATATCTTTGCCGCTATCAATGTCGGCAGCGCCGACCACCGGGCGTTCCGGTGTTTTGACCCAGGGGCGGTCGTACTCAGGGCTGGCCAGCGCCAGCGGGTCGATGGGCAGGTCGGCCACCACTTCGCCTTTGTGGCGGATGACCATATGGCCCGTATCGGTCAGCTTTCCGACCACCGCAAAGTCTAACTCCCACTTGCGAAAGATGGCTTCGGCCAAATCTTCTTTGCCGGGCTTCAACACCATCAACATGCGCTCTTGGGATTCCGAGAGCAGCATTTCGTAAGGCGTCATATTTTCTTCGCGTTGCGGCACCGCGTCCAAGTTCATCTCGACGCCCATGCCGCCTTTTGACGCCATCTCGAAGGAAGACGAGGTAAGGCCCGCTGCGCCCATATCCTGGATGGCGACGATGGCGTCGGTCGCCATCAACTCGAGGCAGGCCTCGACCAGCAGTTTTTCGGTGAAGGGGTCACCGACCTGAACGGTCGGACGTTTCTCTTCGGAATCCTCGGTAAACTCGGCCGAGGCCATGGTTGCACCATGGATGCCGTCACGGCCGGTTTTCGAGCCGGCATAGATTACCGGGTTGCCGACACCGGCAGCTGCGGAATAGAAAATATTGTCGGCTTTGGCCAGACCCACGGTCATGGCGTTGACCAGGATATTGCCGTTGTAGCTGGGGTGGAACTCGCACTCGCCACCCACGGTGGGGACCCCGATGCAGTTGCCGTATCCGCCAATCCCGGCGACCACACCATGTACTAGATGGCGGGTTTTGGGGTGATCCGGCTCACCGAAGCGAAGCGCGTTCATGTTAGCAATTGGTCGAGCGCCCATGGTGAAGACGTCGCGCAGTATGCCGCCGACGCCTGTCGCTGCGCCCTGGTAAGGCTCGATGTAGCTCGGGTGGTTATGGCTCTCCATCTTAAAGATGATCGCGTCGCCGTCGCCGATGTCGATGATGCCCGCGTTCTCGCCAGGACCACAGATCACCCAGGGCTGCTCGGTTGGCAGAGTCTTGAGCCACTTTTTCGAGGATTTGTAGGAGCAGTGTTCGCTCCACATAACCGAGAAGATGCCCAGCTCCGTCAGGTTGGGCTCGCGGCCCATGATCTTGAGAACCTCTTGGTACTCGTCTTCGCTCAAGCCGTGCTCGGCGACGATTTCCGGGGTAATCTCACTCATCAGCCCAGGGCCTCCACCAATCCGTCGAACATGGGTTTTCCATCGATGCCGCCTAGTTCCGGGTCGGCGAGGCGCTCGGGGTGCGGCATCATGCCAAGGATCGTGCGCCGCTTGTTGAACACGCCCGCGATATTGTCGAGCGAGCCGTTGGGGTTGGCTGCATCATCAACCAAGCCCGTCGGGTGGGCATAGCGGAAGGCCACCTGACCATCACCCTCAATCTGATTCAGGGTTTCGTCATCGGCGAAGTAGTTGCCGTCGTGATGGGCAACAGGAATCGTGATGACCTGGCCTTTGTCGTATCCCTGGGTGAAAGGCGTTTCTGCGTTCTCGACCCGGAGCGGGACATCCTTGCAGATGAATTTAATGCCTGCATTGCGCATCAGTGCGCCAGGTAAAAGACCCGCCTCGGTCAAAACCTGGAAACCGTTGCAGACGCCCAGAACGTGGACGCCTTTGTCTGCGCGCCGGATGACCTCGCGCATGACCGGAGAGTTGGCGCTCATGGCCCCGCAGCGCAGGTAGTCGCCGTAGGAGAACCCGCCCGGTAGAACGATCAGGTCCACTTCGGGGAAATCGGCGTCGCCGTGCCAAACCATGAGGGGATCAGACCCCATGGATTGGGCGAGGGCGACTTTCATATCGCGGTCGCAGTTGGACCCGGGAAAGACGATGACGGCAGCTTTCATTTCCGACCCTGTCTTTTGAAAAGAGAAAGGGCGGCCCTAATGGAACCGCCCGGAAGGGTTTACTCGATTTCGAACCGATAGTTCTCGATCACGGTGTTGGCAAGGAGCTTCTTGCACATCTCTTCGACGTTTTTTTCGGCTTCGGCTTTATCGCCGTCGGCTAGGTCGATCTCGATGTACTTGCCTTGACGAACCGCATCGACGCCGGAAAAGCCGAGCGAATCAAGGGCGTGCTCCACCGCTTTGCCCTGGGGATCGAGGACCCCGTTCTTAAGCGTTACATGAACCTTGGCTTTCACTTGATGATATCCCTTAGTGAAATGGTTGGTGGCTATTGAATGGTGTCTGGACCCTGAACGTCGCCGGGCCCTCCTTCGGGGAGAATGCCGAGACGACGGGCCACTTCCTGGTAGGCGTCCTCAATTTTACCGAGGTCTTGGCGGAAGCGGTCCTTATCCATCTTTTCGTTGGTCTTCATATCCCACAGGCGGCAGTTGTCCGGGCTGATTTCGTCTGCCAGAACGATGCGCATCTGCTCATCGTCCCAGACCCGACCGAATTCCAGCTTGAAGTCGATCAGTCGGATGCCGATGCCGACGAACAAACCGCAGAGAAAATCGTTAACCCTAAGCGAGAGGTTGAGAATTTCGTCCATCTCCTGGGGAGTGGCCCAGCCGAAAGCGCCGATGTGCTCCTCGGTAATCATCGGATCGTCCAACTCGTCGGATTTGTAGCAATATTCGACGATGGTACGTGGCAGGTTGGTCCCTTCGGGGATGCCCAGACGTTTTGACAGCGATCCGGCGGCCACATTACGCAGAATAACTTCAACCGGAACAATCTCCACTTCCCGGACCAACTGTTCGCGCATGTTCAGGCGGCGGATGAAGTGGGTCGGGATGTTCAACTGCTGAAGCTGGATCATCAGGTATTCGGAGATGCGGTTGTTGAGAACGCCCTTGCCGGTGATGGTGCCGGTCTTTTTGGCGTTGAACGCCGTGGCGTCGTCTTTGAAATATTGCACCACGGTGCCGGGCTCGGGTCCTTCATAGAGGATCTTGGCCTTGCCTTCGTAAATCTGTCTGCGTCTAGCCATGAATATCGTCCTCGAGCGCCGGGAAAACCGGGTTTTCGGCGTTAGCCCTGCGCGCAATATAGGGATCAAGCGTCCTCATAGCAGGAGTCCCCCTCAATGACAACGCAAGATACGGGAATCCGATGTTTAAAAATCGACAGGTTGGTAAGGCGTGGCGCCGGGCCGTCCATTGGCATAAAGCCAAACAGGCTTGGCGCCTTCCTTGTCAATCGTTGGCAGGGCAAGCAGAGAAGAGGAAACGGTGCCGAATCCAATGTCTGTTTTAATGTTCATGGCTGCCAGTTGACCGGCCTCGGAATCCTTGCTCACGCCGCTCCCCGGTTCATGGAGGCCATTGGCGAGAAGTGATTGCCAGTCGGACCAGTCATTGTTGACCGGGTCCGGTTTCTTGGCTTTTCGAAAGCGAGGTAAAAAAGCACCGATTCTCGGAGAGGTCTCATCGTTGAGGTCGTAGGCGGTAATCATCGAAACCCCTTCAGGAATAGGGGAGGCGTCAATGCTGGTTCCCGTGTTGCGTAACCAAAAGGCGTCCCGGTTATCGGCAATAACCAGATTGAATGGGCGGTAAGCCTGAGGAGAAAGATGGGAAAGGGCGTCCGTTGCGGCTTGAGCATCAGCGTGGTCCAGAGCTTCTAAGGGGATTTCACCCCGACTACGAAACCCCTCGGCCGGACCGAGAGTCCCACGGCGATTTAAAATAGCAGCGACAACGCCGTTATCGTTAATTCCGAGCCAAGTGCCGCCAGCCAGTTCGTCGAGTCCGGCAACGACGTCGAAACGGTTCTCCCAATGGCGCGCAGGAGGCCGTGAAGGGCGGTTTTGCATTTCGTCCCGATTGGCCGCTAAAACCAAGGGAAAGGTATGACCAATTCGGCGTAAAACGACCACCGTACACATTTGTTTTGGAAATCCTTTTCTTTGGCTTGATTGCACCTAGGTTGATGGACTACATAAGCCCCGTTGGAGCGCTGGGCAAACCGTTTCTTTTGCGCTTATTTTTGTGTGCAATACCTCGTTTAAAGGATTCTTTTTCATGAGTGACGTCCTCAAAGACCG
>Ga0209692_10000590_pt1 | contig 76486 bp, 64 predicted proteins | sample tdDd472_FD_187129 | JGI IMG/M metagenome (GOLD analysis project Ga0209692, IMG submission 187129) | Marine sediment microbial communities from the Atlantic coast under amendment with organic carbon and nitrate - tdDd47.2 (SPAdes)... | ecosystem: Environmental > Aquatic > Marine > Coastal >... | reverse complement strand
CGAGGTGAATACTTTAAAATGGATAATGAAATCAAAGGTGGATCTATCAGCAAGGGATATATGCCCGGTATCGAAAAAGGTCTTCGCGAAGCTATGCTTGAGGGTTATCTTGCCGGATACCCAATGGTTGATGTTGGAGTCACAATTTACGATGGTAAAGAGCACGATGTAGATTCTTCAGAAATGGCATTCAAACTCGCTGGTAAACATGCATTAAAAACAGCTTTTGAAAAGTGTAAACCTACACTGCTTGAACCTGTAATGAATCTGACAGTTCTCGTCAGTGACCAGTATCTGGGTGATGTTCTTTCAGATCTATCTACAAAACGTGGTAGAGTTACCGACCAGGACAGCATAGGTGGAAGTATTCAGGCGATTAAAGCTCAGGTTCCTCAGGGAGAACTTATGCGATATTCAATAGACCTGAGATCAATTACATCGGGAACTGGTGCTTTCGAAGTAGAATTCAGTCATTACGACCCTGTTTCAGGGAAAAATGCACAGGATATCATCAAGGCATCAAAACCTGCTGAATAGTATAATTTGAAGTAATAATTTACAGCCCCGGATTTTCCGGGGCTTTTTTTATGCTGTCTTAAAATAGATAAATGGAAATAGGAAATATATTATTGTAGACTTAACACATGATAAACTGATAAAAGAAGCATAAGATAATACTTGATAATTTGGAGATTTTATGAGCATTCGTTTTAAAACATATACAGATATTGATACTATTCCATCAGATATATGGAATTCTTTTTCAAATACTCCAACCTTTTCATTCGATATAAATTATCTTAAATCTGTCCAGTATTCAAAAATAAATAATGCCAGCTTATTTTATCTAATAGGTTTCTCAGAGGACATACCTATAGGGATTTGTCACTTCTTTATTATTGATGTCGATTTCTCTTATTTTATAGATTTCATCAAGAAAGAATTTCTTGAAACAATAAAAGAATGGCAACCTGGTTTTATGATAAAGAGAATTGCAGAATGCGGATTTCTTGGAACGACAGGAAAAGGATTTAATATTGAAAAAGGATATGAAGCAGATTTCATAGATGGTCTGCACAGGGAAGTAGAAAAAATCTCATATAATGAAAAAGCACAAATTATTTTATTCAGAGATATTTCCATAGAAGATTATTCCTATACAAACCAATTAGAAACGCTGGACTACATGCCCTTACTCGGTTATCCAAAAGCCACAATGGAGATTTGTTGGAATGATTTTGATGAATATCTAAGCAGTTTAACATCAAAAAGACGTGCTGATATTAAAAGATCAATTAGAAAAGTGGCAACTCCTTTGATCAAGTTTGAATGGGTAGAAGATATAGAAGAAATATCTGATCAAATTTTCCTTCTCTGGGATAATGTTGAAAAGAAAAGCGGATATCAACATGAGAAATTAAATGAGACATATTTCAATTCTCTCTTAGAATTAGCCCCGGATAATTGCAGAGTACTTTTATTAAAGGAAGATAATGAAATAATAGCTTTTTCCTTATTTATTGAAACTGAGAAAGAGTGTTTCTGTTCATATGTCGGTCTGGATTATGAAAAAAATAAAAACTACGACATTTATTTCAATTTGGTTTACAAAGCAATTGAAATTGCAATTGAGGGGAAAAAAGAAATTCTGAATCTGGGAATTAGTTCTTATGAGAGAAAATTATTAGCAGGATGTGAAATTGAATATTTAGCATATTTCATAAAAAATATTGAGAATACAGAAAATACAAATGGAGTAAAATCGCTATTTGAAGAAATTTTTATTCAGCCTGATTTTAGTTATAAGTCCTTTAAAAACAAAGACTATTCAAACCGCAGAACCCCTGATGAAATAAGAGATCAATTGTTCGAAATAAACGCCGGCAATGATATCTTCAAAAAAATATTAAACTACAGAAGATCAGACTTACATAAAATGACTGGATTATATGCTTTTTTTCCCCCTTTCGAAAGTGCACAAGAAGCAGAGGTTTTATATAGAAATAGAAAGATAATCATGATGGGATCGAATTCTTACCTTGGTCTTGCTTCCAGAAATGAAATTAAACAGGCAGCAATTAATGCAATAAATACATACGGGACTGGATGCTCTGGTTCCCCTATTCTAAACGGTACTCTGGACATACATGAAAAATTGAACCATTCCTTATCAAATTTCATGGGTAAAGAGGATTCAATTATTTTCAGCACAGGTTACCAGACAAATTTAGGAGTTGTCTCAACACTGGCAGGTCCCGGAGATGTGATAGTAATGGATGAGCGTTGCCATGCAAGCCTTATAGACGGAGCACTTTTATCCAAAGCACTAATAGTTAGATTTCGTCATAATGATTTAACCAGTTTGGAAAAGAAATTATCTGCATATCAGCATAAACCAAAGATCATCATTGTTGATACACTATACAGTATGGAAGGAACAATTGCGAAACTGCCCGGTATAGTAAGTTTAGCGAAAAAATTCAAATCCCGATTAATGGTCGATGAATCACATGCTATTGGTATATTGGGAAGTAGTGGTGCTGGTGCAGCTGAAATGTATGGTCTGACCGATCAAATAGATATTATAATGGGAACATTCAGCAAATCTTTTGCAGCACAGGGAGGTTTTATTTGCGGAGACAAACTAATTATTTCTGCGCTTAAACACTTGTCCCGATCTCATATTTTTTCAGCTAGTCTAACACCTGCTATGGTTTCAGTTGTTGAAAAGGCAATTGAGATCATTAAAGAAGAACCGGAAAATAGAAGTTTGCTACTTTCTAATGCTCGCTATCTAGCAAAAGGTCTACAGACACTTGGATACGAGGTAGAGGATACTGGTGGAGCGATCGTACCCCTCTATTGTCGCGATGAATTATTAACATCGGCATTTTTTCACAAATTATTTGAAGAGGGCCTGTTTGTGAATCCCGTTTTGTTTCCTGCTGTTCCCAAAGGTAGTGAATTATTGAGAATAAGCCTTATGGCAACAACAACAAAAGAAATGATTGATAAAGCACTAAATATATTTAAAAAGATAAGGACAAACTCATTTCCAATTAAGAAATGAGAATAATCTCTTGATCGCCATTATCTATCAGAAAGCATTCTGTAGTCTTTTTTCAAACTGACATTTTTATATGCTGGCCTGATGATCCGACCTCCGCTGACAATTTCCTCAATCCTATGGGCACACCATCCGGTTATCCTCGATACGGCAAAAATCGGAGTGTATAATTCATTCGGTATATCAAGCATTGAATAAACAAAACCCGAATAAAAGTCCACATTGGCACAAATAACTTTACCGTTTTTCTTGATTTTATCAAAAATCTGCTGACTTAATCTTTCAACCAGACAATAAAGCTCATATTCTTCTGTTCTACCAGCTTCTTTTGAAAGGTCCCCTGCCCTGTTTTTCAACAATACCGCTCTTGGATCAGAGATTGTGTAAACAGCATGCCCCATTCCATAGATAAGGCCTTTTTTATCATATTTTTCTTTTTTCAGCGTTGCTGTCAAGTAAGCGGTGACTTCATCTTCATCAGACCAGTCTTTCACTTCAGCCATAAGGTCTTCCATCATTCCCCTGACCCGGATTGCCGCACCGCCGTGCAGCGGTCCTTTTAAAGATCCGACCGCAGCTGATATAGCCGAATAGGTATCTGTTCCGGAAGAGGAAACGACATGAGTTGAAAAAGCCGAGTTGTTACCACCACCATGTTCTGCATGAAGAACCAGAGCGAGATCCAGAACTTCCGCTTCGAGAGGTGTAAACTTTTTGTCCGGCCTGATCATTAGAAGAAGATTTTCCGCGGTACTCAAATTAGGTACGGGAGTATGGATATAGAGACTTTTATTGTTAAAATAATGTTGTTTTGCCTGAAAAGCATAAGCGACAATTGTTGGAAACTGAGCAATGAGTTCAATACTCTGAAGTAATACGTTGGCAATTGAATTATCTTCTGAATTTTCATCGAAACTGTACAGAGCCAATATGCTCCTGGCCAGTTTGTTCATGATATTGCTGCTGGGCGCTTTAAGAATCATATCTTCTGCAAAACTATCAGGTAACTGACGTCTTTTTCCGAGATCAGTATTAAAGTCTTCGAGGTCCTGTTTACTTGGGATATCACCGAAAAGGAGAAGAAAAGCTGTTTCTTCAAAACCATGGCGTCCACAACTTTGAAAACCGGAAACGATGTCCTTTACATCATAACCTCTGTATCGGAGCCGTCCTTTAACAGGGATTTTATCGCCCTCTTCCATAATGTATCCGTGAACATCACCAATTTCAGTCAGTCCCACCAATACACCGGTACCATCTTTATTACGCAAACCGCGTTTCACACTGTATTTCTCATATAGATCATAGGGAATCTTGCTATTGCTGTTTATTAATTCCATATATTCATCTAAATGTTTAATGTCATAGCGATCTATCATAAATCTAAACTCCTGGTTTTCTATTCTCTGATGAAGAAAACCTCCCTGATAAGATGATTTTTCTTCAACCCTTTTCTTTCAAATTTTGTTTCTGTACGCCATTCTTGCGGTTCAGCCCAACCATTGTATTTATTTCTCAGATTTTCTGTTTGAGAAAAAACTTCAAGTATCTGATCAGCATAATCCTCCCAATCAGAGACCGCATATAAATACCCGCCGGGTTTTAATTTCGTAGTTAATAATTTGGTAAAATCGGGCTGTATCAGCCTTCTTTTTTTATGTTTTTTCTTCTGCCAGGGATCGGGGAAAAAAATATGGATTCCATCAAACGTATTATCGGGAATCATATTTGTTAAAACCTCTACTGCGTCGTGTTCTATTGCTTTCAGGTTTGTGAGCCCTTTTTTATCAATTTCACTTAACAGTTTCCCAACTCCGGGAGAATGAACCTCTATTCCGATATAAGCATTCTGCTGATTTTTTTCAGCTATTGCATGAGTAACATCTCCCATGCCGAAACCTATTTCCAGGTAATACTTTTCCATATCGGGAAAGGTTCTTTTTAAATCTATCAGTTTATCTTCATATTTTATACAATGAACATCGATCAGTTTTTCGTAAGCTGTTCTTTGCCCGGGGCTCATACGTCCCGCACGGAGTACATAGCTTTTAATAAGTTTTTTTTCACTCATTTGCTAATTTTATGTCAATAAACGATAATATTCAATGTATCAGAAAATCGGAAAAAAGGAACTACTAATTTTAAAAAAACATTAATTTACTCAATATTATGTTTATTTTTATATCTATTTGTAGAAAAAGAGCAATTATGAAGCAATTTCTTTCAATTATTTTATTACTATTACCAATATTTGTCTATAGTGATGATTTTATCGGTTGGAAAGAACTGGAGACCGAGCATTATAGATTTATTTTTGAAGAAAAAGATAAAGATACTGCCTTTGAACTGGCCGGTTATGGAGAAGAAATATATAACATTGTTTCTGATTTTTTCAACTATTATCCAAAGCGGATAAATATATACATCAACGGAAGAATTGATACTCCCAACGGTTTTTTCTATCCCATTCCGGGATCTATAAATCTCTACCCCGCATACCCGCTAAATAGTGAAAATGCAACGAAAAGTGAATCCTGGTTATATGAACTTCTTCTACATGAAATGGTACATTATATCTCCCTTGAAAATCCCAGAGGGTTTTTCGGTGGATTGAGTTATATTTTTGGCAAAGACCTTGCCGCTGCTAACGGAGCATTTCTACCGGCATGGTTAATTGAGGGAATTGCTGTGTATCTTGAAACAAAATACACAAATGGTGGACGTGGAAGAAATCTTTATTTCCGGGCTTTTAATGACGCAGCCGCATTAGAGGAAAAATATCCCAATATATATCAACTTGCATATTCGTCAGATTTTCCTCCTTATAATAGAATATACTCCGGTGGATATCTCCTGACAGAGCATCTGCTCAAAACTTATGGTGAGGATATTTTCCAGAGAGTATATCTGCGATATACCAAGTTCCCGTTTTTCGGCCCCTTTCATGCATTTAGAAAAGAAACAGGATACAGTATCAAAGAAATTTACGAGTCTCTGAAAGAAAAAGAGATTTCTAAGTTTAATTCCCGTAGATCTCTTCGTGAAGAATACCCTTCAGCTAAATTGAGTCCAGCCTCGTACAGCAACTGGACTCATCCTGTAGATACAGATAAGGGGATAATGATCTATAGACGAGCACAAGATGAAAAGTCGTCGATTTTATGCATAGACAAAGAGACAGGCAATCAGGAAACCGTTGTCGAAGTAGAGCTAATTGACAGCAGTTCTTTCAATAGTGATTCAACAGGAAACATTCTGGTTTTTTCCAAAGCTGATTATAGTCTTTATCATATGTACGGTTATTCCATAATTTCTAATTTATATATTCATGAAAATGGAAAAACAAGATTACTCAATGAGAATCAATCGCTTTTTCAACCGGCCATTTCATCAGATGGAGAGAACATTATTGCAGTCCAGAGAAGAGGAGCTTATTCCAGATTGGTTTCTGTAGATAAATTAAATGGCCAGATTACAATCTTATTTGAAAAGGAGGAAACTAATATTATGAACCCTGTTTTCTCTCACTCCTCAGATAAGATTGCCTTTGTATTAAATGATCATGGTTATCAGGATATTTATTTAATCGATGCTTCCAATCCCGGTTCAATACAACCATTGATGACCATAGATATGCATAGTGAATACTATCCAAGGTTTATTGACGATGATACTATTTCTTTTATTTCCGATAGAGATGATGATCTGTCCTTATTCTCATTTAATCTGCAGAATAGACAACTGAAATTGAGATTTAAAGATCCTGTCGGAGTTGCTGATGCATATATTCAAAATAACAAAGTTTATTACAATAGCTACAGAACAAATGGATATGAACTACGTCAGGGGGAAATCGGTCTTTCAAAGGACTATTCTCTTTTTGACAGTAACACCAGTCTGCCCTCCATAACAGAAAAGACTGCTTATGAAACAAAAAAATATATAGACTGGACACTTCCCTATTTGTGGCTTCCTAAACCGGAGCTGAAAATCACAGCAACAGAAGGAGTACAGACAGGAATCGGTGCAGTTGTATTTGCAGGATCATACGGGCAATCAGGAGAGTGGATATTCAATTTTAACTACACTCCGGGACTGGGGCAAATGAATGGAAGTTTTGATTTTTCACAAAAGCTGGGCACTACCTCCCTGGGATATAATTTTCTGCAATCGTACGATGAGATATATAATGGAAGCAATTATATATGGAGGCAGAGTACCGATCAGGGTTTACAGTGGATAATCCCTTTATTCGAAAAAAGCCGGTTGAACTGGAGAAATGTTATAAAGACTTATTTATCCATCAACCATAAACTGCAAATTACAAATACCGGAACATTTTCATTTACCGACTCATTCTCAATGAATCCTGAAAATTTTCTCTATAGTGGTGCCGGATTTATCTACAACGGATTTAACATCAATTATCCTGCTAAATCTCTTTTTGGTGATACATCGATACAAAACAGGATTGACTTCTCTATTTTACTACCTCTGTTATCGTCGGAGATAACAACTTTCGTTATAAAGGATTCCCTGATACTGGCACTTCCTTTCGGACCCGAAGGGTTTCTCCTGCAGACAAGAATACAGGGAGCTTATCACAGCGGACAACTATCATCATCTGCTCTCAGTGCCCGAGGGTGGACTCCCACCTATGTAAATTCTGATATTTCTATGTTGTACTCAATGGATTATTTAATGCCCCTGGCTCTCCTTGATGCCGGTATGCCCTTTGGTTTCAATATTCAGAATATCGCCCTGGCAGTTCATTTTGAGGGTATTTCAAATTTCAGTTTTTCAGGATCAACTTATAATGAGCTATTCTGTGGTCTGGAATTCATCGGAACCTATGGATATAACTATGGAACCACTCCCATAGGTGCCGGTATTAATTTTAGAGTCTACAGGCAGGGCAGCTCTTTTATTCCATCAGAAGATATCAAATTCTACTTTTTTCTCTCTCTGAACAGTCTCTATTAGATCAGATTGGAAAGTTTCTCTCTGAGAAATTCCGACTTCTCTTTCAATCCGATTTTTCCGGTTTCTATAAGGATTCCAGCCTGGCTGGCGGGATTAAATTTAACAAGCCCACCGCTTTTTCCTGTCATTCTCATAACTTTATCAATAGATAGTTTCGCAATCTTACCGAATTCTACTGAGACGATTCCTTTTCTCTCTTTCATTGAAGAGATCCAGAGTTTTCCACAGATTATTCTTATCTCAGCGAGAGACAGCAGACTCTGAACTTCATCGGGAAGCGGTCCGAAGCGGTCATGCAATTCACCATGAACCCGATCGAGGTCATCATCAGAGATAACCGAGGCTATTTTTTTGTATACTTCCATTTTTTCAGTGGGATCTTTTATATATGTATCTGGAATAAATCCCGTATAATCCAATTCGAGATAAACTTCCGGCGCCACGTCTTTTTTATCATCATCAGTTCTTTCGGCGACAGCTTCTTCCAGTAATCTGAGGTACATATCAAAACCGACAGATACAATTTCTCCCGACTGTTCACGGCCCAGGAGATTTCCGGCTCCACGAACTTCCATATCTTTCATTGCGATTTTAAAACCCGATCCCAGTTCTGTAAAATCGGATATAGCCTGCAGTCTTTTCATAGCCAGTTCGGAAAGTGCTTTCTGTTCGGGATAAAACATATAAGCATAAGCCATTTTGCCCGATCGTCCGACTCGTCCTCTCAACTGATAAAGCTGCGAAATCCCATACATATCTGCTCTATCGATAATGATGGTATTCACATTGGGAATATCAATCCCGTTTTCAATAATCGTTGTCGCGACCAGTACCTGAAATGCTCCGTGTATAAAGCGGTGCATAACATCCTCCAGTTCTCTACCGCTCATTTTCCCGTGGGCGACTTCAATAAATACCTCGGGAACAAGTTCCTGAAGGAAAAGTTGAACGCTATCCAGGCTTTCAACCCGATTGTGGAGGAAGAAGACCTGACCTCCCCTTTCGACTTCCCGTCGTATGGAACTGGCTATTATTTCGGGATTATACTCCTGAATGAAAGTTTCTATTGGCTGCCGGTTATAGGGAGCCGTTTTTAAGACTGACATATCCCTTATTTTTAGCAGAGACATGTGCAAAGTTCTCGGAATAGGAGTGGCCGACATGGCAAGACTATCAATTGATGCCTTCAGGTTTTTCAGTTTTTCCTTGTCTTTGACACCAAAACGCTGCTCCTCATCTATGACCATCAATCCCAGATTCTTGAATTTGAGATCTTTGGACAAAATTCTGTGAGTTCCTATAACGATATCACAACTGCCTGCTTCTATAGCTTCCAGGACCTTTTTCTGGTCTTTTCTGGCAACAAAGCGCGACAGATGGCCGACTTCTATTGGAAAACGTTTAAATCGATCACAGAAATTCTCATAGTGCTGTTCAGCTAGTATTGTAGTCGGGCAGAGAATAGCCACCTGCTTTCCGCCCATAACGGCTTTGAAAGCTGCTCTCATTGCTACTTCGGTTTTACCATAACCGACATCACCACAGATCAGCCTGTCCATTGGAGAAGGTGATTCCATATCTTTTTTGACTTCTTCAATACTGATCAGCTGATCTTCTGTTTCCTGAAAAGGAAAAGAGGCTTCAAAAGCCATTTGAAAATCATTGTCCGCAGCGAAAGCAAAACCCTTGGCATTCAGTCTTCTCGCGTATAATTTAACGAGCATATCTGCAAGATCTTCTACAGACTTACGAACCTTATTCTTTTTGTTGTCCCATGTTTTTCCACCGATTTTATCAAGGCGTGCAGAACGTCCTTCATTTCCGATATATCTCTGAACAAGGTTAACCTGCTCGATCGGTACAAAAATGGAATCTTCACCGGCATATTCGATGGATATATAATCCCGTTCATTCCCTGCTGCCTTAATTCTTTCAATACCTCTGAATCGTCCTATACCATAATTGACATGAACGACCAGATCGCCGGGATTTAATTCGATGAAAGAATCGATTACAGCACTTTTAACTCGCTTAACAGATGATGGAACTCTTTTTCGTCTTCCAAAAATCTCATTTTCCTGAATAACAATAATGTTATTGTCGGGAAGGGCAAAACCGCTGGAAATACTCTCGGGAATCACTTCCAGATCAAATCCATTGAGCATATATTTTATTCTTTCAGCCTGAGAATCGGACTCGGCAAAAACAAAACAGGAATAGTTATCTTTTAATAAAAGTTCAAGTTCCTCTTTTAAATAACTGATATTCCCGAAAAAAGATCTGCCAGGTTCACATTCCATCTCATATAAGACTTCATCCCGTTGCTTATCCTGTTTCAGTGAATGTAAATTTATCTGTTTGGGTTTGGAAAAGACACTATTGTTGCTGAGAATGTATTCGGGAGAAGGGACTGATAATCTCTGTCTCAAAGCTTCGACATATAGCTCTTTATACTCTTTCTGCAGAATTTCATATGAAGAATCAAGACGTTCTTTCTGAACGAGAAATAGAGCTGATTTATCTGAGACATAATCGATGAGAGTTGACGGTTGTTCAAAACTCAATGGGAAAAATAACTCTTCCCCTCTGATTTCCCTGCTCACTTTCAAAGTTTCCAAAATTGGCTTAAAATCCACTGCATCAATTTTAGATGAGGAAATTTCTTCCAGATTTTTCTCTAAAACGGAAATTCTCTCATCTGTCCAGAGAACTTCTTTTACAGGATAAAAAGTAATTTCATCATTAGATGCCGTACTGTTCTGGTTTATAGGGTCAAAGAGTTTGATCTCTTCTATTTCATCAAAATCAAATACTATTCTGACTGCTTCTTCCATTCCCGGCATGAAAATATCGAGAACTTCTCCTCGAAGAGCGAACTCTCCGTTAACTGTTACACGGGGAACCCTCGAATAACCATAGGACTGAAGTATATTTTCGAGATTTACAGGATCAAACTCATCGCCTTTTTTAAGTGTTATCTGATTTGACAGAAGATACTCTTCAGGAGGTAAATAAGAAAGCGCTGCTTTTTGTGAAGCGACAACGATTGATTTATTTTTACTGATTTCTATTAGAGATTTAACTCTTGATCCAAATATGGATGCCTGAGCTGAAATCCCTTTATAGAGCATTGTCCCCCACCAGGGAAAAAGAATCGTATTATCAGTAAAAAGAGCCAGATCACTCAAAAGCTCCTCAGCATCCCGTTCAGATGGGGTCACTATCAATAGAGAATCTTTAGTGTATTTGTAGAGATCCACCAATATAGCCGCAAGATAGGGACCTTTAGGTCCCGAGAGGTTTAATGGGGTTCCTGAAGTGCTGCAATAGGACTGTAAAAGGTCCTGCCAGGGTTTATTTTTTTTCAGAGACTCTGAAATTTCATTTATGAATAATGTAATCATTGTTAAATACCGAAGATAAAATAGTATAATTATAACCGGCCGGAGTAAAAATGTATTTTAGAAAACTGTTACTTTTAACAATTATTCTCTCAACATTTCATGTTTACGCAGCAGAATATAACAAAATTGATTTCAGCATAAGATATTTCGATAAGAAAATCTATTACCCTGGAGATAATGTTCAGATAAAAGCTTCTATTATAAACAATAGTCCAGAGGAATTCATTTTCAGTCTTTCCGAGAACAAAATTTTCAATATCAAACTCAATGTGAAAACAATGAACAATCAGCTTTTAGATCCATCAGAAGCTTTCATAATCAACAATAGCAGAAACAGCAATACCTTCTATCGGCAGATAGCTCTGGATCCAGGCGAAGAATTCAGTTTCATTGTCGATCTCAAGGATTACACTCAGATCAGTAAACCGGGAATGTATATTGTAGATGGTATGTTTACTGCAGATCTCAATAATCCTGGAGAATTCCTACTTATATCCAATAGACTTCCCCTCTCCATAAGACCGAGCAGTACAGAAAAAGAATTTACAGAATTTCTCGATTATGAAACAGGTGAAATCCTCAAAGCTAATCCCATACCGCCAGATGAGGCAGTTAAATATATGCTGGAAGCCCGGCAGAAAAGTATATGGCCGCGATTTTTTCTCTATCTTGATATACTGGAATTAATGTTGCTCGACAGCAACGTCCGCAGACAGTATGAAAGATCGACAGAAGAAGAGCAGCAGATTCTAATCAGAAATTTTAAAGAGCAGATGGAACATGAAAGACTACAATCTGATCAATCCATTGTTATTATCCCTTCTGATTTTGAGATTCTTCATACCTCCTATAGTGCTGAAAATGCAACAGTAATTGTTAGAGAGGAATTTCTTCAGACCGGTTTTACTGCCGTAAAAAGTTATACCTATTATCTGCACAGAAAAGACGGTATATGGAAGATCTATAATTATGAAGTAAAAAATATCGGGACAAAGTAAATGAAAATACTTCTCATTGCTGATGATAGCGGTTTAAAAAAAAGGATTTCTGACCATTTCAAACCAAAAGGATTCTCAATTATTCATTATAATAATCCTCTGAAAGGAATGAATAACTATGAAGAAATTGAACCTGAAATAGTTATTTTTAATTCAACCGATTATCCAAGGCACTGGAAGATTGCCAATAACTTTCTAAAACACGATATTCCACATATAAATCCTGTCTTTTTCCTTATGATTAATGAAATATTTCCCATGGAAGAGGTCTGTAAAGCTGTATATCTGGGAATCGACGCAATCATTTCAGATGAATATGAAAGTGAAAACTACCTTGAACATATAGAAAATCTTATTGGAAGGTTCTATTCGTCTCAAATTTCTATAAAGACACCCCTACTACTTGAAAGTCCGGAAAACCGGATTGATTTTATGTTTATGAATCCGGAAAATTTCCAATTGGCGACAGGTTCTCTTTCAGAGCTGTCCCTTTCAGGAGCCGGATTCAAACCCGATGATCCCGAAACAGTGTTTCCTCTTGCAAAAGGTACAATTCTTGAAAATTGTTCATTGAGTACTGACGAAGGAATAATTACAATTAAAGCAGAGATTGTAAATAACAGCGGGATAATGGATCTGAGTTTTCTTTCATTTTCTGAAAACGGTGAAGATCTATTGGAAAACTACATAAAAAACAAGGAGTAGGATTTATGAGTGATTTGAAATATCTGACAACGACTCAGTTGAATGAAATTATCAAATTTAAAACCTCAACTGATTATGAAAAACAATGCGTCCCTATTACGGGGAATCCGAGAAAACATCCTTACGATAAGAACAGACTGATCCTGATACTGGAAAGTCATGATGATAAGACGATTTTTCATGACTTCAAATTAAGTGATATAGCTCATATTGAAGAACTTCCAAACATATCCACCGGTGAAGGTGGAAGTCTTCGACAGGTCCAGTTATGGATTATAAAAGACAGTTGGATTATCCGTTCTGAAGCATATAAATGTGTTAAATGAAGAACCCCGCAGCAAGCTACGAGGTATCTGCGTTCGGAGAGGAAGCAGCAAAGCTGCGAAATATACAAAGCCTTCACCTCCGGAGCAAGCACCGAAGTATTCTGGCTCGCCGAATAATCAAATCTCTTCTATATTGACAAAGATAGTAGAGATTATTATATTTTGTGTTATATTTATTGAAAATAATTGTTGGAGGAAAGCTTGAAAGATAGGCTGAATTATAAATTTACTTCTGAGAGTGTCGGTGAAGGACACCCGGATAAGGTATGTGACCTGATATCCGATGCGGTTTTAGATAAAGCTCTGGAGAAGGACCCCGAATCACGAGTTGCCTGTGAGACATTTGCCTCAACAGGTCTCGTACTTGTCGGTGGAGAAATAACTACAAATTGTTATATTGATATTATACAAACTGCAAAAGATACACTCCATGATATTGGATACACAAATCCTGAATTCGGTATTGATGCTAAATCCTGTGCTGTAATGTCCATGATCAAACCTCAATCTCAGGATATCTCTCAAGGTGTGACTGCCGGCGAGGGTCTCCATAAAGAACAAGGTGCCGGGGATCAGGGTATGATGTTTGGATTCGCCTGCAGAGATACAGCAGAACTAATGCCTGCGCCTATACAGTTTTCACATTCGATTATGCGTCGTGCGGCTACAGTGAGAAAAAACGGTGTTCTTGAATTCTTAAGACCTGATGGAAAATGCCAGGTAACTGTTGAATACAAAGAAGGGAAACCATTTCAGATATCAACTGTCGTACTATCACATCAGCACAATGATAATGTCTCTTATGAAACCATTCGCGAAGGATTGATTGAAGAAGTCGTAAAGAAAAGCCTTCCACAGGAATTATTGACAAAAGAAACAGTTTATCACATCAATCCCACAGGACGCTTTGTAATAGGCGGACCTGAAGGAGATGCAGGATTAACAGGTAGAAAAATAATAGTTGATACATACGGTGGTGCCGCTGCACATGGTGGTGGAGCATTTTCCGGGAAAGACCCTTCCAAAGTTGATAGATCCGCAGCATATATGGCCAGATTTATTGCTAAAAATATAGTAGCTGCCGACTTATGTGATACATGTGAAGTTGAGCTGGCTTATGCCATTGGAGTCGCTGAACCTGTATCGATATTTGTGAATACCTATGGAACAGCTAAAGTTGATGAGATCCTTATCGAAGCTGCCGTCAGCAAACATTTTGATCTGACTCCGGCAGGAATTATCAGAACTCTGGACCTTAAAAGACCTATCTACAAAGAAACAGCTGCATATGGACATTTCGGAAGAGATATTTTCCCATGGGAGAAAACAAGTGTTGTCGATGCCCTTCGAGCTGACCTTCTTTAAAATATAAAATTGAAAAAGCAGACCGGATCACCTGATCCGGTTTTTTTGACCTAAAATATACAACATAGTTGACATAAAAAGCGTCTTGAGATAAATTAAGCAACGTTGATAAAAGTATTCCCCTGTAGCTCAGTTGGTAGAGCGGGTGACTGTTAATCACTAGGTCAGGAGTTCGAGTCTCTTCGGGGGAGCTAAATTAAAGGTTCAGCAATTTTTGCTGAACCTTTTTTGTTTATAATGGATTTCCGAAGAGACTCGAAAATTCATGAACGCCGAGCCAGCGAGGATTAGGGTCCATGGATGGACCCGGCAGTGAATGAATCGACCTGGAGGGAGAAATCAGGATGATTTCGAATGTAAGGCGAGTCTCTTCGGGGGAGCAAGTTAAGATTCATGTGTAAGCATGGATCTTTTTTTTACCCGAATATTCGAAGAGACTCGATCCATGAGGTCTTGATGACAGGATCAAACAAAGAATGCAAAGCAATCATCAATGGCTCCATGGACGGAGCCGGCAGTGAACAGATTGACCTGGAGGGAGTGGAAATGGCATGCAGAATTCCGCCCCCCACTTGTTCAAATCTTATGTCTGTAAGCATATTTTGCAATCAAGCTGATTAACGATGACATTGTTTCTGCTTCAGAAATTTCAAGTGGATTATTAGCCCGTGTATATTTCAAACCTATAAGAAGACCATGATTCTTCTTCCCCAAATCTATTGCTACATATACATTCCATGCAATACCGCCTTTACCGTAATGCGGTATTGCAGGCAAGTTGGTGTTGATTCCCACATATGAATAACCAATAGATGCACCAAATTGAATAAGTGGAATTGGATAGAAAATTATTCCGGGACCTATCAGAACCGAAGTACACTGCAGATCATCGAAACCCTTAATCACATGCGTTATTCCACTGAATTCCCCCACAATGTACAGAGATATTCCAGCAATAGGTCCGTAACCAAGTTTCAATCCGACTTCACCACCGAATTCTTTAAATCCCAAAACCATAGAATCAGTAACATTGGTTCCATCTATCTCAGTTTGTCCAAATCCGAAACCAAGTCCTATATCAAAATAGATTCCCTGCGCGGAAATAGAAAAAGTAACTAATAAAATAAATAAAAAAGAAATCCAAGCTCTTTTCATAACTGACCTTTCTAAATAATTTTATGGTGAAAGTCTCAACTTAACCAGATCCAACAATTATTTTTTTTGCCCTCTCTGATTATTTTATCAATCTCGCAGAATTAGTTGTTCAAATTCTTATGAAAAAGAGTTTATTCAGATTTACAAAAAAGCTGAAGATTTCAATAAATAACTTCTTTTTAAAGATATTGGATGAGATAATTAAGAATAAACAAGGAGATAATAATGAAAAAAGTAATTCTTATCTTGGCTGTTTTAGTATTTTCTTCAGGATTTTTATGGGCTGATGGTTTTGGTCTGGATTCACGGATAACATTTGATTCAAATAATGAAACAAATCTAATCTCTACATCGATATCCTTAAGACCGTATTTTTCAATTATGTTGGATGACGCAACAGAGCTGACTCCATTTTTATTATTTTCAATGGATTATAGCAGGACCAGTGGCACAGTAGATGATCGTTATAGTATCGGTGGTGGAACGGGGGTGTATTTTCACTTTGTTCAGGGAAAAATTATAGATCTATCTACTGGAGCTAATCTGAGTGCTGCTTATACATGGCATCCAGATCTATACTTTGGAATTGATTTGAATGTAGGTGTGCCAGTTGTTCTTGATATTAAACTTTCAGAAAGTTTCCTGATAAGAATTTCACTGACTATTGCGCAGTTGAGTTTTTATTATATGAATATAAACATGATTACTACTTCAGGAGTACTTATAAGTTATAGCAACACGATTACTACTTCAGCAAGACTTAAAACTTTTTGGACTTCCCTTTCTCCAACATTCGGTTTTATGTTCCAGTTCTAGACAAAAAAACAGTATCCGGTTTTACAACCCCACCTTTAACATTCCAGGGTAATAATTTATTCCAATCTGAATCAGATTCTGTTTAAGGTGGAGTACTCAAAGGTTCGAACTCTTTATCCGGTTCCGTATACGTGACCTCAGACATCAACCCTTTATTAATTTATGGAAGAAGTCGCTCCACCTGCTGAACCAGATAATGAGGTAATGATAATAATTGATACTTCACCTCTCCTTTGGGAGTGATTCTCTTTTCATTAAAAATAGAAGGTTTATCAGAATTAAAGCGAATAGCCAATGACAATCCTTTTTCTTTTGTTATAGTTTGTAATGAGCGCAGACTTCCCGTCTTTCCGGATTTCACTTCAATGGGAATAATTCTTCCCTGTCCATCTGCTATAAGGTAATCTACCTCTGCAGAAGAAGCCCTGCTCTCTCTTGTCCAGTAATATAATTCGGGATCCCTATAGGGAGGATACAAGTGAAAGAGCTGCTGTCCAATAAATTGCTCCGCTAGAGTTCCCCGATTCACAAGGTTCAGATCTTCTGCATTTTCAGTTTCCATAGGATTCAAGCGCAATTGTGTGAGAAGAAGCCCGATATCTAAAAGAAGCGGTTTAAAATAACGTTCGTTTTTTTCTGCGGCCAGAGGGATTCCGTTGGCTGACGAGTGAAATACCCTGGAGAGAACTTTAGCCAGACAAAGCTGCTCAACAGCAGATGAAACATCTTTTGCACGTACATGAGGGTCTATATGGGAGTATATAACTTTTTTCCCGAGTTGAGCCGGCAGAGAGTCAAAAACCTTTCGCAATAGTGCAGTATTGATTTTCCCTTTATATTTGTTGAAATCAAGAATAAATGTTTCAATAATATTAGATTTAATCCGCTCTACTTCCCGAAGGCTTCCCGATTCTCTGTAGATGGCTATTGCCTCGGGCATACCGCCAATGATCGTATAAAGTCGAACCAACTTGTTTAGTTGCTGATGAATAACATCGGGAATAACCTTATCAAGTGAAAAATTGTTAATAAATGCCAATGCTCTTTTATTATCAAGAGCTGAGATAAATTCCTCAAAGGAAAACGGCCCCATATGATAAAGTTCTATCCGACCGACAGGTAATGAAAAATCCGGTTCAGCCAGAGTAAACTCCAAAAGGGATCCTGTTGCGATGACAGCAATGTCAGCCATTTCTTCATAAAAATAACGCAGTATACCGAGGAGATGAGGAATTGCCTGAACTTCATCAAAGAAAAGCAAAGACTTCTCAGGTTTTATATCTTTATTGAGTTCAAATTCAATCGCTTCAATCAGTTTTCGGGGATTGTTCGTATCGATTTGAGAAGTAAAAGACCAAACTTTCTCCATATTAAGCTCAATTAACTCCAGGCCTGCTTGTTCGGCAAATATTCTCACAGCTGTAGTTTTTCCTATCTGCCTGGCTCCGCGAATGAGCAGCGGTTTTCTATTCTTCCCTCTCCGATACCACTCATCAAAATACTGAAGACATTGTCTATGTAGATGTGTACTCATGATTTTTGCCCTCTCCAATATCAGGTGATACGATTTTTATATACGCAATTATAGCATTATTTGTGCTATATATAAAGGCAATATAATCTGTTTATGTTTTTGCACTACTTAGTAAAAAGCTGAATTATAAATATGATTGCATTTGGAATCCTCATTTCATTCAAAACATTTTTTGCCAGCTCCGGTACTGTTAATCACTAGGTCAGAGTTCGAGTCTCTTCGGGGGAGCAAATATCAAACTTCTTTCTACATTTCTTTTTTACTTGACCGTCGGTTAGTATTTGTGTTTTAATATATTAACCATCGGTCAGTATAATAAAGGAGATGATAATTTGCCTTTAAAAAAATATGAGAGAGACAAGATCCTGAAAATATGTTTTGAAGAATTTGTAGAAAATGGATACACGAATTCTTCAACATCCAGCTTAGCAAAAGCTGCAGGGATATCGAAAGCGTTAATATTTCATCACTTTGGAAGTAAGAAAAATTTATATATTGAGATTCTTGAAAAACACTTTGATGAGATGGCTTCTGAATTTGCTAATGAGACGCATGTCGACTATGACAACTATTTTGAAGCAAGAGAATCTAAGAGTCTTGATAAACTCGAATACCTGAAGAAACATCCCAAAACTAACAAAATTCTTTACGAGGCATTCTATGCTACCCCGGAAGAATTAAAAAAAGAAATACCGGAATTACATAAAAAGATTGAGAAGAAATATGCATCTCATACTAAATCTGCAAATGAAAACATATGGAAGCTTTTTAATGAGATAAATTTCAGAGAAGGAGTTGATCCGGGAGAAGCCTTTGAGCTGATAAACATAGTTACTGAACACTTTAGAATTAGTCTGGCATCTGAAATAGTTGATGAAACTATAATGTCAGATGAAGCATACTGGGAAAATTTCATTGCAAAAAAAAGAAGATTCATGGACATGATGCGCTATGGAATAGAGAAAAAGAAGGAAGAAAAATGAGTAAATATATCATAGATTTTAATATCGATAAAGCTGTCGCTATAACAGAGGTTGGTGGAAAAGGAGCAAACTTAATAGAATTATCAAAACTAAAAAATATACATGTTCCAAAAGGATTCTGTCTAACAACTAGCGCATTTAAAGAAGCACTCGAATCAAATGTCAAAATAAAGTATTTAATTGATAAGCTTAATCAACTGACATTAACAGATAAAAAATCAATAGCAAAGCTCAGTATTGATATTAGACAGGAAATTGAGAATATAGAAATAAGCGATTCTCTTAAGACAGAAATATCTGAGAAAATTACATCTTACGGCAGTGAAAAAGCATATGCCGTTCGATCAAGCGCTACTGCTGAAGATATGCCGACTGCGTCTTTTGCCGGCCAGCATGACACCTATTTGAACGTTATCGGAATTGAATCAATTTTAAATAACACAAGAAAATGTTGGGCTTCTCTTTTTACAGAAAGAGCAGTTATATATAGAATCCAAAATAGTTTTGAACATCAGAATGTTCAGTTATCAGTAGTTGTACAGGAAATGATACTGCCTGAAGCTTCAGGAATTATGTTTACTGCTGATCCAAATACATCAAATAGAAAAATTGTCTCAATAGACGCAAGTTATGGTCTGGGGGAAGCTTTGGTTTCCGGTATGGTGAACGCAGATAATTATCAGGTACGCGATGGGTTAATTGTCAAAAAAATCATATCAAAAAAGGAAATGGCTATCTTGCCCCTCTCTCAAGGTGGGACTACAGAAAAAATCATCGACGACAAATCCAAAAAAGAACAGGCAATTTCTGATGAAAGAATACTTGAACTTGAAAAGGTTGGAAGGGCAATTGAATCTCATTTCACATGTCCACAGGATATTGAATGGTGTATTCAAGATGGAAAGTTGCACATTGTGCAAAGTAGACCCATCACAACTTTATATCCACTACCGGAATCAACTGATGGTCAGAATCATGTACTCATGTCATCGGGCCATTTACAGATGATGACATCGGCTGTCAAACCTCTTGGTCTTACATTCTTAATGATGCAACTCGGCGATGCTCCCTACCAGGTAATCGGAGGGCATTTATATAATGATTTAACTGGTGATTTATCAACTCCAATGGGAAGACTGATAGCTAAGAGTTTATTAGGATCTATTGGTGATAAACTAATGACTGATTCAATTGTTAAGGTAATCAAAAATAAAAAGCTTCTCAAATCTCTGTCCAAGGGCATGGAAAAAACCTTTAAGGTCGATAAAACACCGAATGGTCTGAAAGTAATGGTCAACATGTTTAAACAGTATAGGGAAAATGATCCCAATGTTATAAAGCAGTTTGTTGAAAGAGAAGAAAAATCAATAAGAAAAATGGAAAACGATATAAAAGGATTATCGGGAACAGAGCTCATGGAATTTATATATGATGATCATACAGATAGAAGATTCAAATTAGTTGATGATGATAATGCAGCTGCATTAGGTTTGCCGCCATTAGTTTCTCTGTGGTTTAACCGCGTTATTAAAAAGAATTGTGGAATAACAAATGCTGCTGACACAATTATGAAATCAATACCAAATAGTATTACTTCAGAATATGGATTTGCCTTACTGGATGTATCTGACGAAGTTCGAAAATATCCTGAAGTACTTGAATATTTTAATAAAGCTGAAGATTCAACCTTCTATGATGATTTATCCAAATTAGATGGAGGAAAAGAAGTAGCTGCTTCAATTAAGAATTATTTAGATTTATACGGAGTAAGATGTTCTGGTGATATTGATATCACTATACCCAGATGGTCGGAAGAACCAACAAAATTAATACCTTTAATACTTAATAATATTAAGAATTTTGAACCAAATTCAAAACAGGAAATTCATGAAGAAGGCATTATTGATTATAGGAATAAAGTTGATCAATGGTGTAAGAAAATTGAATCAAAGCCAGGCGGAAAAAGAAAGGCTAAAAAAATCAGAAAAGCAGCAAAAGTTATACGTAACGGCTTGGGATATCGGGAATACCCCAAATTTTCATTTTTGAAACGATATCTGACATATAAAAAGGCTATGCTCAATGAAGCTGATAAATTAGTTGCAGATGGTCAGATAAAAGACAGAGAAGACATATTCTATCTATACCTGGAAGAATTAATAGAAGCAGTTAAAAATCGAAAGGTGGATTACGACTTAATATCTAAAAGACGAAACCTGTACAAAACATACGATAAACTAACACCTCAACGTGTTATTACATCTGATGGAGACGTTATCGTTGGTGAATATGATAAGAAAGATATACCCTCTGATGCGTTGATTGGAGTGCCTGTTTCAGCTGGAGTTATCGAAGGACGAGCTAGAGTAATACACAGTATGAGTGAAGCGGATTTTGAAAAAGGAGATATTCTGGTAACTGAATTTACTGATCCAAGCTGGACACCCATTTTTGTATCAATTCAAGGTCTAATCACGGAAGTAGGAGGAACAGCAACACATGGCGCTGTTATTTCCAGAGAATACGGTTTACCTGCCATTGTCAGCGTTGAAAATGCTACAAAACTAATTAAGGATGGTCAAAGAATTAGATTAGATGGATCAAAAGGATTTGTAGAGATTCTATCTGATTAAAATTATGGGGGGGAAAGAATCGAGCGCAGACTTTCTGTCTTACCTGATTTCACTTCTATGGGAATAATCCTACCGTGTCCATAAGCAATAAGGTAACCACTTCCGCCTCCATGATATTGGATGATAGTTATTGAATAAAAAACCGTAGGGTTGATAAAAGGTTGTATTCCGGTTGTATTTATTTTTTACTGGTATCAAAAATCTGATATAGAGGCTATTGATCACTAGGTCAGGAGTTCGAGTCTCTTCGGTGGAGTTAATAAGGTTCAAACATAGCGTTTGAACCTTTTTTTATTTATATGTTTGAGACTCGAAAATTCATGAACGCCGAACTGGTGAGGATAAGACTCTAGGGATGGAGTCGTCAGTGAATGAATCGACCTGGAGCGAAGGAACAGGATGTTCCTAAGTGTAAGGCAAATCTTTTCGTTAGTACTAAAAAAATAAAAAAAGGGACACGTGTCCTTTCTCTGCGAAATTTCATAGATCATTATATTACTCATTGTTATACAAAATAAAACAGGAGAATTTATGAAAAAGAAATTTATTGAATTGGTAAACATTTTTTCTATTGTAACTTTTGTGGCCGGATTGATGTTCAGTTGTGCCGGTGCAGCATCCATTTCTGAAACTCTTCAGTCAGGACCTGATACAAAAATTACTATTTTTCACACAAATGATACACATGGGCGAATTGTAGAGGGCAAATACGACGGAATGGGTTTCGCAAAAATTGCGTCTCTGGTTGAAGATGCCAGAAAGACTGAAAATGTATTACTATTAGACGGCGGAGATACATTTCACGGTACGACTTTTGCTGCGCTTTCAAAAGGAGAAAGTGTTGCCCAGGTTATGAATCTTCTTAAATTTGATGCGATGGCATCAGGGAATCATGATTTTAATTATGGAACAGAGCGATTATTGGAACTGGATAGTCTGACAGATTTTCCTGTCCTTGCCGCTAATGTATACAAAGACGGGAAACTGTTATTTAAACCCTATATTATAAAAGAAATAAACGGTTTAAAGGTAGCTATCTTCGGTCTTGCAACACCTGAGACAGCATTTAAAACCCATCCGTTAAATATTGAGGAAGTAGAATTTAGAGATCCTGTATTTGCTGCGGCACAAATGGTGGAAGAATTAAAGCAAATAGCCCATGTAATAATTATGACTGCACATCTTGGTATTGATGAAGATAGTGAGGTGACAAGTTCGCAAGTTGCAAAAATAGTTCCCGGGATATCTCTAATTGTAGATGGACATAGCCATAGTCCCATTGAAAATGGCCTTTTAGTTAATGATACCCTTATTGTCTCTGCAGGATGGCATGATAAAAACCTGGGTATTGTCGAACTTGACTACAAAGATGGTAAAGCAAATGTTTCAGCACAGCTTATCTCAAAAGATGATGCCGGAGATATTATTCCCAATGAAAGAGTTATGGAACTGATCTCAGATATTGAAACTGATAATAAGATAATAACTGAAGTTGTTGTTGGAAGTAGTCCAATCCATTTGCAGGGAGAGAGAAGTGATGTGAGAACGAGGCAAACAAACCTTGGAGATCTTATTACCATGTCTCAAATCTGGGTATCCGGTGCTGATGCGGCGATATTAAATGGAGGAGCAATACGAAAAAGTATAAATGTCGGAGAAATAACCAAAGGTGAAATTATTTCAGTGATCCCTTTTGGAAATACTGTTCTTGTTATTGAGGTAACCGGTCAGGATATTCTCGATGCAATTGAAAATGGTATATCAGCATATCCTGATACAAGCGGAGCATTTCCGCAAGTGGCAGGAATAAAGTTCAGTTTTGATGAATCACAAGACGCCGGCGGTAGGATTACAAGTGCTGTAATTGCCGGCAAGGATATAGATCCATTACAATCTTATGAACTTGTTACAAATGATTTTCTTGCTGCAGGTGGTGATAACTATAAGATGTTGACGGGAAAGAGAATCGTAGCCGAATATGGAACCATGGACGAGGTTTTTTTGAAATATATTAACACAATGGAAATTAAATAATTCATTCTGTATAGGTCTATTAAATAGGTCTATACAGAAGTTATTATTCTATTGATTCTTTTATTTTTGAATATTGAATTTCTGATATTTGAATTTTCCCTTTTACAATGGTGATCATTTTTTCATTTTTCAGATCAAGTATTGCACGGTTTACCGATCTTACACTGATGCCTAATTCTTCTGATATTTTCGGACGGCTTTTGTGAAAAAGTATATTTGCATTATCAGCAATCCTTGATTGAAGTTGTTTAATTAAATACAGCTTTAAAAGATGTTGTGTCGGGTACACCCTTTCTATTCCACGATTTACTGACGCTTCATAATTCTTTTTTGCCAAGGTATATGTTAAAAAATGAAAAAAATTATTATCATCCTTTATCCATTTATCGAGAACAGTCAGAGGAATCTGCAAAGTTATACATTTTGTTTCTGCTATGCATGTTGCTGCATTTGTTTTTTCCTTTGCCAAATACTCTATTTCACCGAGAAAATTTAAAGAATATTGTTGTGCAAAATAAAAACGATCACCTTCTTCAAATTCATTTAAAATATTGACAGTCCCTTCAAGCAAAAGATAAACATGTTCTAATACATCATCTTTTCTAAGAATAAAAGATTCAGCAGCAAATTCTTTGATCCGGCAGTTGCTCTCAATATATGAAGGTATTTGGGTAATTATCTCATTTAACTGATCATTATTCTTCAATAAATCTGAAATCATCGAATATTTCCTGCTCTGACTATAATGCCTTCAACAAATCCACCGGCTCTGGTCTCTTTTAATGATGCATATATCTTATAATTATGATCTGTTTCTTCTGCCAATTCCAATTTCAAAGTTTGATATTCATCTCTTGCCAAGTTATTTTCCCGAAGGAAATCTCTAAATACAATATGAGGATTAAGTTCATCATTATCTTCAAGGATCTTACTCATTTTTAGAAACATATCTTTCCATTGAGGATTGTATTTCTGAACTAACATTTTAATTCCCTTAAACTTAGCATTAGTTCATAAAAGAAACAGCAGTCCCGTTTGGGTCTCGAAACCTTTTCACATCAGATCCATTAGGCAGAGTAAAAGATTCATATGAAATATTAAGCCTATCAAGAAGCTCAATTTTACTATCTAAGGCATCAGTCTGAAACGTCAGAGTAATGAATGAATCAGAATTATCTACTCTCGGTATATTTGAACCGGATCTATGAACTAATTCTACAACTAATCCATTTTCATTCTTTAACCACGCTAATTCTATACCTTCTGCAGGAGCTACCCTGCGTTCAAGATCAAAGCTCAGGATATCGCAATAAAAAGATAGTGATTCATCAATTGAATTGACTCCAATAGTTATGAAACATTTCTGCATATTTTATTCTCTCCAATTTTTTATATAATATCCATCATCTCACGAAAATGACTGATTTCCCAATCCGGTTCTCTACTGGATGATTTATTGTCGTAATTGTACCAAATTGTCTTCATTCCAGCCTCATTTGCTCCAATGATATCTTTTTCTAATTAATCACCAACTATAATTCAATTTTCAGGATTGGCTGAAAATCGTTCACAAGAGTATAGAAATATATCTTTATCAGGCTTTCTCATATCAACATCGTAATTACTTTACTCATGAAATAATAATTCACATTTAACATTTTTTGTCTTATCTTTATCTTTTTTCTATAATAATTGAGTACACTTAATTTAATTCCGGAGCACCTATGACAATACAGGAATATTATAAAAGCTATGACGAAGATGAAAGATTATTAAAGGATTACTCTCATAGAATTGAATACGATACAACATTGGAGATGATTCGAAAATATTCAGGAAATGTAAAAACCATATTGGATATTGGAGCTGGTACAGGACTTTATTCCATGAAAATGAACAAATTAACACCATTCAAGGTGATGCAAGAAATCTTGGAGAGCTGAAAGATAACAGCTTTGATCTGGTTTGTTGCATGGGTCCAATATACCATTTGGGAACAAATGAAGATAAAATCAAAGTCATCAATGAGTGTAAAAGAGTAGTAAAGAAAAACTGCATTATTACTACAGCATATCTGAATAGAATGGCTCAGTATGTAAAACCTATTTCAGGAGATCCAGATTCTGTTGATGATGAAAAATTACTGAAGAGTTCTGCCTTCAAATTTGATAGTCCGGAGTATATTGATAGACTCCATGAAGAATGTAATATTGAAAAAATATCAAATGTTGGAACTGATGGCCTTAGCTATTTGCTCAACAAATCAATAAATAATTTCACCTCGGAACAGTACAAAAAATGGTTTGCAAATCATATTACAACTTGTGAAAATGCGAGTCTTCCGGGTTAAAGCCTTCATGGATTGCTTATAGGAAAAAAGAAATAAAATATAAAATCAGTTACCCCGGGATAATTTGGAAACGAACAAATCAAAGACCGGTTTCAGATAATTCTCTTCTGAATAATTCTGTATTTGTAAAAAGAAAGATGCGAATTCCCAGTTCCCTTTCAACGACTATTCCGTTATTTCTGCTGAACCTCTTCCAGAAGTCAACGGGAGTCATCGTTCCCTCTTGTATGGGAATAAGATCTTCCCGGACATAACCAAGAAGATCGTTAAATGACTAACCCATTACAACCAGAACTTCGTTGACGGATCCCGGCTTCTGAGGCGGAATAGCTCCGGAAATCTCAGTTCCGTTAAGGGAAACAGAGCTTATTCCTTTCTGCACAGAATCGGGATTCTTCACTACAATATTGTACTCGGCACCTCTCCATTCCCGATGAACTTCAAACCCCGGCCAGTCCGAAGGGATGCAGGGATCGATAACAAGACCGGCAAAGGACAACTGTATTCCCAGCATCCAGTTTGTACAGGCGACATAGGCCCATCCGGAAGACCCCGTTAACCAGGGATGATTAGCACGGCCGTGATCCTTATGGTCTTTTCCCATAACAAACTGAGTGTACGAATAGGGTTCGGCTATACGCGTCTCTATATTGTCATTCTGGTTATAGGGAAGCAGAGCATCGTAGAATTTCATTGCCAGATCTCCGCGGCCGACTTTGGCGGCAGCGACCCATGCCCAGGGATTGGGATGAGAGAAGATGGCGCCGTTTTCCTTTACGCCCTGATAGACCCGGGTTACAAAACCGATATCGTCATTGGGTGTTGCAAAAGAAGGGTAATTCAGGTGAAGTCCATATTCGGAATAGAGGTACGTGTCGATGGATTCGACTGCTTTTTCAGCTCTTTCCCCATCGGCGCATCCCGATAAAACAGCCAGAGTATTGGATTCCATATGAACACGGCCTTCAGCCTGTTCTTTAGTACCGATCTTTTCACCGTTTTTTGTTATTCCCCGTATAAACCATTCACCGTCCCAGAGGTGTTCATCACAGACTTCCTTGATTCCCTCTGCCATCTGTGAATACTTTTTAACATCATCGTCACGGCCGAGGAATTTAGCGGCATCGACAAATTCAGTACAGGACCAATAGTGAAGGAATGTAGTCATAGCCGATTCACCTCCCCCCAGGTTCAGACAGTCGTTCCAGTCGGCACGCAATCCTTTGCAGATTCCCGTCTGTCCAACCTGAGAAGCCGAAAATTCGAGGGCTCTGATCATATGTTCGTAGACTGTAGCCTCGCCGCCGTCGGCAAAGGGGATGATTTCTTCAAAAAATGAGTTTTCTCCCGTTTCCATAATGTACCGGCATATTGTGGGGACAAGCCACAAGTGATCGTCGGAGCAGGTATCTTCTATTCCGTGAATCTTATCTTCATCGCTTGGTGTCGGAACAACTGTAGGTGATTTTGATGGAGTAACATCGGCTACATCGGGATCAAACCAATCGGGATCGAAGAGATGCAGACCATATCCGGCCTTTACCTGGCCTCTCAGCAGATCGACAATCCGTTTTCTGGTCATTACAGGGTGAGTATGAGGGCAGGCCATAGCATCCTGAGCCGTATCGCGATAACCCAGGCCGGTCCTTCCTCCCACCTCGATAAAAGAGGCAAAACGGGACCAGACCACACAGGTTTCCGCCTGGTACAGTGTCCAGGCATTGATCATTGTATCGAGTCCTTTGCTGGGAGATTTAACCTGGAATTTAGAACATCTTTCATCCCAGTGAGATTTAATGCCTGCAAAAGCTTTATTCACTTTTTTAAGATCCTGATATTTGGATCTCAGTTCAGCGCCTTTTCCTTTACCGACACCGAGAATGATAGCAAATCGAATCTCTTCACCGGGCTCGATCGTGAACTGCTTGTGCAGTGCCCCGCATTGATTGTAACAAGTCTGTGCACTATTGCTGCACCGGCCGTTCTGAACAGCTTTTGGTGTAGACTCATCATTGTACATACCCAGAAATGTATCCCTCTGACTATCGTAAGAATCGGGATCAAAAGTCGATGCCAGGTAGTAAAATCCTTCCAGATCACTGGTATTGTAAAATAAATCGTATTCCAGAACACCTTTATCATAAGATGTTCCGGCAGAGTAAAGACTCATCTGGTGGTTCTGATTATCAGACTGAATATGGCTGTAGGAAAATTCGACATAGGAAAAGGCGCTGATTTTCCTCACGGCATCGCTATCGTTTTTAATACGAACATCCCACAATTCTGCATTTTCACCTTTGGGGATAAATAAGGTTTTTTCTGCTTTGATTCCCTTATATTCACAGAAGAATTTTGAATAGGAAAGTCCGTGGCGAATTTCATATTTTGCCTCGTCAAGGCTCTTGGCAACGGGCTGCCATGAGACTGACCAGTAATCGCTTGTCTCATCATCCCTCAGGTACACATAGTGCCCCGGGCGATCCTGTGTAAAATTGGGCCGAAACTTGGTCACACGGTTGTGTTCCGGAGAATTATAAAAAGAATATCCCCCGGCATTGTGCGAGATTACTGTGGCGAATTTCTCTGTTCCCAGATAATTCGTCCAGGGAGCCGGAACATCGGGGCGGGTAATTACATACTCGCGGTTTTCATTGTCAAAATAGCCGTATTTCATAATTTTATTTTCCTTTGTAATATGTTTTTAACCGTCAATACTATTCAAGTGCCCGTTGTATCTGACAAAAAGCTCGATAGCTTCGTATTCGGCAAATCCGAGATCGTTATATTTTTTTGCCGTACCGCGGTTTCTCGCTTCCGATCTCTGCCAGAATTCACGTTCATCGGACCCGGGAAAGACAATGCCGTCTTTTTGCGAGATATGTTTGAATATGGAAACCCTTTTTTTCATTAACTCTTCAGGACTAATGGGAACGGCCATGTCCGCTTCATCTATAGGCCACTCCGCCCAGGCTCCGCGATACAGCCAGACTCGGCAATCCTTTAACCACTCTTCCCCTTTTAACTGGTCCAGTGCAGCGTATATGGCATTCAGGCAGACGCGATGCGTTCCATGAGGATCAGAGAGATCTCCGGCGGCGAAAATCTGATGAGGTTTTACCTTTTGCAGAAACTCTTTCACTATCTCTATATCATCCTGGCTCAAGGGCTTCTTCCTAACCTCTCCCGTGTGGTAGAAAGGAAGATCGAGATGGTGATTTCTTTCAATCGGTATGCCGACATATCGGCAGGCGGAAATGGTCTCTACCTTTCTGATCAGTCCTTTCATAAACTGGACATCGGGAGTATCTGACGAGAGGGGATCTTTTGCAGAAATAAAATTTTCCATACTTTGAAGTCTGTGGTCATCAACAGAAACAGTGTTGTCGAACTCATTTTGAAGAGCTCTTAAAAAATCAATAGAGTGCTGAACTTTCTCATCGGCTACAGCGACATTTCCATTTGTCTGATATGCGACATGGACTTCATGATTCTGAGTAACAAGTCTCGCCAACGTCCCGCCCATGGATATGACATCGTCATCGGGATGAGGACTGAAAACCACCACTCTCTTTACTGCAGGCTCAGCCCTTTCGGGCCGTCTCTCATCGGAAACTCCCGGTTTTCCGCCAGGCCATCCTGTAATGGTATTCTGGATTGTATTAAACAGCTCGATATTCAAGGAGTAGGCAGAGCCGTATATATTAATCAGATCTCCCATTCCATTATCCATATAGTCACGGTTGGTGAGTTTGAGAATAGATTTTTTAGTATGCCTGGAGAGCCAGATAACAGCTTTCCTTACAAATCTCTCATCGGACCAGTCACAGATATTTTTTGTCCAGGGGCATCGGATTCTGGTCAGTTTCGATGCGGCAGCATCATCGAGTACCACAGTAGCATTGTTATGTGTCTGAATTATAGACGCGGGGACAAGGGTTGAGACATCTCCTTCTACAATTTTTTTGACAAGAGAACTCTTACCCTCCCCAAAAGCCAGGAGGATGATCTCTTTTGCTTCCATAATTGTCGCCAGCCCCATTGTCAGAGAAGAATGGGGAACATATTCCTCCCCTTTAAACTCGCTGGCTGCTGCAACTCTTGTAACCCTGTCCAGGGGAACTCTTCTGGTCCTTGAGCTGATGTGGGTTCCAGGTTCGTTTCCTCCGATGTGGCCTGTTCCTCCAACGCCGAGTAGAATGAAGTCGAGACCTCCGGCTTTTTTTATGTTCTCCTCAAACTTATGGCATTCCTCATCGTAGTCATCAACATCTCCATTGAGAGAGAAAATCTGATCTTCCGGAATATCAAGGCCTGTAAAAAGTTTATCATTCATTTCGATTCTTTTGCTCTGAATAGCTTTTGAAGAAATGGGATAATACTCATCGAGAAGAAAGATTCTGACCTGCTCCAATGAAATCTCTCCGCTCTGATGCAGACGGATAATCTCTTTATAGACATCTGAGGGACTGGAACCGGCACTTAAACCTAAAACAGCATTGCCTTTTTCCCCTATTAGAGTTTTTATTTTGTTTGCGATTGAAGTTGAGGCATCGCCAAACTCACTGAATACCTGTACCGGACATTTTTCAATCCCTTTTAACTGTTTACTGTTCATATCACTTCTCCCAATTCTGCCCATTATTGTAACATACGTTGGTTTTTATTCCAACCAACCCTTATGTAATTGTAGAATATATGTTGATACAGGAGGAGCTCAAAGGTTCAAACATAACGTTTGAACCTTTTTTTATGAAAGTACTACCCAGAGAGCATGGATGATACCGGGAACATAGAAGAATATACAGAGAATAATATTGATCAACAGATCCTTTCCGGCACCTTTACGCAGATATACGGCGACAAAGGGGAGTAGCAATGCCAATATAACCAGTAGAAGTCCCGCTTTCTTTTTACTACTTTTTTTTCTAGTTTTTTTCTTAGCCATATTTCATCCTTTATTTTATTAATTTCGAAACTACTCCAAAACACCTTTTGCAGCAATCAGATTCAAATCATTGACATGAACTTTTCCCTCATTAGTATACATATAATCAATTCTGTCCTGATAAGTTTCCGTAATTTTATATCTCACCATTTTCATAGTCGAATTAATCATTTTATTCGCTTCACTGAATGGTTCTGCAATCAGCTGGAATGTAGAAGGAGTCCATAAAGACGGGAATTTTCCCGAACCGGATCCGTCATTTTTCCAGGCATTCAATTTATCCCAGATATGGTTGAGTAGTTCTTCTTCATTATTGACTTTAAGAGCTTTTACAGCCATAGGATCAATAGTGAGCAAACAACTCGTGTAGTTGTTGTGATCGCAGTAGAGCATTATCTGGGCAATAAGGTCCTGAGTACTGACTACTGTCTCTTCGATCTCTTCAGGAGAATATTTCTCTCCATCCCGGGATATCAGTAAAGCTTTGGCTCGTCCTGTTACCTGCAGGAAATTGTCACTATCCATATATCCAAGATCTCCCGTATACAACCAGCCGTCTTTAATGGTTTCAGCTGTTGCCTCATCATTTTTAAGGTAACCTTTCATCACGTTATCGCCGGCGATGACGATCTCACCCTTCTCTCCCGCAGCTGCTTCTGATCCATCGACTTTTACAATTTTTAATTTGATGTTTTTGAGAACATTTCCCGAAGAGCCGAATTTATGGCGATGTGATGCATTTGTTGAAATAATCGGAGTAGCCTCGGATAATCCATATCCCTGATAAACGGGGGCTCCTATAGCATTAAAAAACTCCTGCTGGTTCACATCGAGCAATGCTCCGCCACCAATGCAGAAGTGGAAATTATTTCCGAAAACTTTCTGCAGTTTCGGATAAATCAATAACTGAGATAGCCGATATGCCCACATGCCTTTTACGAAATGCTTTTTCCTGCCATATCCATCACCATGATATTCGATTCCCGCCTTCAAGCCTGTCTCAAACATATCTGCGATAAATCCGCCTTTGGCTTTTACACCTGATTTCATTTTTTTCATAAATTTGCCGGTTATGGCCGGTACTGTCAGGATAAAATAGGGATTTACTTCCTCCAGATTAATCGGGAACTTTCTCAATATTGAACTGGCACCACCGCGGGCATCGACAAAATAGATGGAGAGTCCAACAAGGTAAGCGGCATAAAGAGCGACAGTATGTGCAAAGGAGTGATCAATGGGCAGTATGACGAGTGTTGATACTTTTTCCGGTAACTGAGCCATTTCCACGCCACCGATGCAGTTTGCCCAGTAGTTTTTATGTGTCAGCATAATTCCCTTGGGATTCCCTGTGGTACCTGAGGTGTAACAGATTGTAATAACGTCATCTTCCTCGACAGAATCCATTGCACTATTCAGTTTCTCTATGACAGTGTCATCAGCAGCTGAACCCTCTCGAAGCAAGTCCTTAAAAGTAACAAAATTTTTGCCATGTTCCAGACCGTTTACGCTATTTAATCTGTCTATATTCTTCTGATCATTATCGAGATAAATAAATAGTAGATCCTGTTCAAATTGATCTTGAACGGCAAGGATCTTATCTATTGTGATATGGGAGAAAAAAATGGCCCGGCTTTCAGAGTGATTTACTCTGAAAGGGATTTCTTCAATAAGAAGTTTAAGAGAAAGAGGAACTGATATCCCACCCAGCATAATGGCTGCCAATTCACTGAGAACCCACTCACTGCGGCCTTCAGAAATAATCGAAAATGGATCATTTTTTTTAAATCCTCTTTTTACCAGAGCACGAGCCAGTGTCAGAGCCAGTTTTTTTGATTCTGAGAAACTGATTTCGCTCCATCCATTATCAGATTTATCTGCCAGGTAAGTATGGTTGCCATATTTCTCAACAGCATTATTCATCATTGTTAAAATTGTCTGTTTCATATATTCCTCTTGAAAAAAGATTATCACTATTAATTGATAATGAATATAAATTATTTTTAATTGTTCCCTGTGCGATTCTGATTTAATCTTAAATCAGACAATATTAAATCATTGGAGTTTATTATGTTAAATATCGCATTATTCGGCCCTCCGGGAGCGGGTAAAGGGACACAATCTGAATTTCTGATCAAAGAATACAATCTTTTTTATATCTCCACCGGAGATATACTCAGAAATGAAATTGCAAATGAATCAAAGTTGGGACTCGAAGCTAAAAGCATCATTGCTTCAGGTGGATTGGTTTCAGATGAAATAATTGTACAGATTATTGAAAAAACCATAGTCAACAATCCTTTTTCCAATGGTTTTCTATTCGATGGTTTTCCAAGAACATATATTCAGGCGTACATACTGGAAGGCCTGATGATAAAACTGAACACTTCGCTCAACTGCCTTATCAGCCTTGAAGTTGATGAAGAAGAATCTGTGAGCCGTTTGCTCAATAGAGGAAAAACATCAGGTAGAATGGATGATAACGAAACGGTAATCAGAAACAGATTGAAAGAATACAACGAAAAAACTCTGCCCGTTTTGGAATTTTATAAAGACAGAGGAATTTTACGTGAAGTAAATGGAGCCCAGGAGATTGGGAAAGTAACAGTTGATATTAAGAACGTTATCAGAAATGAGTTAAAAAACAGCCTTTACAATGTAGTGCTCTTCGGTTATCCCGGTTCCGGCAGAGGAACCCAGGGAAAGGCTCTGGCGGAAAAGTTCGGTCTCGAATATGTTGCTACAGGAACTATGCTCGATGAGGAAATCAGCAAAAAAACTGATATCGGGAAAAAAATTAAAAACCTTTATGATGAGGGACAACTTGTTCCCGACGAAATTGTTGTTCAATTGATTGAGAAGAAACTGGAAGATTCAAAAGATGTTAAAGGTTTTATTTTCAAGGGATTCCCCCGAACGCTTGTTCAATCATATATATTAGATGGATTGGTGAAAAAACACGGATCCTTCATTTCTCAGGTTATTGAAATAGAAGTACCAACACTGGATTTAATCAGCCGTCTCGATGCACGGCGCAAGACCGATGATAAAAGACCTTATGATAGCGAAACAACAAAAATTGTAGGCCGCCTGCAGGATCATCAGGAAAAGACGGTTCCTGTAATTGAAAAGTACAATGAACAGCACGGCGTGAAAAAGATTGACGGACGCGGTACTTTTGAAGAAGTTTTCGAGAAAATTTCTATCGATATTAAAAGAGGTCTTGAGAACATGAGATAAAAAAAATGCCGCCCGATTTGTTCAGGCAGCATTTTTTAAAGTTTAAATTACTTGTTCAGCACATGCTGAGAATAGACAGCACTGGCGCAGAGAGTTAAGAACTTGGTCATGTCGCTGTCACTTCTAGAGGTGAGTATTACCGGAACTTTGGCGCCAAGTACAACATTGGCAACATCGGAGCCCATTGTCATAGCCCATGCTTTATAGAGAAAATTTCCACCGGCAATATGGGGAACGATGAGAATATCAGCTTTTCCTGCAACTGGCAGGTCGCTCATACCTTTGTGTTTCACAGCTTCTTCGTAGAGTGCCAGGTCATAAGACAGCGGACCGAAAACGGTTGCATCTTTCCAGTCCATTTCAGATAGCTGTTTGGCGAAAATACTCGTCGGGATTTTCTCGCTGGGTTTTTCATTTGCATCGAGAATAGCCACATTAGGTTTATCAATTCCCATACTCTGGGCGACATCAATGGCATTGAGAATAATGTCTTTTGATGCCATGACATCATTGGCTACTGTCAAAGCGGGATTTATACCTGGATCTGTCAGGAAAATCAATCTGTCAACTTCCGGTAGTTCAAAAATACTGACCAGGGATAATCTTCTCCCTGTTCCGATTCCTGTTTCCTTATTTAAAATCGCTTTCATAAAGATCGCTGTATTGATCTTTCCCTTCATCAGCATATGCCCTTCACCGGAGTGTATCAGTTTGATCCCTTTTTCAGCGGCACATTTGTCAAACTCAGTTTCCAGAGGATCAATTTCTACAAATTGGTAATATTCAGTATATTTGAGCAGTTCAACAGGATATGTGGAACTATCACCTATAAAATAGGCAGTTTTAACTACTTTTTCTTCGATAGCCCTGTTAACGGCTTCTATTGCAGTAGAGTTAGGCATAATGACAACAACATTCATTCCACCGATTAATTTGGCTCCCTGTATCAAATTTGACATAAGCGGAGTTCTGGATAGATTCAACATTGATTTTTCATTATAAATGGAAACAAGGATCTCAGCATTTCCACCAATTGCATTTAAGGCATGTTTCAAAGAGGAATCGAAATAAAGAGTGTCTCCCTGATTGAGAATATGTTCCTTACCGTCAATGATTATCTTCAACGATCCTTTGATAACATAGTGAAACTCTTCACCTTCATGACTGCTGAATTCAAGATTCTTATCATCCTGTTCAAAAACTTCTACCAGAAACGGTTCCATATGCCTTCCGCTGTAATCGGGAGCAAGGCTCTGATATTTATGGCGTTTTCTCCTCTCTACCACCCGTCTCGTTTCAGGTCGCGTTAGAGTGATTCCACCTTCATTCAATTCCTTGCCGTAGATTAGAGCCGAAATATCAGTGCCCAAAGCCATGGAAATCTTCATTAGATCCGAAACTGATGCCTCCACATCTTTTTCTTCAAGACTGGAAATATACTCAATGTCCCTACCCACCAAATCTGCGAGCTTTTCAATGGAAATACCCTTGTGTTTTCTCAATGTTTTTACATTATTACCTGTATGCATCAGCACCTCTCTTTTTAAATATTTTCGTTAATAATCTTCTATATTATATGGCTGATAGTATTAAAACGCCAGAAAAAACCGAAAAACGTAAAAAATGTTCTGCTGAATGAAAAGAGAGATAACTGAACTGTATTATATGAAGGAAAGTAATCTAAAAATTGAGGAATTTGCTTTCAATATCCGCTTTCAATTTATCGACATTGATATCAATAAATCCATGTTTGGATAACTTGATTGATTGAATAGTTCCCATTGCGGCAGCATAGAAGATTGATTTGTCGTATTTATAATTCATTGCTTTCTGTATATTGATAGGAAGTAACATGGGATTATCGATAATAAACTGAAAAAGATCATTGGCAATTTTTTCCAATTTGGGATATAGAAGTGGTTCATTGATAAGAAGAGACGCCACATCGATATTTTCTACTACTGTATCAAAGAGAATATTATAAAAATATTTAAAGGGCTGAGTCTGATTGTTTGATTCCAGTCCTTCTTTAATACTTTGAAAAAACTCCTCCCACCCATCTTCAATCAGAGATTTGAGGAGTTCTTCTTTATTCTCAAAATAGTTATAGACAGTTCCTACAGAGAAACCGGAATGGGCAACGATATCCTGTATAGATGTTGCAGAATATCCTTTTGTACTGAAGAGAGAAACTGCAGACATCATGACTGCTTTTCTTTTATTATCATCTCTGCTTCTTGCCAATTTCTACCTCAGTAATTTCAGTACTATTTCCAGGGGAAAATTGTATTTCTGAATGTACGTGGTCCAATTTTCTCATTGTCCTCAAGAAATAAGGCTCTCCACGGAATTTTTCGTCCCGCATCGGGATTTTCTTCCAGATAATCATATTTGTAGATGAGTGTTCTCAAATTATTATCAAGCCATAAAATCGCTCCCGCAGGTCCGGGAATTAAAAAGACAGTGACAATGGATAGTACCAGATTAAATATCAGACCTAAAAAAACTCCGATAGTTATAAAGGGGTTATCGAGAAAGATCAGAAAACTTTTCTTAATCATCTTGATAAATGAACTTTCCAATCGATTCATAACAGGGAAATAATAGAGAGATGCCAGAATAACAGTAACAAATATCCAAAATAGGAAAATGGCACCGATCATACCGAGCAGACCGCCGAGAGAACTGTAGAAACGCATTCCAAGCAGTGTCAGAAATATGATTGCTGAGAAAAATAATCCTCCGCCAATCGATTTCTTCCAGTTGCTTTTAATACTTAAGAAAAAAGTCTTTAATTCCGGAGGTCGGAAATCACTGACACCTTTGATATAGGTTGCAACTGCTCCAACATACAAGTATGTAGCCAATAACAGTACTATTAAAAGAATACTTGCCAATACCAGTGAATACTGGGCGACATAAGTAGTTCCGTAAAAAGCTATCATAATCATGGTGAACATTAAATTTACTACTATGATACGCCCCATATTGTCCCATAAATCCCAAAAGGATTTTTTTATTAAAAAACCAAACATGGGGCTATTATATCTATTAGATCAATCAGAGACAACCTCTTTTCTATGCCAATAGCTGGCTATATATATAAAGGGAGTATCTGCTGCTGCTACAACCCATTTCAGAAGATAAGTAGTCCAGAATATCTGCCAGAAAACATCCCAGGGGAAAACACCGGTGAAAGCAATAAAAGAAAAAATGAATGTATCTATGAGCTGACTGACCATAGTACTTCCGTTGTTTCTCAACCATATAAATCTTTCTGCCGGGAATTTCCTTTTTATTAGACCATATAACCAGATATCATTAGTCTGCGATATGAGGTAAGCAGTTAAACTGGCAAGTGCAATTCTCGGCATAATTCCGAATATCGTAGTAAGGCTCTCATGGGCAAAATCTTCAGATGAAGGGACAAATTTTAATGCCAGATACATGAGCAGTGTCATGGAAATCAATGAGAAAAACCCGATTTTAACTGCTTTGGCAGCCTCTTTTTTCCCGTAATTTTCACTTAAAATATCTGTTACAAGGAATGAGCTCGCATAGACGATATTTCCCAGTGTTGCAGTAATCGTAAAAATATCCACTGTTTTGAGAACCTGTACATTGGCAATAATTGTAGCGATAGGTATCCAGATAAACAGCCCTGTTTTACCAAAGAATCTGTAAGCCAGCAATATTGCTGTAAAATTGACCAATAGCATGATTAACCACATTAATTCATTCATACTTTATATATCCTTTACTCTTTCATTGATAATGAAATTCTTTTTCTCTGCATTTCCACATCCAGTACTGTTACGTATACTTTTTGCCCCGCTTTAACAATATCATTGGGATCTCTGACAAAAGTATCTGATAATTGACTGATGTGCACAAGGCCATCCTGATGGACGCCGATATCGACAAAAGCGCCAAAAGCAGTGACATTGGTTACGATACCCGGCAGCCTCATCCCCCTGGACAAGTCCTCCGGCACTGAGACTGAATCGTCAAAACTGAAGTTTTCAAAGTTTTCTCTCGGATCACGCCCCGGTTGTGCCAGCTCATTAATGATATCTTTCAAAGTCGGCAGACCTCTTGTATCAGAAATATAATTCTGCAGATTGATCTGCTTTCTAAGAGCGCTGTCACTCATAAGGTCACCAATAGTGCAGTTCAGATCTTTGGCCATCATTTTAACAACATTGTAACTTTCGGGATGAACAGCGCTGGCATCGAGTATATTTTTACCATTGGAAATCCTGAGAAAACCGGCTGACTGTTCAAAAACTTTGGGCCCGAGACCTTTAACTTTTTTTAAATCAACCCTACTTTGGAAAGGACCTGTCTGATCTCTAAAAGAGACAATATTTTCAGCTATTTTTCCATTACAGCCGGAAACATATGAGAGAAGTCTGGCACTGGCAGTATTCAATTCCACACCAACAGCATTCACACAACTGCTGACAGTATCGTCCAATGCAGATTTTAGCTGTTTTTGATCAACATCATGCTGGTACTGGCCGACACCAATAGATTTTGGATCGATCTTGACAAGTTCTGCCAATGGGTCCATCAGTCTCCTGCCGATTGAAACGGCTCCTCTCACAGTAATGTCATGGTCGGGGAATTCTTCTCTGGCGATTTCTGATGCAGAATATACTGAAGCTCCACTCTCATTAACCATAATGACAGAAACTTTCTTTCCGAAATCTATTTTTCTACAAAAAGATTCCGATTCCCGTCCACCTGTGCCATTGCCAACTGCTATAGCTTCGAATTTGTATTTATTAAATAGCTTTTTCAGGATTTGCTCTGAAGCATCTTGTTTATTGTGAGGAGCCAACGGGTAAATAACAGTATTTTCCAGTAATTTACCCTGTGTATCGAGAACAACCACTTTCGATCCTGTTCGCAGTCCGGGATCGAGAGCCAAAATTGATTTCCGCCCAAGCGGTGCTGCGAGAAGTAGTTCTTTGAGATTGTCCGTAAAAACTGAAACGGCTTTTTCATCAGCTTGTTTTTTCAAGTCATGCTTTATTTCATTTTCAAGTGATGATGATAACAATCGCTTGTATGAATCATGAATAGATTTTTCAACCACAGGATCTAAATTCGTTCTGTTTCTAAAATAAGTAGTCCTGATTCTATCGATTGCCTCCTCTTCGTCCGGTAGAAAATGTACGTTTAGGAATCCCTCATGAACTCCTCGTAAAACTGCGAGAATTCGATGAGACGGCGCACGGTTGATATTCTCAGTCCAGTCAAAATAATCCTTAAACTTCTCAGCTTCTTTTTCTTTCTTTTTTATTACTTTGCTTGAAAAAAGGCTGTTTTTCCTGAAATGCATTCTGAGATTTTGACGGACTGCCGGATCTTCGTTTAAAATTTCCGCAATAATATCGGAAGCGCCTTTTAAAGCCTCTTCACTGGAATGAACGCCCTTTTCTATATCAATAAAAGGGTTGCAGTCGTCTATAGATTTATATTTACCGCTAAGCAGCATATTTGAAAGCGGTTCCAATCCCTTTTCTCTGGCAATTGATGCTCTGGTTTTTCTCTTCGGTTTATAGGGGAGATAAATATCCTCCAGCCGGGCGAGAGAATCGGCCTCATTTATAGCCTTCGCGAGTTCTTCTGTATATTTATCCATTTCTTTAAGGGATTTGATAATCGCTGTGGCACGTTTATATAAATCTTTTAAAACCTGGAGCTGATCCCTGATCTGTATAATCTGAACTTCATCGAGCCCTCCGGTAACCTCTTTCCTGTATCTGGCTATAAAGGGAACTGTAGCATCGTCTTCTATGAGTTTTACTGTATTTTCAACTTGGTTACGGGGGATATTTAGTTCTTTTGATATTTCATTAGCATAGTTTTTTTCCATTCCATCAGTATAACGATGTAAAGTGTTAAGGTCAAAAACTAATCCGTTTCTAATACGCGCTTTGCTTGGATTATAGAGCTATTCGGTGCTGCGAGTCTCGCACCTCAGGTCTTTAGCTTTTTGATTTATTTTCATGGAGCATCACAAGCCTGTGAGCCAGGATTCTAGATAAAAGAATTCCATAATAGGGTTTCTTTTTCATAGCATTGATAAAATCTTCTTTCGTTATTTTCAGTAGTACTCCTGAACTGATTGATTTGACCGTAGCCGAACGTTTGTTGTTCAATAAAAAAGACATTTCGCCAAGAAATAAATCACCCGGGGTAAGTCTGGTGATATTTTTACCATTGGCTATAATTTCATAAACACCGGAAACAATATAATAGAGATAGTTCGATTCATCTCCCTGTTCAAAAACGATATCATTTTTTTCAAAATTGACTTCATCTCTTTCGGAAAAAAATGTTGGGAATTCATTACTCTTATGCTGAATGTGATCTACATGAAAAGTCACTTCATTCCCTTTGTGGTTATAAGAGAGATCTCTCAGATAGTGTTCGGCCATAATGATTCCACGGCCATGCTGTTCTTCAAGTCCCAATTTTCCCGTAGTGGATCTGTAACTCTTCCAGTCAAAACCCTCCCCTTCATCTTTAATAGTAAAAGTTGAGTGATCTGGAGTGATTCTATAATGGAAATTGACCTTTCTCTTACCTGTTTCAGGATCTTTGTTTTTTTTGCTGATCAGATCAAAAATATTACCGTCTTTGCCTAAATATTCAGACTTCTCCTTAAAACTTATGGAACAGTTGCCATGTTCTATTGCATTCATAAATAGTTCCATTATAGCAATGTAAAATCCCTCTTTCTTTTCTGCATCAACAAGGCTGGAATTGTAGAGGAAATTGGCAATCAGATTGGAATAAGTTATCAGATCAAAGGGATCGTTGTTTAATATGAATTCTCCGGAAATTGATGACTGAAGCAGGGAATGTATTTCCCTTTGAAACAAGACCCATCTGTTTTCCCCGATTATTCTGAAAGCTCTCGGCAGATTAAATTCAATTTTGCCAAAAGGAATAAATGAAATAATATTTATCCCTTTCAAATTATCCAGGATCTCTCGTTCATCACTTTGATTATATAAGATGATAGTTCCGCCGAAATGGAGCCAGGGATCTTTTTTAATCAATCGTAGAGCTTTTTTGGGATCCGTATGTAAATCATCGAGATAAATGATATTAATTGAGGGCAATTCAAAATTCAAAAACTGAACAAAACCATTACAATCATCAAAAAAATTGCATTTGAAATCATTCAGATAAGTTAAGCAGTTGCTCTTAATCAGAAAATTAACCTGATCATCACTGCATAATACGGCAATATTACTCATATTTTAATTTTAGGGCAATTTGCGACCTGCCGCTAGGTTTAAAAAAAACGGAGATAAAAAATCTCCGTTTTTTAAATAAATACACTCTATTAGTTATCGTTTTCCATGATCGAATGCTTCACCTGCCGCTTTCGGAGCCTGTGATGATCTTGAAAATAATATCAGTGCAATCAATGTTACTACATATGGGAATACTTTGAGAATGATTCCGGGTATAACTGCAAATGCCGGTATAACTTGTGAGACACTTGCTAATGTACTTGCAAATCCAAAGAAGAAAGCAGCACCGAGAATTCCCAGAGGTTTCCACTGACCAAAGATCAGACAAGCCAGAGACAGAAATCCCAAACCGGCAACCGAACCATTAAATTCACCAGAATATGTCACTAGAATAGCAGCACCACCAAGTCCGGCGAAAGCTCCAGATAACATGACTCCAATATATCGAACAAAATGAACATTTACCCCAGCGGCATCAGCAGCATGAGGATGCTCACCACAAGCTCTTAATCTAAGGCCGAATGCCGTTTTGTAAATAACAAACCAGGAACCTAGTAAAATTAGTAAAACTAACCATGTAGATGCATATGTCTGTGAAAAAAATAATTTGCCCAGTATAGGAATTTTTGACAAAATCGGAATATCAAAGCGAGGTAAACCACTTATAATTTGAATATTTCCACTTCCAGTCATTGTTCTCGCGATAAAAACTGTTAAGGCACCGGCCATCATATTAATAGCTGTACCACTGATTACCTGATTGGCATTGAGATTAATACTGGCAAAGGCATGGAGCAGTGAAAATAGTGCGCCGAAAACCATAGCAGCCAGAATTCCAATCCAAATAGCTCCTTCGGGCATGATCGGCTGTAGAAGAGATATAACGAGTGCACTTGAAAAAGCACCTACAACCATCAAACCTTCAAGACCGATATTGACAACACCACTTCTCTCACTGAAAAGACCACCTAATGATGTAATCAGCAAAGGAATGGTAAATGCTATTGCATATGGAAATACTTGTGAAACAATCTGCCACATATTATTTATCTCCTTTTAACTTTTTACGGACGGTGTTAATTGCTCTCTCAATGAGAATACTGGTAGCTGCAAAATAAATTATAGTAGCAATAATTGTATCACCTATTTCCGGAGGAATGGATGTCATGGCATTCATAAATCCTTTTCCCGAATGTAATATACCGAAGAAAATAGAACCTGCTAATACTCCATAAGGAGAATTGGCTCCTAATAGAGCAACGGCTATTCCATCAAATCCGATTGTAGGCATTTTCCCGATTTGAATTGTATTGGCATAACCGACAAAATATGTTGCTCCAGCCAATCCTGCTAAAACACCAGCGATAACCATGGAAAGCACAATATTTCGATTGACTTTCATTCCGGCATATTCTGCACCAAAACGATTGTACCCCGCGGCTTTCAATTCAAAACCCAGTACCGTTTTATTTAATATGATTGCAATGATGACCACTGCAGCCAAAGCTAGAAATAATCCGATATTGACAAATGAACCGTTGAACAAATCTGTTAGCCATTGCGTTTTTAACGATGCAGAATCGGGAATCGCTCTTGATTCCGTATCATATGCACCAACAAAAAACGTTTGTATAGTATAATAAGTAACCCACAGACTAATATAGTTCATCATTATCGTAGAGACAACTTCATGAACATTGAATTTAGCTTTTAATAATCCGGGGATAAAAGCCCAGAGACCACCACCGATCATTGCTGCCAACATCATAACTGTGAGCAATAGAGGTCTAGGCATATTAAATGTCAGACCAACTGCGGTAGCACAGAGTCCACCGAAAAGCATCTGTCCCGATGCTCCGATATTGAATAAACCTGTTTTAAATGCAAAAGCTACAGATAAACCGGTAAATATCAAAGGTGTTGCAGTTGCCAGAGTATTTCCTATGCGTTCAACATTCATTAAACCGCCACGGAATAGATAGGAAAATCCTACAAAGGGATTATTACCGGTAAACGCCATGAGAACGGCTCCGGCGATAAGTCCCATAAAAACAGTGACTACACCGATTAGTAATTGTTTATTTATCTCAAATTTAAATGATTTTTTCATTTTCCAACTCCAGCCATCATCAACCCGACTTCATTTTCGTTTGTTTCAGATGCTTTAACCAATCCGACTAATTCACCGTGATTAATTATGGCGATTCTATCGGATAAGTCGAGTACTTCATCGAGTTCCAGTGAGATCAATAATACACCTTTACCACTATCTCTCTGTTCGACAAGTCTCTTATGAATATATTCTATAGATCCGACATCAAGCCCTCTGGTCGGCTGAACCGCTATTAACAGATTGGGATTATGATCAACTTCACGGCCGACAATAGCCTTCTGCTGATTTCCACCGGACATTGACCGTGTTATTGTAATTGGTCCCTCTCCGGAACGGACATCAAAATCTTTGATTATCTTGTCGGCATGTTTTCTGATTTCATCTTTTTTTAGAAAACCGTTTTTTGAGTAAGGCGGTTTATTATAGATTTCGAGCACCATATTTTCTTCGAGTGAATAGTCGAGTATCAGACCGTGTTTATGGCGGTCTTCGGGAATATGAGCCATTCCTGATTCTATTCTGTCTCTGATTGTGCTTTTTGAAATATCAATACCATCGAGAATTACTGATCCGCTTTCTATCTTTCTCAATCCTGTCAGCGCTTCAACAAGTTCCGTCTGACCGTTTCCGTCAACACCGGCAACACCTACGATTTCACCGGTACGTACCTGAAGCGAAAAGTCATTCAATCCCATTACACCATGATTTCCCATAGCTGAAAGCTTTTGTATATCGAGAACAACATCACCAGCTTCCTGTTCTTTTTTATCCACAGTGAAAGACACGACACGGCCGACCATCATTTCAGCCATTTGTGCTGTAGTGGTATCGGCGACATCAACAGTCCCTATAACTTTACCTCTACGGATGACTGTACATCTATCGGCTGCAGCTTTTATCTCTTTCAATTTATGAGTAATCAGAAGAATAGATTTCCCTTCTTCTGTAAGATTTTTCATGATTTTCATTAGCTCCAGGATTTCCTGGGGTGTCAATACTGCTGTCGGTTCGTCAAATATAAGAATTTCAGCATTGCGGTATAACATTTTTAAGATTTCTACACGCTGTTGCATTCCGACAGAAATATTCTCAATTAAAGCATTGGGATTTACATCGAGTTTATATTTCTCTGAAAGCTCGTGTATTTTTTTTGATGCGGCTTTCAGGTTAAGAGTCAGGCCGTGCTTAGGTTCAAGTCCCAATATGATATTTTCGGTTACAGTGAAATTATGAACAAGCTTGAAGTGCTGATGCACCATTCCTATACCCAGTTCATTAGCCTGATTAGGATTGTTAATAATGACTTCTTTTCCATTGACTTTGATCAGTCCCCTATCGGGTTTGTACAATCCGAAAAGGATACTCATCAAGGTAGATTTTCCAGCACCGTTTTCTCCGAGAAGTGCGTGAATTTCACCTTTCTTAAGATTGACAGATACATCGTCATTGGCCACGATACCTGGAAATTCTTTCCTGATATTCTGCATTTCCACAACATAATCCATATACAACCTCCTTTTACTTAATTTTTTATTATTTTTAAATATTGGTAAATAAAGAACCTCTGAGCAAAGCTCCGAGGTATCTGTTTTCGGTAAGGTAGCGGCATAACCGCAAAATTACAGAACCATCATCACCAAAGCAAGCTTCGGTGAATTCAGGCTCTCCGAATAGAAAAAGGGGCGAAAATCACCCCTTTTATTAAACGATTAAATAATCATATTTATTTGATCAGATTTCCCTGCTCTGCAGAAACAACTACAGAACCATCCTGAAGAAGTGCAAATACTTTTGCTACTTCTTTCTGAACTGCTGAATCAAGGTTTGGATTCTCAGCCGGGATTCCAACACCATTGTTTGCCGCATCGAAAACTAGAGTCTCTCCACCTGGAAATGTTCCGTCGAGTGCAGCTTTTACCATGTCGAAAGCAGCTGTATCTATTCTCTTCATTGCTGAAGTTAAAATGATAGATTTGTTCCCTTCGTAAATACCATGAGTATACTGGTCAGTATCAACACCGATAATCCAGACTTCATCTCCGGTTTTTACTCTTGTTTTAGCTTCGTTGATAGCACCAACACCTACACCACCGGCAGCAGCGAAGATTGCATTAACACCTTTATCAAACATCTGAGCTGCAATTACCTGACCAGCAGCTACGTCTGTAAATGTTCCCTGATAAATAATGTTTTCTGCGTTAAGCGCAATATTTGTTCCGAGGTTTTTGTTTGCATAAGCAACACCCTGCTGGAATCCCCAGTTAAATTTCTGTACCGGAGGAATTTCCATACCACCAATGAATCCCATTTCACCTTCTTTAATCTGAAGAGCAGCAGCTACACCTGCAAGGAATCCAGATTCATGTTCTGCAAAGAAGATTGAAACTACATTTGCTTCAGCTCTGAATTCACTGTAGTCTGCACTGTGAGGAGTTCCGTCGATAAGCACGAATTGTGCTTCAGGATACTTGTCCTGTGCTGCAAAAATCGCTGCTTCAAATTTAAATCCCGGAGTTACAATAAATTTAAATCCAGCATCGAAAAGGTTTCCGATTTCTTTTACGTAATCAGCTTCTGTTTCACCAACAGGTTTCAGATATTTAGTTGTTACACCAAGATCTTTTTCTGCCTGAAGTATACCTTCCCATGTTCCCTGGTTAAATGACTTATCATCAATTGTTCCTGAGTCTGTAACCATACCAACTTTCATGCTGGGTGCTGCACTGGCTGTGTCCTGTGTACCATTTGCAAATGCAAAATTAGCCACAAGCAATACTGCTAGTAAAGTAACTATTACTTTTTTCATTTTTGCTCCTAAATCCTTTTTTTTCTATTAGACAACTTTTAATTTAGACCTACTCATTGACGTTGTCAAGTAAAATAAACAGACTGTCCGATAATCAGACAATAGGTTTACCCTCTTCTGTTGTTTCAAAGCATCGATTTCCCATTTTTTATAAGGGGAATGTCAAAAAAATCTGCAAGAGTCTGCGCTACATCGGCAAATGAATCTCTTATACCCAGATTACGAGATGCTAATCCGGGGGAATACATCAGCAGAGGTATGTGCTCTCTCGTGTGATCTGTTCCTTTGAATGTTGGATCACATCCGTGATCAGCAGTGATGATCAGAAGATCTTCATCAGACATTCTGCTGATAAATCCCTCCAGGCGTTTATCTACTCTGCCCACTTCGTCACAATAACCTTCAGGATTGCGGCGATGACCGTAGACCATATCAGTATCGACGAAATTAACAAAGATAAACCTATCGCGGTCACTCTCTTCCTCCAGAACGATATCAGTTCTATCCATACAGGCGGGATTGCCCGAATCATGATGACTGATGTCGATTCCCCTCTCATCAAAGATTGAACCGATTTTGCCTATTGCCACAGTCTCTATATTATGGTTCCGGAGATGATCGAGAATTGTGTCACCGGGAAGGGCAATGCTGTAATCATGCCTGTCTTTAGTTCTGAAAAACTCTCCTGGCTGCCCATTGAATGGCCGGGCTATCACCCGTCCGACATAATAATCATCACAGAGTTTTCTTGCGATTTCACACATCTCATATAATTTATCAATTGGGAAAATATCATTATGAGCACAGATTTGAAACACAGAATCTCCCGATGTATAGATGATGGGAAATCCTGTTTTTAAGTGCTCTTCTCCCAGTTCTTCAATAATCTCTGTCCCCGAAGCTGCTTTATTTCCCAGAACCCCCCGACACCCTGTCTGCTCGATAAAATCGCTGACAAGCTTTTCCGGGAATGAAGGATATTCCGGCGGAAATCCTGTAAAAGCATTATCCAGTTGTAATCCGGCAAGTTCCCAGTGTCCTGTTGTTGTATCTTTTCCGGGAGAAATTTCCCTCATGACCCCGAATGATGCCAGCGGTTTATCTACAGCTTCACAACCGGGCAATTGATTCCCCAGCAACATTGAACTGTTTCCCAATCCCAGATTCTTCAGGAATGGCCATTTCGGTCCGCTCACAGCTTCACAGATATGAAGTGCGGTGTTGGACCCTTTATCGCCAAATTGATCAGCATCGGGTAATTCTCCGATTCCGAAACTATCTATTACTATTACGGTAGCTTTCTTCACGTTCTTTTTCCCCTACAGATTCAACAAGAGCGATACTGGCACTGGCGCCAATTCTGTCCGCCCCGGCCTCGAGCATTTTAATGGCAGTTTCGAGATCCCGAATTCCACCGGCCGCTTTGATTTTATGTGTGGGAAGAATATGTTCCATAAGTTCAACATCTTCAACAGTGGCCCCTGAAGGTCCCATTCCAGTTGATGTTTTGACATAAGGTGCCCCGGCTTTCTCCGAGAGAAGACATGCCCTGACTTTTTCATCATCTGTCAGATAACAGTTTTCCAGAATCACTTTCACACAGGCTTTTCCAGCTGCATCAACAACAGCTTTTATATCACCGAGAACATATTCGTCTTCATGGGCTTTCAGCATTCCGATATTGATAACCATATCAATCTCATCTGCACCCTGTTCAACAGCCTGCCGTGTTTCAGCCGCTTTTATCTCAGGAGTATTTGCTCCAAGGGGGAATCCTACAACAACACATGTTTTCACTCCCGAACCTTTCAGTTGTTCTGCAACCATAGTTGTAAAACAGGGATTCACACATACTGATGCGAATTTATACTCTATTGCTTCTTTGCAGAGCTGTTCAACCTGGTGCGGTTCAGCAGTAGCCTTTAATATCGTATGGTCAATAGTGGATGCTATTGCTTCTTTCGTCCATTTTTTTGACATAATTAATTACCTCTTCAATAAGTATAAGGCAGTAATAATCTATTTTTCCAGATCTAAATACCTTCTATTGTCTGATAATCGTACCATGAGGTATTTTCTGTCAAGATCTAAAGTGGACGTTATGGACCGAAATAATTCCTCTTTTATCAAATTATGCTCTGCATAGAGGTAAACAAGAGCTTTTTCCGCTATATATGGAACTTGCAAAGCATTTAGATTCATCGATTTCATATCAAAAGTACCGGATATGGGTTCAGTAATATTTTTGTATAATTCCGACTTCTCGATATTGTTCCTGAGTTTCCCCAATTCCTCAATAAGGGGGTTCGCTTCACCGGCTGCGGCCTGCTCCCCAAGAGGTTTCAGTGTAAAAAAAGTATATTCCTTTCCCGGCAGATAATGATGTTCATCACAACGGGTACAGTAATCCGGTTCGCTGGAATCTTTCTTTTCCCGGTCACCGCCGATTATAATCAGAGGATCAAAATATAATGCGGGGCACTCAACTCCATTTACTGTGTAATAGCGATATGTATAAAAAGAGTCCTTGATACAGTCAGAATGATCGCAATAGGCTGTGAGAGGAAAAACATCACTTGCTGTCTCCAGGAGCAATCCCGCTGTTGAATTAAATATTTCTCTTCGGAAATTGAGTACTAACGTCGGGTAGATAAAAATAAGGCCTCGACGCTGCGAAGCGTGTTTGATGACATAAGCCAATCTTTCATCATAAAAAGAAGCTTCATCTATAATCCAGGTTCCCACATGGGGATTATCTTCAATAAGTTTTTCCAGATCGAAGGAATTCTTTATAAATGCAATATTCGAACCACACCTTTCATATCCTCCGCGATATCCAAGAGCATCTGTCGGATAATCACCGAATCTCTGCTGGTCCAGGATAGATCTGACAAAAAAAACATTTCTTCTGTCCGCCCCGTCGGTTGTCGTCTTTTCTGAAAGAGATTCCGATTTGTTCAGCACCACCCTTGAATCTCTCCATACACGGGCTGAGTATTCGGTTTTTCCCGATCCCATTGGACCTATAACAAGGATTCTTCTTCCCGGTCTTGTAAAATCGAAATGATTATATGAATGGTGCACAGAAACAGCTGGAAAACCCAGGCTTTTTAAAAAGTTGTCTGTTTCACGATCATGATCTAGTTCTAACAATGGATTTCTCCCGAATACAAAGGTAACGATTATTATCTGATCAAAACCTTAAAGTTTCAATAGTAAATTTTTATGAGTTGAACTCAAATGTTTGCTATCAGAGAAAAATGAATATACTATATTAATTATGATTACTAAAGAAATAATAAAAAGATTACCAAAAGTAGAGCTGCATCACCATCTCGATGGCGCTGTAAGACCTTCAACAATTATCGAGCTCGCCAAAGAATATAATGTTCAGTTACCTGAAAAGGATCCCCAAAAACTGGCCGACTGGTTTCATAGAGGTGCGGACAGAAAAAATCTGGGACTTTATCTGGAGGGATTCGGAGTCGTACTCAATGTAATGCAGACCCCTGAAGCTTTGAAAAGAATTGCAAGAGAAAATCTGGAAGATCTGGCAGAGCACAATGTTGCTTATGCAGAGATCCGGTTTGCTCCGGAACTCTCAGTTCAAAAGGGATTAAACCTGGAATCCATTGTAGAAGCTGTTCTTGCAGGATTGCAGGAGGGAAAAGAAAAAACCGGTATTTCATACGGTTTGATCTTATGTGCCATGAGAGATAGGCAAAATTCTCTTGAGATTGCAGAACTGGCCGTATCTTTCAGAACGAAAGGAGTTGTCGGATTCGATATAGCCGGTGATGAACACGGCCATCCTCCTAAAAAACACCTGGAGGCATTCCACTATATTCAAAATAGGAATTTCAATATTACGATTCATGCCGGCGAAGCCTTTGGTGTAGAATCTATCTGGCAGAGTATTCAAGTGTGTGGTGCTCACAGAATTGGACATGGGACTAGATTGCTGGAAGATATGTCAATCAAAGGTACTCATATTGAACGTATGGGCACACTTTCCCATTTCATTCGCGACAGGAGAATTCCACTCGAAGTATGTCTATCATCCAATGTTCAGACCGGTGCAGCAGAATCAATAGATGAACATCCATTTATTATATTCTACAGAAATAATTTCAGAGTTCTCCTCTGCTCTGATAATCCGCTTATGAGTAACACGACAATCACAAAAGAACATATAATCGCTGCGGAACACTACCATCTGGGAATAGCTGATTTTGAGAAACTTACGATTAATGCGATGAAGTCCGCTTTTGCCCACTACGATGATAGAGTGAGAATTATTTATGATGTTCTGAAACCGGGTTTCAAAAGAATAAAAGAGGAAATCCACCATATAGATTGATGAAATATAAAATTACAAGTAGGGGACAGTCGAGGCTGTCCCCTACTTGTCCGCATCCTTAAGCAGCATAAAAAACAAATAAACTTGTTTTTTCTATCAATCATATTAATATATGGCCGAAAATTAAGTACAAGTATAGCAAATTTTTAAGGATTGTAAAAAATGAGACTATTCAAACTACTTCTAATATCTCTTGCTTTCAGTGTATTTATTATCTCTTGTGCTTCGGAGCCGGAACCTGCTCCACAGGAAATAGAAGAAGTTCCCGATCCGGGACCGGAGGAACCACTCCTTCACAGCTTGATAGCTGATGACAATAGCAAAGAACTATCTGACATGTTCAATATGGACATGAATGTAAATGAAAAAGACTCATTGGGAAGAACAGCACTGCACATAGCCGCCATAAAAGGGAATGAGCAGATGATCGGCCGCCTTCTTTTATATGGAGCAGAAGTTGATGCGAAAGATAATGATGGGAAAACACCTCTTATTCTCGCTATTGAAAATACTCAATATGAATCAGCAGGAATTCTTGTTGCGAATCTGGCTGATATATTTCTAAATGATAACAATACTAAATCAGCATCTGATTATGCCATTGAGAAAGGTCTTTCTGCAATTAAAGAAATTGTAACTGAAGAAAATATTGATTTATTGAATAGCTCTGGCAAAACATTGCTCCATACAGGAGCGGAACGCGGAATATCCGGTCTCGTTGATTTTCTGATAGAAGCAGGTGCCAATGTAAGCAAAAGAGATGAAACCGGTGACCTGGCCCTCGATAAATCATTGGAAAATAAGACTGACATTAATTACGCCAGGATTTCAGCTTCACTGATTTCAGCAGGTTCTTCGAGAAGCAAATATACAGATTTCAGTTATTTATATACGGTATTTCAATTATCGGATTTTAATATTCGCGACGATTATGGAAAAACTCCTCTTCACAAGGCAGCGGAATTCGGTCATGAAGGATTTGTAAAACTATTTCTTGAAAATGAAGCTAGTCTTGATATTAGAGATAAACCGGGAAATACGCCACTTCACGAAGCTGTGAGAAGCGGATATATCAATATAGTGAGAAATCTCCTTGATAAAGGGGCTGATGTCAATGCTGAAGATTTTAATGAGAATACTCCGCTTCACGTTTCACTTTCTGTTGAAAAAAACAGCGATATTGCCAAGCTTCTCATCGAAGAGGGTGCTGATGTTAATTCCAAAAACAGTTTTGGTAATACACCTCTGCACCTGACAGTTTCTCTCCAGGAAACAAAAGATATGGCTGAGATACTCATCAGCAATGGTGCTTACATCGATTCGAGAAATAAATCGGGAAATACACCACTCATGCTGGCTGTAGATAAAGAGCATAAAGATATTGCTCTGCTGCTTCTGGAGAAAGGTGCTGACATTTATGCTGTTAATATTGATCAGAAAACACCTGTCGAGTTAGCCCTGGATAAAGGACCGGAAGTAATCAACTGGTTAATTACCGATAAAAATGTGAATAAAAGTGATAATAGCGGGAATACAATCCTTCATCTCGCAGTAATACTTGTAAAAGAAACTACTGTCATCAACCAGCTTCTGGAGATAGGATCTATTCCGGACATCAGAAATATGCAGGGAAATACGCCTTTGCATGAAGCTGTAACACTAAGAGAAACAGAAAACAGTAAAGCTCTGATGTCAGCCGGATCGTCGTTGTATATAACAAATAATGCAGGAGAATCACCTCTTTTATTATCATTTAAAAACGGCCCCGAATATATTCGGGAAATAATGACTCCCCAGTATATAAATAAGACAGATTCCATGAACAACACTCCTCTCTTCTATGCCGTAAACTGGAGTACTCCTGAAATGGTACAGCTACTGATTGCACTTGGAGCTCAGATAAATATACGAAATATGAATGGATCTACGCCTCTACACGAAGTCGTAAGATCTGGTTCCATGGAAAGCGCAGAAATCCTTATTGAAAACGGCGCTGACCTGTCAGCAGTTGACTCCACAGGAAACACTGCTCTTCATGAGGTCGTTTTCTGGGATGCCCTTGATGTGGGAGATCTATTATTGGTAAAAGGCGCTGATATCAATGCAAAAAACAATGCCGGAAGAACTGCAATGCTTGAAGCTGTAAATCTAGGCAGGGAATCTGTAGTAGACTTCTTTATCGATAGGGGTGCAGATATAAACACAACAGACAAAACAGGCAAGACCCCACTCTTTGATGCTGCGATCACAGGGCACTATGATATTGTGACTCTGCTTCTGGAAAATAAAGCATCACTCTCCAGAAGAGATGATAAAGGTAATACAGTACTTCACGTTGCACTTATTTCCGAGCACAGAGAAATATCTCAGTTACTGATTGGAAGCAACAGCGATATATATGCTCTTAACAGGCATGGGAATTCACCACTTTCCATAGCATTATCTCAGGGGAAAAGCACTTTGAGCTGGTTTATCACTGATGCAAATGTTAATTCTGTGAATAACGACGGAATGACTCCCCTTCACTTTGCCATCAAATACAGATCGGGTAGAGATGTGATCGAATACCTCATAGAAAGAGGAGCTGAGATCTTCTCAAGAAATTCTTCCGGATATACTCCTGCAGAGTACGCACAGGAAGAGAAATATTCTGATGTATTGGATTTGCTGGAATAGGAGGAGACGGGAGTAAGGAGAAGGGAGACCGGAAGAAGGTCTCCTTTTTTTGTCTGTCAATTTCTATTGGGTGTAAGTTTTTATGCTGCTGAATATTTTTTAGGAGAATAGAGTTGGGAGATGGGAAGAGGGACTCTCCCTTTTTATTGTGAATTTACACAGATTAGGATTCGTTTGTAAGGAATGAAAACATTGGTCGGGAGATGAGATAAGTAAAACTGTCAAAAGTCTTCTCTTCCCGTCTCCTTTCCTCCTGTCTCCCGTCTCCCCTCTTAAGGAGTAACAACTCCATTTGCAGCTATGTCTTTCATAAACGACGCCAGTACCTGAAGTGCTCCCGTATTGAATCCACCTTCGGGAATAATTATATCGGCATAGTTTTTAGTCGGTTCAATAAATTCATAATGCCCCGGCCGCACAACGTTCATGTACTGATTGATAACAGATTCATGGGTTCTTCCCCTCTCTTCAACATCGCGCTGCAATCTTCTGATGAATCGTATGTCATCGGGAGTATCTACAAATATTTTCAAATCGAGCAAATCGCGGATTCTCTTATCTGTAAGAACCATAATTCCTTCCAGAATAATCACATTTTTAGGCTCGACAGAGATGGTTTCTTCTTTCCGTCTATGGTGAACAAAGTCATATTGAGGCATGTCAATTTTCTGACCGCTTCTGAGCATGGAGAGTTGTTCCTTTAAAAGGTCCGTGTCAAAAGCTTCGGGATGGTCAAAGTTAAAAGCCGTTATATTGCTGTTGGATATAAATTCTGCAGATTTATAATAATTATCCTGGGGAATAAATACAAAATCAGGGATTATTTCAGATATTTTTCTTACAATCGTCGTCTTCCCTGAACCCGATCCACCTGTGATACCTATTAATTGCGGTCTGTTCAAATGATTCACCTCACTATTCCTGCTCATCTTTGAATTCATCTATCTGCATTTCGACATCTGCCAGTTTCTGCTGCAGGTTATGAATGCTTTTTTCAATTCGCTTTTTCTGAGATTCAAGACGAGGCAATGTAACTTCGGGAACACCTTTTGCTTCTTTTATGGCGGCTTTTACCATATCGGGACTCTGCCCTTCTTCAAAGGAGTGTTCAATTTCTTTCCGCTGTTTCTCTTCTTTAATACCGGCAACTATTTTCATATTGTCAAAACCGATTTCCGGTTTCACATCCATTGCATAGACTTTCATGATTGATTTGGCAGCTGTCCGGTTCAAACCGAGTTCACGATCAACATAATCTTCAAAATTCGCATGGTTCTGCTGGCACAGATCCAATGCCTCGATGAGTAACTTTCCGAATTCTTTCATTAGAGTACCATTTCTCTGAAGATATTCGGCTTTGATCTTATTTGTCAGATTAATAAACCTTTCATCTGTTGCAAAAAGATTTTTATAGATCCCTTTTTCTTCTGCCAATATGAGAAGCTTATGAAAAATGTCCCAGAATAAAACGGTATGAGATCTACTTGTGATTTCAGCTTCTTTCTGGGTGAATTGAATATGATGAGCAAATTCATGAATTGCTGTATATATTAGGGGGTTGTCTTCAGTAAAATTCTTATTATGGATGATGATTTCCTGTTTTTCCGGATGATATAAACCATCAACTTTTTTACTCATTTTACCTGAAAATATTAATGTAAAATCTTCTACTTCGCTGTTCAATTCCAGCAATAATGTTTTTACCTGATCCTGATTCATTGTATTCCAGACTTCAATTTTGCCTGAGTCTCCTATTTTTTCTGGTTTATACTATAACATATAGAACAGGCTTGTGAAGATCTCTTATTCTCTGATAAGAACCTTGGCTGAAAACATTGCACCTTCTGCATTGAAAATAAAACTAAATGGATTTTCCACAGCTGGAAGCTCTTCATCATCAAAATATAATTTGGGGAAGGACATAGAGACTTTCTCATCTTTGCCATATAGATTTTTCAAAAAATCGCCCGCAAGAACATTGAGGATCTCCAGAAGACAGTCGTCAATTTCCATATCGTTGAGTATGAACCAGTCTTCTCCATAAATATTTTCCACAAGCTGTTTCTTGCACTCTTTTGTCATATAAAAAAACAGGCTTCCCTCTCCCGGTTTTTTAAAACTCAATCCCATAATACCTGAATGGGTAATTTCCCCATCAAAATCATTTTCTGGAATCACATCTATAAAGGCCATATCGGCGAAGGTTTCCACTACTGAATCTGTAAATGATTTTCTTACTTTATCTCCATCAAAATCCATCATCATCTTCCTCCATACCTCCACCGAGAGATTCAACAATTTTCATCGGCGAAAGTGGTTTTCTAATGACAGCCAGAACACTGGATCCCGATAATTCCGTCCGGACAGCGTCATTCCCAATACTGGAGATCACAAGAATCGGTATATCGGACTTTCCCTCTTTCATTTTCAAGCGGCGGATAAATGTGGCTCCGTCCATTCTGGGCATATTCAAGTCGGTTACGATAAGATCTACTCCCTGTTCCTGTAAAATGCTTAACGCCGCAAGACCGTCTTCAGCTTCTATGTATTCGGAATTTTCATATCCCGCAATAAAAAAGCATCTTTTAATGATCATTCTGGACGTTGTGGAATCATCAACAATCATTATTTTTTCATATGTCATAAATTACTCTCCACTTATATCTCCCAGCTCTTCCCCGAATTGGTTATTGTCACGGTTCCATTTTCTATATTTAATGAAACAGTACGACTATAATTTCCACCTACATCTTCTTTTTTTATTCCCAGTTTCTTATTCCAGAGAATTTTACGGACAGCGAGAACATTTCTCTTTCCGATATCAAATGATTCACAACTCTGAATAACCGAAGCGCCTCCTGCCATTTTGATAGTACTGCTCTTTCTACTGGCTCCCAGTATATTCATTTTTTTAAATAACAGAGGCAGGCCTGTGTCAGCAAAATATGAGGGATGTCTCGCTGCTTTATCCTGGTTGATTTCCGAGTCGGGAAGAGCAACATGTATCATTCCTCCGATTTTATTGACAGAGTCGTAGAGTACTACTGCAACACAAGATCCAAGGGCATAAGTCTTTATTACACTATCAGTATCTGACGAGGCTTCAAATTCACCAATGCCAACTTCAATTAAGTTCACTGCATCTCCTTGATAAATTGCAAAATATTTTCAGTAATTTTATCAATTGGCACCAGGATTTCTGCACCACCCCGCTTATAAGCCTCTCCGGGCATTCCGAAAACAACAGATGTGTTTTCATCCTGAGCCATAGTCCTGGCACCGGCATCTCTCAACCGGACCATTGCGTCGGCACCATCGGCTCCCATTCCAGTCAGCATTACTCCGATTGTATTTGATCCGGAGTATTTTGCAGCAGAGTCAAAAAGAGGTTCCACTGAGGGACAATGACCATTGATCCTATCCTCGTCTTTACAGCTGACAAGATAATTCCCTCCGCTACGCTGCAGATAAATTTGTTTATTTCCCGGTGCGATCAGCACACGGCCTTTATATACTCTGTCTCCGCTTTCAGCTTCTTTCACTTCAACAAGACATGATTTATTCAATTTTTCAGCAAACATTTTTGTGAATCCCCCAGGCATATGCTGTACGATTACGCAGCCGGGCATATCGGGGGGGAATTCTTCCAGAACTTTTCTGATGGCAACAGTCCCTCCTGTAGAAGCACCGAGAACTATGACTTTATCAGTTGATCCATGCAAAACAGTTCTACCGGTTTTGGGTTTGTAACTATAATTCTGCTTTATTCTATTCACATTAACTTTTGATGCGCAGAGGATTTTTGTATGTAACTCATCCATCATATCCATCAGTTTGTTTCCGAAACGAGATGATGGTTTTTGAATATAATCAACAGCTCCCAGATCGAGTGCATCAAGAGTGACCTGAGCGCTTTCCGATGCAAGAGAAGAAACAACAACGACAGGTATGGGAAATTGAGGTATCAGTCTCCTTAAAAACTCAACTCCATCCATTTTGGGCATTTCTATATCCAGCGTGAGGACATCGGGATTAAGGTATACAATTTTATCACGGCCTTCATATACATCTGCTGCGGATCCAACGATTTCTATGTCCTGATAACGGGAAAGACCTTTTGTCAAAATTTCTCTGGCGAGAGCCGAATCATCAATTATCAGGATTTTTACAGGTTCTATCAAACACGGGCTCCGACTCGTATGTATGTTGATGGTTTTATATATCGAAAATTAGTGTTGCTTCGTCCCAGAGTTTCTGAATGACCGATGAACAGCCATGATTCATTCTTCATATAATTGAAGAATTTGTTAACAAGAGTTTCTTTCGTCTGATTATCAAAATAAATCATGACATTTCTACAGAAAACAACATCGAATTTATTCTTAAAGGGAAAAGTCTGATTCATAAAATTCAATCTTTTGAATAAAATCATATCTTTCAGATCTTTTTTTGCAGTAAATAATCCATTTTTATCGGTTGTGAAATATTTTTTTTGAAGATTGGCAGGTATTCCCGATATACCTTCATCTGTATATGCACCGGCAACAGCAGTCTCCAAAGCGCTTATACTAATATCTGTCGCAAGAATAGCCGGTTTCCATTGATTATATGTATCTCCAAAGAATTCCTTCAATACTATCGCCAGAGTATAAGCTTCCTGTCCATTAGCACAGCCGGCACACCATATTCTGATTTTCTTGTCAGGTCCGCTTTCTGCTTTCTTGCAGATTGCCGGCAATACACTTTCCGATAAATAGTCAAAATGATCGCTTTCTCTGAAAAAATAAGAATGATTGGTTGAGATTTTATCAACCATGTTCAGCAGTCTCTGTCCACTTTTGTCTTCTGTAACATAATCGTAGTATTCGGAAAATGTTGTAAAATCCAGAGATAGGATCAATTTATTCAACCTGCCCCGTACGAGGGCTTTTTTCTTTTCCGTCAGATTAATACCAAAACGGTCATAAACAATTTCTGAGATTTTCTTAAATTCTCTGTCATTAATTTCTATCATGTTAATCAAAACAGCATCCTATAAATCAGCAGTATCTTCTAAATCTTTGTCTGTTACAATTTTGTCTACATTGAGCAGGATTTTCACTTCATCATCAATCTTTCCAAGTCCACTAATATATTTTTCAGAGAGAGATTCATTTTTAAAGGAGGGAGAAGGTTCAATATTAGTTTCATCAATATTATGAACTTCAGCGACAGTGTCCACTATAAAACCTACAAAATTATCTTTTACACTGACAATGATAATGCAGTTTCTGTCATCATATTCCCGTTCCTTCATTCCGAAGCGGATTCTCAAATCCATAAGAGGAATTACTTTACCCCTGCGGTTGACTACACCTTTAATATAGGGAGGCATGTCGGGAACTTCCGTAATTTTCTGCATTTCCACTATCTGTATTATGCTGCTGATTTTCAGGCCGAAAACTTCTTTACCGAGATTAAATAAAAGATACTTATTATTCCCCTGGTTATCATCGTCATCATCCACCCAAAAAATATCGTCTTCCATCTGTTTTACCGCTTCCATAATTCCTTCCTAATCCAGTTTCTCTTTGATCAGTGCCGCAGCATCAATAATCAAGCAGACATCACCATTTCCCATAAGACTACAACCTGATACAGCTCTACTATCCTCAAGCATTTCGGGCAAAGCTTTCACAACCATTTGTTTGCTGCCTAAAATCTCATCGACGATCAGCGCAGATTTTATACCAAGTGCTCTAATTACTATTATAACGCCATCTATAATTTTTTTTCTTCCATTTTTGATATTATAAAAATTGTTTAAATCTATAACGGGAATTATTTCCCCCCTCAGATTGATAACAATTTTTTCCTTTCCGGTTTTTGTGAATAATTCTTCTGTCGGTTTTAAAAACTCGATAACATCTGAAGACTGCAGAGCCATTGTCATAGAACCCACGTTACAGCTGATAGCATCGATTATGGCTAGAGTCAGAGGAATTCTAAGTACTATTTCCGAACCTTCGCCATCAACGGAATTAATGTCTATACGCCCTCTCAGTTTTTCAATATTTCTCCTGACTACATCCATTCCAACACCACGGCCGGATATTTCTGAAACGGTATCATTAGTGGAGAATCCCGGTTCAAAAATCATCTTCCAGATGTCTGATGGTTCCAGTGTTTCGGGATCAACTTTGATCAAGCCCCTGGATATTGCATTTTGCAGGATTTTTGCCGTATTCAAGCCTGCTCCATCATCTTTTACTGTTATCCAGATTTCATTCCCTTCATACCGGGCATTCAGATCGACAATACCTGTTGAGTTTTTTCCGGTCTTTTTCCTATCCTCTTTGCTCTCAAGTCCGTGATCAATAGCGTTCCTGATGATGTGAACGAGAGGATCTGCAATCTCCTCTATAACATTTCTATCCATTTCAGTATCTGCACCGCTGATAAGAAATTGAATAGGTTTATCCATTTTTCTTGAGAGATCTCTCACAAGCCGTTTCATTTTATTAAAAAGAGTCTCGAGGGGAATCATACGCATAGACATGGTAATGCTCTGAATTTCCCTTGTAATTTTTGACAGATAGAGAGCTGATTTATTAAAATCTCTCAGTTCAAGTCCCGCAATATCTTCGGAATCAATAACCATTGCCTCAGCTGTGATCAGTTCTCCGACCATATCAAAAAGTCGATCGAGTTTATCCATATCTATTCTGATATCTTTTCTTTTTATTGATGATTTCGCTGCGCCGGGAACCATTTTATTCTGAGATTCGAGAGCTTTGCTAATTGTACTGTCGGATACTATACCTTCTTCAACAAGGATCTCTCCAAGTTTCTTATTCTGCAAAGACGCCGCATGCTCGATGTCGTCCTGGGAGACACCCATTTTCATCAGGACTTCACCAAGTGGTTTGTAGTTATCATCCCCTTCATCAGAAGCTGGAACAAGAAGTTTGTGCATAAGATTGCGGATTCGATCAATTTTCTGAAGAATTAAGGAAACACTTCGATTATCTGCTTTATTTTTCCCTTTTCTAATTAGATCAAGCAGGTTCTCAGCTTCCATACTGCTTTCTTCTATTGACTGAAACCCGAAAAATCCGGAATTTCCCTTAATGGTATGCAGATTCCTGAAAGCATGATCAACAGATTCAGTTATTTCTGTTTTGTTCTCCAGTTCCAGGATGCTGTGTTCCGCTGTATCGAGCAGATCAGAAGATTCCTCAATAAACTTTCTTATCATGTCATCTGAAATCAGATCATCCATAGAAGCTTCTGGCGGAATGACAGTCGGTTCCTCTCCTTTTTCTATGACTTCTTCTATTACAGGGTTATCAATATTTCTAATCTTATTCATTAGAGATTCAAAATCTATTACCGGTTCAGAAATCCTATAGGAATGTTTTCCATCACTCTTGAATTCCGCTTCCTGCCCGATAAATTTAATCATATTTGAGAGAATATCCGTCCCTTCAAGAAGAATACTAATCAAATCTGAATTGATGAGCAGGTCCTGAGTACGCAATCTATCGAGGAGCGATTCCAGCGAATGGCTGAGGTTTTTGATACTATTTAAACCTATGAATGATGACACTCCTTTTATTGTGTGCATAGAACGAAATATATCGTCAATCAGATCAGGATTTGCATCATGTTCCAGAGTCAGAATTCTATCTTCAATTGTATCGAGATGATCGTGGGATTCCTGTATAAATGAATTCAGTACCTCATCATCTTCTATTAGAACTGTTGCAGGATCCGTATCAGTAGTGTCTTTATCATTTTCAGCAGATGAGAGGGCTCCCCAGTTGTCATTGATGTTTTTCTTAAGATTCTCGAAATTGCGATTGAGGTCATCATTTTCACCTTCAAGAATGTAACAGTGAAAAACAGTTGCCAAATCCAGGAAAATATTTCTACTATCTTCCGGTAGAATTTCCTTATTTGCTTCTATTAATTCTTTGAGTTCCATAGCAGATATAAGATCTCCAGGTGAAAACTCATTTAAACCCGGTAATAAATCACCAAGGAATTTTTTTTCAGAATCCATTTATATCCCCACAATTTCAGAATAACTCAACGTTTCCTTTAAAATCTTCATTACCCTTATCCGAAACTGTACTTTTAAGAATTTTCTCCAATCCGAATAATCTCCATTCATCATCAATGGTAAAAAAAGAACTGGCTTTTTCTATAACTTCTTCTTTAATTACACCATTATCATTCATTGCAATAATCTGAGGTTCATTTTCTTCCAGTTTTGTTCTGTAAAAATACAAAGTGCTTATTATATGTTCCATAATCTGTCTGGTAATGTCCTGGTACTGCATATTTACAGAAACATGATTGAGCTGCTCTGTCACAGTCTTTGATAAATTATCTGAGTCTTTAACATGATTTTCAACATCGGAAACTTTGTCATTGAGATTGGCCGCTATCTGATTAAGGTCGGTTTGCGTCCTGCTCAATTCATTGAGAGTCAGTGCAATCTCTGATTCAAGAGTAGAGAATGACTCTTCGACTGTTTGAGAAATAACTTTGACTACATCATCTATCTGAAGTGAAATATCCTTTGAGGATCTGGCCAGTCCCTGAATTTCACCGGCAAGAACGGAGAATCCCTTTCCTGCAGTTCCAACTCTGGCAGCTTCTATTGATGAATTAATTGCCAGTAATCCAGTTCTGTCTGAAACATCACGTATGCCCGATAAAAAATTATTTATTGTCAAAACATTTTCTTCAATCTTTTTCATATCTACAGTATATTTTTTATTAATCGCAGAGAAATCATCTATCAGTTTGTTTATTCTCTGCATCTCAATATTAAGTATTTCAACATTGTTTTTCAGGCTCTTATCACCGGAAAACATATCCTTCAGGAAATTGGATATATGGATTCCCACTTGAGAACTCTTATTGGATATCTGAAAGATATTTTCTGTCAGATTAATTGCCGATTCCTCTGTCTTGACAATAACAAGATTCGCCAGCTCTTTCATTAAGGGGAGAGATGTACACAAATATGAAGCATCCTCCACAAGGATTTTCTCCCGTTCTTCTTTTTCTTTGAACGTCTTTTTAAGCTCAAAGTACATTCCTTCGATTTCCTGCAATCTTGTAGAGAGTCTTTTATTCTCCTGAAGGGTTTGATCTATCTCATTGTTCACTGCAGAATTAGTGAATGTATTTTTCATTGTTCTATTTTTCTCAAACAGTATTATTACAAGGATAAAAATCAGTAAGGTAATTAAAATAATTTTTAATATAACTGTCTCGATGAAAATGGACGTTACACAGATCAGAATTGCAGCTACAGTGGAAAAAATCAGAATCATTTATGTTCTCCTAAATGAATAACAATCATTCAGATATAATTATCAGTCACATTTCCTTTTTTTTCAAAAAACACAATGTTTTTTTATTTTTTATATATACCGAGATTATTCATTTCGTTAGACTTGCGCCATGAACTTAATTTCAGTTGATACAATCAGTAAGCTGGTTAACGGTAGAACTCTATTTGAGAATATGTCTTTCGGTATAAATGACGGGGACAAACTAGCCCTGATAGGTATAAATGGATGCGGGAAATCCACTCTGTTAAGAATACTTTCAGGTGAGGAAGAATATGACAATGGAAATATTTCCATCAATAGGGAATGCCATTTCAGCATATTGAAACAGAAAAGCAGTTTTGATGAGAACAGCACAATTCTGGAACACATTCTCAGCGATAATTCGCCATTGATGAACACAGTCAAGGAATACGAGTCAATAGTAGATAAAATGGCCGTAGAAGATAATGAAGAAATACACAGTCAGTTTGATAAAATTATGATAGATATGGACCGGTTGAACTGCTGGGAGCTCGAGAGCCGCGTTAGCTCCCTATTGACAGAATTGGGAATAGTTGACAAACAGGCCATTATGTCTTCTCTATCTGGAGGGATGCAGAAAAAAGTAGCCATTGTCCAGGCACTTGTATCTGACGGCAATCTCATATTCCTCGATGAACCGACAAACCATCTCGATATTGAGACAATAATCTGGCTTCAGGAATATCTGAAAAAAAGTTCAAAAGCGGTAATTATTGTGACTCATGACCGGTACTTCCTCGATTCTATGTGTACGGGGATTCTGGAAATCGATAATGAAAGATTATATAAATACGACGGAAACTATTCGTGGTTTCTTGAAAAAAAACAAATACGTGAAAATATTGAAAAAAGAGAGCAGGATAGATTAACCACTGTTCTGCGAAGAGAATTTGAATGGCTTAAGAGAGGTCCTCGGGCCAGAACCGGCAAAGACCGGGGAAGAAAAAACAGAATCATAGATATGATGGACAGGCAGACCAGTGAAGACCAGCAGTCTGCTGAGTTCTCGGTAAATGATAGAAGACTGGGAAAAAAAGTTCTAGATCTTGTAAATATTTCCAAGAGTTACAACAGTGTAGAAGTTGTCAAACCATTCAGCTATAAATTCAGAAAAGGTGAGAGAATTGGTATAGTCGGTCCAAATGGCAGTGGTAAGTCAACTTTTTTGAACTTAATTACAGAAAAAATAATAACAGAATCGGGTTCAGTCACAAAAGGTGTGAATACTGTTTTCGGATATTTTGATCAAATGACTGAAAAGATGCCGGGACAGCTAAAGGTAATTGAGTATCTGAAGGAGACGGCTGAAATCCTGAAAATGGACGATGGATCATCTTTTACTCCGACTCAGCTTCTAGAGCGCTTTCTCTTTCCCAAAAGTCTCCAGTTTACAGAACTCTCCAACCTTTCAGGTGGTGAAAAGCGGCGTTTGTATCTGATTAAAATAATTCTGTCCAATCCCAATTTTCTCATACTCGACGAACCTACAAACGATTTTGATATTCAGACTCTTTCTCTCATTGAAGATTTTCTCCTCGATTACAACGGCTGTCTGATTGTCGTCTCCCATGACCGGTATTTCCTGGACAGAGTGATCGATTTTCTTTTTATATTTGATGGGAATGGCAATATCAATGGATTTGCAGGAAATTACAGCCAGTACAGACAGTACACAATAGATGAAGAAAAAGTTGAAAAAGAGAACCTTAAAAAAAGCAAAATCAATAGCCGGGTGAAAACTGAAAAAGAGAAAAAAGCAAGTTTTAAGGAAAAAGAGGAATTCAACACTCTCGAGCTGCAGATAGAGCAGATGGAAGAGGAAAAAAATCAGCTCGAAGAATTATTCAGCAGCAGCGATGCCAGTCCTGAAAAAATCACTGAAGCTCATATCCGGTACAGTTTTATAGAAAATGAACTTCTGAATAAATTAAAGAGATGGGAGGAACTGGCAGAATTTATGGATTAGTCAGTTTTCTATACTGTCTTACGATTTTATGCCAGAGAACTTTGAATATATTTGCCTTTTCAATGGATTCTGCAGCGAATATACTGACAACTCCCAATTCCCTGTCATCGGCTTGAAATGTAAGAGTGCCCACCATATCACCTTTTGATATGGGAGCTGTCAATTCTTCAGGTAAGTTCAGCGTGGATTTAAAGGAAAGCATTTCCTCCATGGAAAGGGTAAAACCGGGGATGTTATTTATTTCAATTACAAGAGTATCTGTTTTTCCTTCCCACATAGGGATATTTCCCAGTTCAGGTTCAGAGGGAAAAATTGTTTTGTAGTTTGAAAATCCATATTCGAGCAATCTGGCACTTTCTTCAGCTCTTATCGCAATGCCGTCCCAGTATGATACATCTTTTATACCCAGAACAACAGATATAAACCGGCTATCCCCTCTTTTAGCAGTTGCCGTAAAATTAAAACCCGATTCATCAATGTACCCTGTTTTAAGACCGTCAACACCATCTACTTTTCCGAGAAGGATATTTGTATTTTTCTTTTTTCTCGGTGTTACAATTCTGGCACCGGCTGGAGGAAGGTTTTCTTCCTGTGGATAAGTAAAATACTCTTGTGAATGAATCTCTTCCAGAGCAAAGGGAAAGGTTCTGATATAATCTGCGGCAAACTGTGCATACTCCCTGGCTGTAACCCGATTATTACTGCTCCAACCGTCTGGATCTTCAAAATACATTTGTCTATATCCGAGGGATTGAACCAGGTGATTCATTTCTTCTACAAATAGAATATCAGATCCACTGATGTGGTGTGCCAAAGCATAAGCGGCGTCATTACCGGAGGAAATAGCCAAACCTTTCAGAATATCTATATATGAGACCTTCTGTCCCTCTTCCAGCAGCATGAGCGAAGATCCTACAGGCCTGGAAAAGGAGGACCCCTCTCTGGTAATATGTACAATTTCCTCGCGGGAGTTCAGACCTTCTTCGATACTTTGCAAGCCTATAAATAAAGTAATCAGTTTAGTCATGGAAGCAGGAGCGATGGGAAGGTCGGCTTCTTTTTCGAATAAAACACGACCAGTTGTAAAATCGTATAAAATGGCCGATGTCGCAATCAGTTCAGGTTCCCGATCAAGAGACCACAATGAAAGAGCCGTTATAAAAAATAAAACTGAAAATAGAGAGATTTTCAATATATTACTCATATATTTCAGCTATTTAATCCATATTTAAAAAATCTTTTCAAAACTTCTGTCATGTAATAGTGATCGAGCACTCCCGCTGTTTCTCTGATGCTGTGCATGGCAAACATGGGTGATCCCACATCAATTGATTTAATTCCGGTCAATGACGAAGATATAGTCCCGATTGTTGAACCTGAAGGAATATCCGATCTATTAATCAGTTCCTGACAGGGTACTGACGCATCTCTGCATAAACGTTTGAAGAATGGAGATGTTTCAGATGTTGTGGAATATTTATAATTTGAACTGACTTTGATTACAGGTCCTCCGTTAATCACAGGAGAATATGCCGGATCATGTGATTCGGCAAAATTGGGATGATGAGCGTGAGCACCATCTGCTGAAATTGAAAAGGACCTGGCTCTGGAACGATAACTGTCTTCGGCAGTCCCACCGGTAACAACAGTTATCCTGTCGAGAAGATCTCTCAGAAAAGATGAATCTGCCCCCTGTATAGTGCGGCTTCCGATCTCTTCATTATCAAAAAATACAGCCATATTTGTCTCATTACTATCTGATGGAGGTTCTGTTACTGCCAGAAGAATGGAATGGCACATGGCGAGATTGTCGATCCTTGCTGCGCTGATAAACTCATCATTGATTCCATTGATCAATCCCTCTTGAACATCATAGAGAAAGAGTTCCATATCGAGGATTTTCTCAACTGATAAACCTGTTTTACCCGCTATCATAGATTTAAAAATGAAAGACGGATCATCACTGTTCTCTTTATCAACTCCGCTGATTACCGCTTGTAGATGATTCTGCTTATTGTATTCAAAACCTTTATTCAATTCCCGATTCATATGAATGGCCTGATTGGGAATCAGCGCAACGGGATCTTTAAGATCGATAAAATCTGAAAGGATTTCACCCTTATCATTTTCATAAACCACTCGCCCTGCTATGGACAGGTTGCGGTCGAGCCATGTCGAAAAAATGGCACCGCCATAGGGTTCTACAGACATGCGGAGTAATCCGCCTTTGACAGAAGCACCTTCATTTTTAATCTTCAGTGAAGGGCTGTCTGTATGAGCACCGGCGATCTTATAACCACTATCCCAGACATTTTTATTTCCGAGAACAAATGCGATAATGGAACTATTGTTCCGGATGACAAAATACTTCCCGCCTTTTTCCAACTCCCATCTATCTTCTTCTTCGAGAAGAGAAAAACCGGATTTTTCCAATTTCCCTCTTATTTCCAGAACACTGTGGAAGGCTGTTACAGACTTATTGATAAAACTGATCAGGTCTTCAGCGAGAACCCGGGCTTCTTCATTCATTAACTTCGTCTACCGAATATTCTCAGCATAAAGAGAAACATATTGATAAAATCGAGATACAGTTTCAAAGCACCCATAATAGACAATCTTGTGAAAGTAGCCTCATCGGAGCCACTCATCTGTCTGCTCATATTCTTAATCCTCTGAGTATCGTAAGCTGTCAATATTGTAAAAAGAGCAACACCCCCATAGGAAATAAGGAAATACAGGGAAGAACTACCGATAAACATATTTACAACCGATGCGATGATAATCCCGATAATACCCATCATCAGAAAATGTCCCAGTCCTGAAAGATCCCTTTTGGTGGTCACTGCCCAGAGACTCATTACTGCAAATGTACCGGCTGTTACAAAAAAAGCAGTGTAGATAGTACCGATATTGTACCGGATAAAGATCGTCGATAGAGTTAATCCGTTTAGTATGGAATAGACTGCGAATGATCCGGCAGCTTCTCCCACTGACATATTCATTATTCTCGAAGATAGTCTTACTACGAGCACGATCTCACCGATAAATACTCCAAAAAACAATATAGGATTTGTAACAAATGGGATAAACAGCGAAGTCTGTACAAATAGTTTCGCCACGACAGCTGTGAGAAATAATCCCGCAGTCATCCATATATAAACATTTTTAAGAATTGTTCTCTCTTTGATTGCTGCTTGTTCAGCAAAGGGAAAATTTTCAGTCATAAAATAAAACTCCTGTAATTACTGTGCAAATTAATATACTACTATTTAAAACAAATGACATCTGAAAAGTTACAGTAAGATTATTTTTTATGGAGTTTTTTCTCTTGATAGTTCCGCAAGGCAACTGATCTGAATTAACTCATCGCGCAGATTTAACTGGAGGTCGTAGTTGATTTCATAGACCTCCTCCCGGGAAAGTCTGACTGGAAAATAATATGCGTTGGTATATTTATCTTCCATGTAGATATAATAGGGAAAATCATCTTTGTTTATGCCGCTGTTTTCCATAAGCTGATAGAATCCCCGCAAGCGGCTTCCATCAGATCTGGTGATGTACAGCAGATCTTCATCTACAAAATCGAATTCGATATAAGTATAGGGATCATCGAGGTATTCTTCCCTGATCCTATAACCGTTTGTAAAATAATCAAATCCATCAGTGTACAATTGTATTATCTGTACAGTTTCCAGGGTTTTGACTTTCCAGATACCCAGAAAATCACCACTATCGAAGGAATAAAGAGAAAAAGAAAGAAAAATGATAATGATAATTAACAATTTCTTCTGCATATTTATAATTATATTCGGAATCAAATTAATTTCTTCTGTAATCTTTATCTGGAAAGTATTATTTTTACATAAGAAAATACAATTGAACAGAAAGGTATGATATGTCAGAGACAATTTTAATCGGAAATGATCATGGTGCAGTAGAATTAAAAGAAACAATTGTTGCTCACCTTACCAGCAAAGGTTTTGAAATCAAGGATCTGGGAACATCTGAAGGCGATGCAGTCGATTATCCCGACAAAGCAGAAGAATTATGTAAAGAATTACTGGCGGGAGTATATAAATTCGGGATTTTGCTCTGCGGTACAGGAATAGGGATATCAATATCAGCAAACAAAATCGATGGCATAAGATGTGCTCTTCCACAGAATTTATTTGCAGCGGAAATGTCCAAACTGCACAATAATGCGAATATAATTGCTTTCGGCGGCAGAATTGACTATCACGATTCTGTAACAGATATGATTGATAAATATATCAGTACTGAATTTGAAGGCGGTCGTCATGTCCGGCGAGTTTCAAAGATAATGGATCTTGAGAATGAAGCCCGAAACTTGCAGGGCTGAACAATAATTAAAATCAAGTAGAGCGCGCCTTGTAACATTATCTACAAGGCGAGACTCAATCTCAAAGATTAACCACCGTCTCAAGCGCCAATATCATCATTTCAGTAAATGATTTTTCTCGCTCTTCTGATGTTGTGAACTCTTCTGTAGCCAGATTGTCACTGACTGTACACACTGCCAATGCCCTGGCACCATATTTCGCCGCGAGCGTATACAAAGCTGCAGACTCCATTTCTACAGCAAGAACTCCATATTCAGCCCACTTTTTCCAGCCCTCACGGTTATCCTGATAAAATGTATCTGTGGCCAGGATATTACCAGCATGAAAATCCATTCCCAGTTTTTCAGCTGTATCAGTCATGGTTTTAAAAAGTTTGTAATCTGCTGTAGGTGCATAAAAGTTCCCGTTAAACCTCTCACGGTTCATGGCAGAATCAGTTGAGGCACTCATGGCAATAATAATATCCCTTACATGTATATTCTTATGATAAGAACCACAGGACCCGACTCTGATAAGGTTTTTCACTTCATAATCATTTATGAGTTCATTTGCGTATATTGAGAGAGACGCCTGTCCCATCCCTGAACCCTGAACCGAAATTCTCTGTCCTTTATAAGTTCCTGTATAACCGTACATTCCACGGACTTCATTGTAACAGACAACATCCTTCAGATATTTCTCTGCAATAAACTTTGCCCTTAAGGGATCTCCCGGCATTAGTACCGTTTCTGCGATTGCCCCTTTTTCAGCTCCTATATGTACACTCATAGTATCTCCCCCTGATAATGGTATAGTAATAAATTCACTTTATTATTTCAATTGACAATTGTAAGATGCCAAATCTAATATAACTAATGCATAAAATACTGAAATATATACTAATTGCAATTTCAATTGTAATCACGTTTCTACTAATTCTGGTCCTTTGGTTAACATTAACTGACTTTCAACCTCCCCTTTCGGAAAAGGCAGAAGTGACAAATAAAACTAATGAGCTTTCGCCTTCGACATTGTCTATTCTAAACTGGAATATAGGTTACGGCGGCCTGGGTGAAAACATGGATTTTTTCATGGATGGCGGAACTCTGGTTCGAGCTCCCGAAAGTGAATATGATACAAATAGAAATGGAATTATTGATTTTATTTCCAATAGCAGTGCTCAGGTCTATTTTGTCCAGGAAATTGATCGTAAAAGCACAAGATCCTATAAAGAGGACCAATATTTATCTTTTTCGGAAATACTTCGAGATTACAACAGTTCTTTTACAAAAAATTTCGATGTCAAATACATTCCTGCCCCGACTATTATAGGTACACAATACGGCTCTGTTCTGTCAGGATTGGCAATATTCTCGAAATACCCCATTGTGGATTCAACCAGGATATCTCTACCGGGGAATTACAAGTGGCCCAAAAAGGTATTTTTTCTCGACAGATGTATGCTTGTATCTGAAATAAATGGAGAAAAAGGTGAACGTATTGTTCTGATTAATACTCATAAATCAGCCTATGACAAGGGTGGTTTTCTGAAGAAAGAGCAACTGGATTTCATCAAGGAATTTGCAATGAAAAAATACTCAGAAGGCAAATATGTCATTATTGGAGGAGACTGGAACAGTTATCTTCCGGGAACAGACGAAAATAGTTTTCAATCTGAAGAAGAAGTTCCGGTATTCTATAAACCCCTGCCTGAAGACTGGTCAATGGATAACTGGAATTGGGCGGTCGATGTGAATACTCCAACCAATAGATCTCTGGCCGAAGCCTATATAAAAGATAAAACTTTTACATCTGTGATAGACGGCTTTCTGTTATCTCCCAATATAAAATTGAAGGAAGTGAAAACCTTCGACCTGCAATTCCAATATTCTGACCATAATCCCACAAAAATTGTAATAGAACTGATGTAAGTCAGATATTTTTAACCAGACTCAAACAGTGAACTCCATCAATATTGGTGGAGTAGCTGATTGAATCCATAATTTCTCTCATGAGATACAATCCGTAACCACCGCTTTTGAATTTGCTCAGATCAGGAACATCAAATGTGGTCCATTCGAAATCTAAACCGTCATAATATAATTTGAAAAAGCAAACAGTGTCGTTCTTTCCAGCTTCTATAAAAATCTCATGACCTTCCAGTTTGGGATCTTTTTCATAGTTATGTTCAACAATATTGGCCGCTGCTTCATTTACAGCCAGAACAAGAGAATTTACCACTTCCCCATCGAGACTTTCAAACTGATCAGAAAGAAAATCCTTAACAAATTTTCTTATGGAACTGAGAGATTTCCTTATTCCGGAAAAAATACACTCCCTTCTGGAAAAAACCTCATCGAGAGTTCCTATTTTCAGTGCTATACAAGTCACATCATCAGCGAAGCCTTCAGAACTGGAATAATGAAAAACGAGATTCCTTACTTTATTCATAATCTGGCTTGAGGTTAAGTGAGCACTGTTTTTGATAACATAAGTCAATCGCTTCTCACCGAATTGCTCGCCATCTTCATTTTCCGTTTCTGTAACTCCATCTGAATAGAAGAAAAAGAGGTCATTAGTCGAAAAGGGAATAATGCTGGTAATGAGCTTTTCCTGAGGATTAAAACCCAAAGGCATATTCCATCCCTTTATTGACCAGCAGCATTTCTGTCTCGCAGAATAATAAAGAAGACTTGTATGTCCGCTATCAATAAAAGAAAAGAGGGACTTTTTCATATTGATCCGGGCATACTGCATTGTTATGAATTTGCCCAGCTTAATCAGCTCAGGAGAAAGAGTTTCATTAGTTAATGTCATTATCTTTTCAATTGAAGGTATGTCGTTCTCCAATACAGTCAAATCGAGACGGGTTTTCATAAATGCGCTTTTAGAAGCCGCTCCAAGCATGGAAGCTATCATGCCCTTACCCATGACATCGGCAATGATTACATCGACAATACTATCGGAAAACCGGTAGAAATCAAAAAAATCACCGCCCACAGAGAGTGATGGAATTGATTCGGCAGCAATATCCATTTCTCTAATATTTAATTCAGGATTAGAAAAAAGAAGGTTTTTCTGTATCCGCGCGGCAAATTCGGCATCCATTGATTTTGCTTCAGCAAGCTTTAATTCCGATGTTTTTTTCTCCGTGATATTATCGATAATCATGACACAGCGATCTTTAATCTGCCGGTCTTTCGTTTCAATGGGGAATAATTTTACTTTCAGCCAGATGCTATCCTGAGTTTGATTGACAGTTCTGAAATCAAATTCCCTATATAAATGATCTTTTCGGGCTGCTTCAAGCTCGAGAAAAAGACGTTCTCTATCACCGGGATGGGTAAACTCCATCCAAATATCCGGTCTGCTCATAAGAAGTTTTCTTGAAATAGTGAACATTCTTTCAAAACCGGAGCTTATATAGAAATACTCTTTAAAATCATAGGTGCATAAAATAAAAACCTGACTGATATTTTCTTCCAGCTGGGCAAAACGATCATTGATATCCCGTTGACTGCCGTATATTTCTTCCAGATTCACAAAGGATTTTCGGCGATCGTTGTTGATGATAAATGATAGTAGGTAGGTAAGTAATACGATCAGAGTAATCCCGGGATTAAAATCTTTATTTAAATAAAAAATATAATAATAAACATTACCGGAAATAGTGAGTCCCATCATTAAATAAAAGTACTTTCTATTGAGCAGAAAATAGCCGTTGAGTATCTGAATTAAAATTAGAAATCCCCATAAGTAACTGAGATGAAATAGAAGCAGGAGAAGGAGCTCAATCAGAAAAAAACTTGATAACAAAGTAAAAATAAATAAAGAAGAAAAATGATCAATAGATTTTTTCCTAATTAAAAGATAAAGAAAAAAATATGCCAGAGATACCGCAAACGAGAGTATAAAAGGAGAAAATCCGTTTTCTGGATTTTGATACAAAAAAAGAAAAATAGACTGAATAAATAATATAAGTGATAATTGTGAAATCAAAACAGGAATGGAGATAAACATAAGTTTACCAATATCCGATTTTAATGCTTTACTGAAGGAACCACTCATATCTATCATTTAAATCTGATTTAATGCCTCTTTTTCACTATCAACAATCTCAATCATATGAGAGAGCCGGACAAGTTTGAAAAGCACTTTCACTGATTCTTTTACCGAACAGATAAGCATTTTCCCATTGTTCTCTTTAATATGTCTGAAAACTGTTAGAATAACACCCAGACCTGAACTATCAACAAAGGTTATCTTTTCCAGGTTCAATATTACTTTTTCTGCATCTGCTGATCCATTAATGAGAAGTTTTTTCACTTCTTCCGAATTCAATGCATCGAGATGCTCTGTTTCCAGGGTCAATAATCGGACCCCATTTTTTTCATCAACTGTCATATAAACTCACAATATAGTAATTATGAACTGAATTATATAACATTTTTTAAAGAAATGGGGTCATTTTTTTATTCGGCGAGCCAGAATACCCCGCAGCTTTGCCGCAACCTTTCCGAACACAGATACTTCGGAACTTGCTTCAGAGGTATCTTTAATTAATGGCCTGATCCAAATCTTCAAGCAGGTCATTAATATCTTCAATACCAACTGATAATCTTATTAAATCCGCTGATATGCTACCTTTTTTAAGATCTTCTTCAGATAACTGTGAATGAGTCGTGCTCGCCGGATGAATAGCAAGACTTTTGGCATCACCGACATTGGCCAGATGAGAAAATAGCTGTAGGTTATTGATAAATGCTTCTCCAGAAGTTCTTCCTCCCTTTAATCCGAAAACAACCATTCCACCATATCCGTTCTGCAATTGCCTTGATGCATTGGCGAAAGCGGGATCATCTTTCAATCCGGGATATCTCACCCAGGCCACTTTATCATTTTTCTTTAGATACTCTGCAATTTTCATTGCATTTTCCGAGTGTCGTTCCATTCTCAATGCAAGAGTTTCCAGTCCCTGAAGAAAGATCCACGCATTATCTGGACTGATACAAGCACCGAGGTTTCGAAGAGGAATAAGTCTCATCCTAAGAATAAATGCAAGTGACTGCAGATCTCCCAGATCATGTCCGAAACGCATATTGTGATATGATGCATCGGCATTGTTGTAAAGTGAAAATTTTGAATCTGACCAGTCAAATTTTCCACCATCGACTACAATCCCCCCGATCCCTGTACCATGACCTCCAATCCACTTGGTCAATGAATGAATCACGATGTGAGCACCGTGGTCGAGTGGACGGATCAGATATGGAGTTGTAAAGGTCGAATCAACAGCCAGTGGAATATGATGTTTGTCTGAAATAGCTGCGATCTCGGAAATATTGGCAACATCCAGTGAGGGATTCCCTATAACTTCCGTATAGAGCAGTCTTGTTTTCTCAGTAATGGCATCTTCGAATTCTCCGGGATTTACCGGATTTACAAATTTCACATTAATGCCCAATCCCGGCAGGATTTCCTTAAACATGGTAAAGGTTCCACCATACAAATTTACTGCTGCCACAATTTCGTCACCGGAAGCACAAGTGTTGATTGCCGTATAAAAAATTGCAGAAGTACCCGATGCCAAAGCCAATGCTGCTGCTCCACCTTCCAGATCGGCAACTCTCTGCTCCAGAGTATCCTGTGTGGGATTCTGAAGTCTTGTGTATATATTACCCAGTTCTTTTAGTGCAAACAGATTGGCAGCATGTTCTGTATCTCTGAATACATAGGCACTGGTCCTGTGAATGGGAACAGCTCTAGCCCCGGTTTCATCAATGGTATTCCCTGAATGTATAGCTTTTGTATTAAATCGATAACTCATTATTTTTCCTCTTTATATTCATTTTTCTGATATTCAGGAATTGTAAACCCATGTAGAGAGATATCGATCTCCACTATCGGGAAGTAATACAACAATTCTCTTGCCTTTCTCTCTTTCTGCTATTTCTCCGGCAGCTGTCAAAGCTGCTCCTGAGGAAATTCCCAGAAATAATCCGTCCTGTTTCGCAACATTTCTTGTAGTAATTGCCGCATCGTCAGATTTGACTCTTATAATTTCATCAAACACGTCTGTGTTCAAAACTCCCGGTATGAATCCGGCACCGATTCCCTGAATTTTATGCGGCCCCGGACCTTCTCCAGATAAAACTGAAGAACCATAAGGTTCCACTGCAATAATTTTTATTCCGGGAATCTCTTTTTTCAGAATTTCGCCTGTTCCGGTGATGGTTCCACCAGTTCCTATACCGGCTACAAAATAATCCAGCTGGCCATCTGTGTCGCGGATAATTTCTCTGGCAGTTGTGTCGCGGTGGACTTGAGGATTCGCAGGATTTAGAAATTGCTGGGGCATATAGCTTCCCGGATTTTGTGCAACAATCTCAGTTGCTTTTTCAATAGAACCCTTCATTCCCGTTGAGCCCGGAGTCAAAACCAGTTCCGCACCAAGTGCGCCAAGGATATTCCGTCTTTCCATACTCATTGTATCAGGCATGACCAAGGTTATTTTATACCCTTTTGCCGCAGCGACGAATGCAAGACCAATTCCTGTGTTTCCACTCGTCGGTTCCACAATCAAGGCACCTTTTTTAATTTTGCCTTCCCTTTCAGCTGTTTCAATCATTGCAAGAGCAATTCTATCTTTTACACTGGATAGAGGATTGAAATATTCTACTTTACCAATGATATCACTACCGGTACTTTTCGAGAGCGAGCCTACCCGAACTAAAGGAGTGTTGCCTACTAGCTTGGTTAAATTTTCATATATATTCATTTTTTTTTCCTTTAAAAATTATATTGAATAATCTAAATTCTGATTATTATCATCAATTTTCATCAGTTTCTCTATTGTGAAACTTTTTAGAACTTTAGATTGTACTTTTAATAATTCCTCCCACACAACTTTTGTCGGGCAGTTGGCATATCTTGAGCATGTTTTAGGGTCATCTACGCAGTGAACTGCAGAGATTGAGCCTTCAAAAACATTAACAATATCAAACATAGTGATCGTTGAAGGTTCTTTAGCAAGAGAATAGCC
>Ga0209692_10000587_pt1 | contig 76702 bp, 53 predicted proteins | sample tdDd472_FD_187129 | JGI IMG/M metagenome (GOLD analysis project Ga0209692, IMG submission 187129) | Marine sediment microbial communities from the Atlantic coast under amendment with organic carbon and nitrate - tdDd47.2 (SPAdes)... | ecosystem: Environmental > Aquatic > Marine > Coastal >... | reverse complement strand
GTTTCAGTTTTTTTCGGATTATGCTAATGTCCATATGAAGCCTTTGGGATGAAAAAGTGATTGCTTGGTAACAACCATTTGATCATCAAATTGGCTTCATTTCAACTTCTTAAGATCCTACCTATGATGCCATCCAATTTAATTCAAATCAGTGGCTAATAACAATTCTAAAAAGTAATGAGCTATAATGTTTTCTTTTAGAACGAGGAATGATCAATTATGGGAAAAAAGCTAGAGCTACATATCGTTGAAGATGAAGAGCAGCTTAAAGAATTGCTCCACCTCGAAAAACATAAATTGAACCTGGAAAACTCGTAGAAATCGATAAAAACCAAACGAACCGTTGGGTAAATAAAATGAATATTGATGAGGGTTTTATAAAAAAGCGACAAATTCTCCAATCGGAATTTGCCGCTTTTTAAGTAGAGAACTTTATTTTGCCAACTGAGCTTGCGCTGCAGATAGCGCCACTCCAGTATTAATATCGGCACCCATACTATCCAATATGGCTTCCAGAGCACTTAAACATAAAAAGATATTTTCTGCGCGACTGCTATAGCCCATTAGACCAATACGCCATACTTTACCGGCCAGAGCTCCCAAGCCGGCACCGATTTCCAAATTAAACTCATTTAGCATGCGACTGCGCACTAGAGCTTCATCGACGCCATCGGGAATGGTCACTGCATTTAATTGCGGTAAACGATCGGCTTCATCAACAATAAAGTTAATGCCCATCTTTTCCAAACCGGCACGTAAAGCTAAATGATTGTCATAATGACGTTGCCAGGCATTTTCTACTCCCTCATCTTGCAATAACACCAAGGCTTCATGCAAAGCATATAAAGCATTTACCGGAGCGGTATGATGATAGGCACGTTTGGCATTGGCACCCCAGTATCCCATCACCAGATTCAGGTCTAAAAACCAACTCTGTACTTTACTTTTACGAGCTTTTATTGCTTCGATAGCTTTCTCGCTAAAACTAACCGGCGATACCCCTGGAGTACAGGATAAACACTTTTGAGTACCGGAATAGATGGCATCAATTCCCCAATCATCTACACGTAGCTCGGAACCGCCTAAGGAAGTCACAGCATCGACAATAGTCAGACAATCATATTTACGTGCCAATTCACATAGAGCTTTAGCATCTGAACGAACTCCAGTAGAGGTTTCAGCGTGAACAAATGCCAAAACTTTAGCTTCCGGATGTTGTTTTAAGGCATCTTCAACTTTATTTAAATCAACTGCTTTACCCCACTCATCTTCAACCATAACTGGCGTGGCACCGATTCTTTCCACATTCTCTTTCATGCGTCCGCCAAATACGCCGTTTTGACAAACAATAACCGTATCACCAGCTTCTACCAAGTTAACAAAACAGGTTTCCATACCAGCCGAACCAGGGGCAGAAACCGGTATTGTTAATTCATTTTTAGTTTGAAAAGCATTTTGTAATAAAGTCTTCATCTGATCCATCATTCCCACAAACTCAGGATCCAGATGACCAATGGTCGGTCTGGCAAGGGCAGATAAGATGCGCGGGTGAACATCGGAAGGACCGGGTCCCATTAAGGTACGGGCTGTCGGGTTAAAACTGGTAATCATTTTGTTGTTGTCCTTTAAGTTGAGCGAATACTCAAATCATTCACTTAAGATTTGAGCAATGGCTGACGGTCACAGAATCGCTCATTTTATCAAAAATTTGAATTTTTGTGCTATTAAACTTGTTGAACCTAGAAAAATCATCCTACATTATTGTTTTGACTAAATCCTTAGTTAACAAATCGGCCAACAGTTTCTATTAGTGAAAAAACCAGAATTTTATTACACCTATTAACAAATTAATACCCTATTTTACAATTTAGAAGATATAGTTTTGGCTGCCTTTTTTAAGGTTTCCACCCATTCGTCCAGGCGTCGCTCCATTGGGGCGGATATAGAAAGACCTGCAACAACTTTCCCTGAGTTATCGTGAATCAAAACGCCGATACAGCCGACGCCGATTTCGGCTTCCTCATTGTCATATGCATACCCCAGTGCAGTGGCTTCGTGAACCCCTTTGATTAATTGATCCAAACCGGACAAAGTATGTTCCGTATAGGATTGAAGTCCGGTTCGTTCGGCATAGGCCCGGATAAACTCATTTCCAAGTTCGCCCAGCATTAGTTTACCAACTGCGGTTACATGCAGTGGCGCACGGCTACCGATCACTTGTTCAACCCGCATCATACGATTAGAAGTGGCACGTTCGATATAAATAACCTTGTCCCCTTCACGTACGGTCAGGTTGACTGTTTCCCTTATTTCATCCCGCAATTGGTTCATAATACTGCGCGAGACTTCGCGGATATCCACGTCTCGTCGCACGCAATTGGACAGATGTGATAGTTTGCGGCCAATATAATAGTGTCCATAGTGGTCCCGTTCGACAAACCCCACATCGATTAATGAGGAAAGAATTCGATAAGCGGTTGACGGATGCAAGCCGGTTTCAGCCGACAAAATCTTTAAACTGGCTAAAGAGCCGGTACTAGCTATGGCTTCCATTAACTTTGCGGAGCGTTCGATAACTTGAATTGAGTTGATTTTTTTAGTCATGATATTTCACATTATGAAAACGATTATGTATTGCAAAATTATAGTTTAATCGCTATTGTGTAATCAAGAGTTAAAAAAAGCGATGATTTTATTTGGTTCATCGCTTTTTATTTTTGAATTAAATTTCACAATGTGAAAAATGGTTTAAATAATGAAATTTCCTACCGTCTGAAAATTTCATTTAATAGAGGAATACTGATGAGTACAAATACCGCTGAACAACTTAACCTATTACCCCCCTTCTGTGAAGGTATCCAATATTATGGAGAAACATGGGCTGATTATGAACAATACGCTTCAACGGCTGTTATAGCCGAAGGACAATCAGCAGTATCTAACATTGATGATGCAGCCGTATACCAAACCCTGTTAGGGGCAGATGCTTTACGTTATGTCACCCTGCAGGTTTGTGGTTCTAAAGGTTCCGGACATCCCGGAGGATTTGCTTCCAGTGCCGAAGCTCATGCCGCTTTGATGATGTTGGGGCATACCAATATCGCAACTGAGGTAGGGCATCATGCTCCGGGATTTTATGCCTCGATGTTCCTCGATGGTTCATTGGAATCCATGGATATTTTCACCATGCATGACATGATGCAACGTTTCCGGGAAAAGCACGGCTTGTTAGGACATCTTTCCGGAGCAGTTCCAGGATTGTTGGCACCAGCTGGGCCACTCGGACAGGGACAGCATTTCGCTATGGCCGGAGCTTATCTGCATCGTGATAAGTTGTTTCCCGTGACCATCGGTGATGGCGGTATGGGCGAACCGTACGTATTAAATGCCATGATGCATTTCAACACTGCTTATCCTGATGTCACTAATTTTCTACCGGTGTTGATATGGAATGGCTATTCTCAGGAACACCACTCTATGGTATCCCTGCATAGCAATGAACAGATGATCAATTACTGGAAAGGTCATAAATTTGAAGAAGTCGTTCTGATTGATGCCAAAGATTATGATGATAGTGGTCAAACCGGTGAATATGTCGATAGCACCCAGTTTTCCTTAAAGCAACGTCTGGCCTTTACCAAAGCAATTATAGAAGGCATGGATAAAGCCGCGCAATCCGCCATGAACGGCAAACTGACGGCCTTTATTATTAAGCAATTAAAGGGAGCCGGTGTACATACTTTAGGTGCAAAGTCGCATAATTTATATCCTGCCGATACTTTAGATCAGCCGCATATTATTGATGGCTTAAAACGTCGTGCTTTGCCAGAAGATGCTTGGCAAATCATTCGTGAGAACTTCTCTCGAGCCGGTGGTGGTCCTGCAGTTAAAACGGCTGTTACCGAATCGGAGCTGGAAATTCCTGGATTGCCGGAATTTAATATGCAGGAGTTTTCCAAAGACGAGAAAGCGGTACCTGCTACGGCAATGGGTGCCTTGGTGGCACAAATGGGGCAATCGGACAAACGTTATGTTGTTACCAATGCCGACGGTAATGAAGCATCCGCTATGAAAAACATTAATGATGCGTTAAAGATCCGTCATCCGACCGCAGATCCTTTATATAACCAGGAACCTACTGGTCAGGTTTATGAACCGTTAAATGAAGATGCCTGTGCCGGATTTGCGGCAGGACTGGCATTATTTGGCTCTCGCTCCATCTGGTTGTCCTATGAATCTTTTGCCATTAATGGTTGGCCGATAGTTCAGACTGTAACTCAAGCCATGGCGGAATTACGCCGTAAAACGCCCGCGGTTGTTACCATGTTTACTGCTGGAGCTTTGGAGCAAGGCCGAAACGGTTGGACTCATCAGCGTCCGGAAATCGAAAACTATTTTGCTGCCATGATGCGAAACGGTAATGTTTTTCCATTATTCCCATGTGACGCCAATGCTATGCAGGCGACCTATGAATATGCCACCGGAAGCTATAACAAGGGTATGGTTATTATTGCTTCGAAGAGTCCTCTTCCTGTCTATATGAGCATTGACGAAGCACGTAATGCGATTCAAAAAGGTGCTGAAACAATTTACGAGTCCGAGTCAGGTGATAAAGGTACCATCGTCTTTGCGGTAACCGGGGATATGATTTACCTGCCGGTATTTGATGCCAAAGATAAATTGGAAGCCGATGGCTATAAGGTTCGTATCGTTGCCGTATTAAACCCACGTCGTTTATATCGAGAAACCGATATTGCCTGGGATACCGTATCACAGCCTGATAGTCAGTTTATGGATGATGATACATTTAATGCTTTATTTGATGGTGATGTTCTAATGGCTGTTAGTGGCGGCCCGAGCGCTCCATTAGAGCCGGTATTATTGCGTACCCGTGCGCCAAAACGCGATACGGTTTGTTGGAAACGCGGTGAGACCACGGCGACCCCAACCGAGATTATGGCTTTCAATGGTATTACTCCAGAAGCTATGGTTGAACGGGTTAACACCTTAATGAAGTAGTCGTTACCATATTGACCGCTACAAGACGATTTTATAATCGTCTTGTAGCGGTAAAGGTGATGTGAAAGTCTAAATTCAATTAATGCATAACAAGGGCTAAACCATGGCTGATACTAAAATCATTGTACTCGACGATGATCCGACCGGATCACAAACCGTACATAGTTGCCTTTTACTTACACGTTGGGATGTGGATACCCTTAAACAGGGTTTATCAGATGATGCGCCGTTATTTTTTGTTTTGACCAATACGCGTGGGATGGATGCCCGGTCTGCCGCAGATATCACTCGTGAAGTCTGTATTAATTTAAAGCGGGCACTGTCTGAAATGGCAGCAGACGGGAACGAGATCAATCCGGTCGTAGTGAGTCGCTCCGATTCCACTTTACGAGGTCATTATCCGGTTGAAACCGATGTAATTGCCGAACAACTGGGACCATTTGATGCACACTTTATGGTACCGGCCTTTTTTGAAGGCGGTCGTTTTACCAAGGATAGTATTCACTTCTTAATGGTCGATGGTAAAGCGGTTCCGGTACATGAAACCGAGTTTGCCAAAGATTCAGTATTTGGTTATTCATACAGCTATATGCCCGATTATGTCGAAGAAAAAACTCAGGGAAGAATTAAAGCTGAACAGGTCGAACGGTTTCAACTCCATGATGTGCGCGGAGATAGTCTGACCAGATTAATGGCAATGGACAATAATGTCTGTTGTGTGGTTGATTCAGAGAGTCAGGAAGACTTAAATCATTTCTGTAAGCAATTAATGATGGTTGCTGGCCAAGGTAAACGTTTTTTGTTTCGCAGTGCCGCCAGTTTATTAACGGCATTAGCACAATTACCGCCGCAACCGGTAAAAGCGGAGAATATGAGCCAGTATGTACGGGATGCTAAACCTGGTGCGATTATCGTGGGCTCACATGTTAAGAAAACCACACAGCAACTCGAAGCACTACTGAAAATGCCGGGAATTTCTCCTATTGAGGTTAATGTGGATAGTATCCAAGATAACTATCAAACCATGCTGGAATCTATTACCGAGCAAATTAATGAAATGCATAGCCAGGGTGCAAGTGTTGTAATTTATACCAGTCGGGTGGAAAAATCTTTTCCGACCCAGGCAGAACGTCTGGATTTCGGAGTATTGGTGTCAGATTTCTTAATGGATGTCGTGCGTCGTTTACCGATTACTCTTGGCTTTTTGATCAGTAAGGGCGGGATAACTTCAAACGATGTTCTGAGCAATGGTTTAAAACTCACCACATCACGAGTGGTCGGGCAGATCCAGGCCGGTTGCTCGGTAGTACGTTGTCCTCAAGAACATCAACGTTTTCCACATATGCCGGTAGTTATTTTTCCGGGTAATGTAGGTAATGAAAACTCACTGGCGGATGCCTATCATCATTTGGCACAACAGCAATTATCAAACAATTTTTCTCAAAACTGGCATCCGGTCGATAAAGCCGGATAAGCATCTTAAATAAAACAAGGCGTTGGTTTTTTAAAGCTAACTCCTTATCTATTCCTAGTCTAGATAAAATTAAAGCATTGTTATGAAAACAGGCAAGCAAGAGATTATTCAAGCACTTAAAAAGATAGTATCCGAGGATGCCGTTTTACACCAAGAGGAAGATTTACGACCTTTCGAATGCGATGGATTGTCCGCCTATCGACGATTGCCTATGTTGGTGGTTTTGCCTGAAACCACCGAGCAAGTGCAACAAATCCTACAATACTGCTATCGGAACGAAATTATCGTGGTTGCTCGCGGTGCGGGGACCGGTTTATCGGGAGGTGCCTTACCTATCGAAGAGGGGGTATTATTGAGTCTGGCTAAATTTACCCAAATTCTCGATATTGATAGGGAAGCTAAAGTAGCCCGAGTTCAGCCAGGAGTCCGTAACCTGGCCATTTCACAAGCCGTAGATTCATACGGTCTATATTATGCCCCCGATCCATCATCCCAGATTGCCTGTACCATTGGCGGCAATGTGGCGGAGAATTCCGGCGGGGTGCATTGTTTAAAATACGGTCTTACGGTACATAATATTCAACAGTTAAAAATTATTACCATGGATGGTGAATTATTGACTATCGGTGGTAGTGGACTGGATTCGGCGGGTTATGATTTACTGGCCTTACTGACCGGTTCGGAAGGCATGTTGGGGATTATTGTCGAAGTAACCGTGAAATTATTACCAAAACCGGAACGTGCCCAAGTGATTTTGGCCGCTTTCGATGATGTCGTTAAAGCCGGTAGTGCAGTTGCTAATATCATTTCTGCCGGGATTATTCCAGCCGGACTGGAAATGATGGATAAGCTCGCCATTCAAGCCGCAGAAGATTTTGTCCATGCCGGATATCCCAGAGATGCCGAAGCGATTTTACTGTGCGAACTGGATGGCACCAATGCGGAAGTTTCGGAACATGTTCTAAGGGTCCGTGAGATTGTTAAAAACAGTGGCGCCACGGAAGTACGGACGGCCAAAGACGAACAGGAACGCATGACCTTTTGGAAAGGGCGTAAAGCAGCCTTTCCGGCGGTGGGCCGTATATCCCCGGACTATTATTGTATGGATGGCACTATACCCAGAAAACGTCTACCGGAAGTATTGAAATATATGGCCGACCTGTCTAAAGAATATAATCTACCGGTAGCTAATGTATTCCATGCCGGTGACGGCAATTTACATCCCTTAATTCTTTATGATGCCAACAAACCGGGAGAGCTGGAACGTACCGAGGAATTCGGTGGCAAAATTCTGGAAATGTGCGTCGAAGTGGGAGGCACAATTACCGGTGAACATGGTGTCGGCATGGAAAAAATAAACCAGATGTGTGTGCAATTTAATTCCCACGAACTGAACCAGTTCCATGCTGTGAAGCAGGCATTTGATGAAAAGGGATTGTTAAATCCCGGTAAGGCCGTCCCGGTATTGCATCGCTGTGCCGAATTCGGTGCCCTGCATGTTCATCACGGTCAATTACCTCATCCGGAACTGGAACGTTTTTAAATAGGCACATGTATGTTAGATAATGATATTAGTCGGCAGCTACAGCAACAGGTTGAACAAGCCATTGCTGATAAAACACCACTATCAATTTCGGCAGGAAAAAGTAAACTCTTTTATGGCAATCAAGTCGACGGTCAAACACTTGATGTCAGTCAACATAGTGGCATTATAAATTATGAACCAACCGAATTGGTGGTTACTGCTAGAGCAGGAAGTAATCTAAAACAGCTTGAACAGGTTCTGGATGGTGAAAACCAGATGTTTGGATTTGAACCGCCTGCTTTTGATGATTCTGCTACCATTGGCGGTACCATCGCCTGTAACTTGTCCGGGCCAAGGCGTGCCTTTTCCGGAGCGGCTCGTGATTTTGTTTTGGGCAGTAAAATTATCAACGGTAAAGGAGAATCCATCCATTTTGGTGGTGAGGTGATGAAAAATGTTGCCGGTTATGATGTTTCACGATTAATGTGCGGTGCAATGGGTACTCTGGGTGTCATGCAGGAATTATCGATTAAAGTATTACCAAAACCGGAAACAGAGCTGACCTTGGTTCACGAAATGGATAGTTATGAGTCTCTTAATAAAGTTCATCAATTGGGCCAATCGGCTTTACCTATTAGCGCCACCGCTTTTGATGATAATAAGCTTTATATTCGCTTATCCGGTTCGGAACCAGCAGCTACAGCAGCACGTGATTTAATTGGTGGTGATGTAGTCGATGATGGGAACAACTACTGGTTGAATTTAAAAGAACAAAAGCTTGAATTTTTTAACCAGGAAGGTAACCTATGGCGTTTATCTCTGGCATCCAATACTCCGGTTTTAAACCTTCCCGGTGAAATCCTTTGTGAATGGAATGGTGCACAACGTTGGTTGGTCAGTAATGAAAATGAAGAGGTGATACGTGATGCAGTTGCCAAGCTCGGTGGTCATGCCGTCTGTTATCGTCAACAAAGCAAACCGGAAAGTGTTTTTCACCCCTTGGAAACGGGACTATTAAAAATACATCGACATTTAAAAAATGCTTTTGATCCAACTGGACTGATGAATCCCGGCAAAATGTACACAGAAATTTAACTATGCAAACCAATATAATACAGACGTTTCTTAATACAGCAAAAGGTCAGGAAGCCGACCAAATTCTACGTTCCTGTGTACATTGCGGTTTTTGTACCGCCACCTGCCCCACCTATCAATTATTGGGGAGTGAACTGGATAGTCCGCGAGGAAGAATCTATCTAATAAAGCAAATGCTGGAAGGAAACGAGGTTAGTGAGAAAACCCAGCTGCATCTGGATCGCTGCCTGACCTGTCGCTCCTGTGAAACCACCTGTCCATCCGGTGTACAATACAGTCGCTTAATTGATATCGGGCGTGACATGGTTGAACGGCAAGTTAGTCGTCCTCTAATAACAAAATTTACACGATTTTCCATACGTAACATCGTTCCCTATCCAAAGCGTTTTGCCACTATGGTTAAATTAGGGTATACCGTTAAACACTTAATACCGGCAGCATTACAACAGAAACTACCGCAATTACCTCAAAAACCACCACGTCCACAACAGTCCCATACTCGACAAATGCTGGTATTGGAAGGATGTGCCCAAAGTGTCGCCACACCTGAAACCAATGCTTCGGCTGCTCGTATTTTAGATCGCTTAGGAGTCGGTTTAATTAGTCCGGATAATGCCGGATGTTGTGGTGCCGTCAGTCATCATCTGGCTGAGGAGGAAGAAGGGCGGGAGTTTATGCGTCGAAATATCGATGCCTGGTGGCCCTATATTGAGCAGGGTATTGAAGCTATTATTGTGACGGCCAGCGGATGCGGCGTAATGGTAAAAGATTACGGCCATTTATTAAAAGATGATAAAGCCTATGCCGACAAAGCCAAGCGGGTTTCCGAACTGGCTAAAGATATCTCTGAAATTATTGCTAACGAAGATCTTTCCCAACTGACAGTTAAGCCAAGTGGTAAAATCGCTTTTCACAGTCCTTGTACCTTACAACATGGCCAAAAGCTTAATGGACTGGTAGAGAAGATTTTAACCGGTTTGGGCTTTGAACTTACTCAAGTGGCTGATGCTCATTTATGTTGTGGTTCCGCTGGTACCTACTCAATCCTCCAACCTCAATTATCACAACAGCTACTTGATAATAAACTATCCAACCTAAATCAAGGACAACCGGATATTATTGCTACAGCAAATGTGGGTTGTCAGATGCATATGACCACAAAATCACAAGTTCCGGTGAAACATTGGATAGAGTTGATTGATGAAAGTATTACGGGCGGATTTGAAGACAAATCACAATAAACCTAGAAAAATCAATTGGATTTTTTAAGTCCTGTGGTACCCGAAAATTGCATCGATTATTCGTTTAAAGCTCGGGAAACAGATAGTTGGGGTTAAGTATACCCTTGGGGTCCATTGCCTGTTTTATTCCTTGATGAAGTTTAAAAAGTCCCTGAGAAATGGGATGTTGGCGAAGAGTATTCGAGCTATTATCAACATTAGCCGATGTACGAAATAATTGTGCGTGGCCTCCCAGCCTTTCCGCCTCAGCTCTCACTTCGGTACTATTGCTATCTGTGTACAACCATCTTAACGCTCCTCCCCAGTCGATTAATTGTTCTCCGGGTAATTGAATTGCATCTGCCGCAGCAGGCAGAGAAATTCGCCAAAGGGTTTTCGATGATTGAAAAAAGTCCAATTGCTGTTCATTTAATAACTGCCAAAACGTAGCATCCAGATCGTTTATCTTTTGAGCCCTTCCCATTTCCACCAAAGCATTCTCGACGCTCTGTTTGGCTCCACTAAGACGTATATGGAGTCTGTCTTGATAAAAACAGGCAGCACTCACAGGTTGTCCTTGCGCGACCCATTTATGCAGCTGTTTAAAAGCTTCGACATAAGTCAGCTCGGTGGCAAAACTTTGTTCTTGTTTTGCTAGCGGTAAAACTTTTAAGGAAACTTCCAATAACACGCCCAAAGTGCCATAGGCTCCCACCATGACTCGAGACAGGTCATAACCGGCAACATTTTTCATCACCTCACCGCCAAAGCGTAACTCTTCGCCCTTGCCATTAATGATTTTACTACCCAGAACAAAATCTCTAGCTGCACCACTATATGGACGTCGTGGCCCGGAAAGACTGCATGCAATAGTTCCACCGATAGTTGCTGAGTCTCCAAATGCAGGTGGCTCAAAAGCTAACATCTGACCACTTTCCCTTAAGGTGTGTTGGATGTCACTTAAAGGAGTCCCGGCTAATGCCGTAATGGTCAGTTCACTAGGTTGATAACTTATAATACCGCGATATTGCTCTAGACAAATGTTTTGTTCGTGAGATTTAGCATCAACCAAAAAGTCCTTGCTTCCCCCCCCTCGAATCGTCATAGCTGTTCCTGACTCATAGGCAGCCCTAACTTGATCAATTAATTGTTGTTTATCTGTCATTTAAAAGCGTTCCAGTTCCGGATGCGGTAATTGCCCATGGTGAACATGCATGGCTCCCAATTCAGCACAACGTTGCAATAAAGGAATAGCCTTACCTGGATTTAATAATCGTTGTGGATCAAAAGCTTCTTTAATCTCATGAAACTGAGCGATTTCTGCAGCATTAAATTGTACACACATTTGATCCAGTTTCTCAACACCAACACCGTGTTCGCCGGTAATAGCACCACCAAATTCTACGCAGGCTTCCAGTATTTTGCCGCCAAATTCTTCGGTAGTCTCTAATTCTCCAGGTATATTGGCATCATATAAAATCAAGGGATGTAAATTACCATCACCGGCATGAAACACATTCACCACTGCCAATCCATAATGTTCTGATAATTGATGTATACGCTCCAGAATATCCGCCAATCGGTGCCGTGGAATGGTACCATCCATACAATAATAATCCGGTGAAATACGTCCAACGGCCGGAAAAGCAGACTTTCGCCCCTGCCAAAACTTCAATCGTTCCGTCTCATCACGAGCCACTTTAATATCAGTCGCTCCACACTCGATTAAAATATTTTGCGCATCGCTCAATTGTTCTTCTACTTCTGCCGCCGTGCCATCTACTTCGCATAGTAAAATGGCTGCTGCATCAACAGGATAACCGGCATGAACAAAATCTTCTGCGGCGCTTATGGCCGATTTATCCATCATTTCTAAACCGGCAGGAATAATTCCGGCTGAGATCACCTGGCTTACAGCATGTCCGGCTTTACCCACTTCGTCAAAGGCCGCCAAAATTACTTTAGTGGCAGGAGGCTTAACCAGTAGCTTAACCACAATTTCAACCACAACGCCTAACATACCTTCCGAACCATTCAATAAGGCCAAGAGATCGTAGCCCGAGCTATCCAGAGCTTCACTGCCAATCTCAATCAACTCGCCTTCAATAGTGAGCAAGGTTATTTTCAAAACATTGTGTATGGTCAAACCATATTTTAGACAGTGTACCCCTCCTGCATTTTCCGCTACATTTCCACCGATTGAACAGGCAATTTGCGATGATGGATCGGGAGCATAATAAAGATTGTATTGGCTGACCGCTTCACTAATAGCAAGATTACGCACCCCGGGTTGCACCGTTGCGGTCAGATTATCGCAATCAATATGAAGAATGTTATTAAGTTTGGCCAAACTTAATAAAATGCCGTCTTTGCGGGGTAATGCCCCCCCTGACAGACTGGTTCCGGCACCGCGTGTCACCACGGGAATATTATGCTGTGAACAAATTTTTAAAATTGCTCTAATTTGTTCGATATTATCCGGCAAAACCACCAGCAAAGGAGTTTCACGATAAGCTGACAAACCATCACATTCAAAAGGTTTTAATTCTTCCCGACTCGATAAAATATACTCTTGCGGTAAAACATCCATCAACAAACCAATTAATAAGCTCTTTTCCATACCTGATGGGGAACCGGATTGAGAACTTGAATTCATATTAATAAGCATTCCTTTCATTTAATCAAAATTAAGGCTGTTTTTAGATATTTAGACAGCCAAAAATGTATTTGCAATCCCTCTCAAAATCAACTATAAATAGACATCTGATAGGGTGATACAATGCTTTACAGCAGCTTTGAGATAAATCAAAGCAATTTAGAATAATAATTATAAAATAAGGCCATAAAAGTATAATTAATATCTTGACTTCAAAATTCAACCAGGGACTAAACCCCTGTTTTAATTATAGGAATTGACGTTAAATTAACATGGCTTCTGCATATATTCGGGTTTTTTTATATTGAATTCAAGTTATTTGATTTTTTGTTTGGCTGATAACGACAGCTTATTCTCTGCTGATATTGGGGTTATATGGTTTTAAATACACTCCCACATCAGCCAATAGATCAAAATGAGCATTACCTCTTGCACATTAGCTGCAAAGAACACCGATTCTGCTTACCCTTAGGTCAGGTAGAGCGGTTGATGTTGTTAATGGAAGTACAAACTATCCCGCAAGCACCCGATTATCTAATTGGTTTAATGAATCTCAATGGTGAAGCGGTACCGGTTATCGATCTTGCATTGCGTATCGGCATTCAACATAATGATCGTTATACTATCCAAACACCTTTAATCCTGCTTAAACACCAAGAGCTTAAGGCAGCTCTAATAATTGATAATATCGAAGCGGTAAAACCAGTCAGCCAGGAGCAACTTCGTGGTGAAAAGCTATTTCAGGGAGGACTACCACCGGTCAAAGCCACTGTCAGTATGTCAGACGGTACGGCATTACTACTTGATAGTCATCGTATTTTAGATCTCGATCTCAGTGAACTGGACACGCCGTTAGAATTGGGTGAAGAACTATTGTCGTTATGCAAGATGACGGTCGGCGAAAGTGAACAAGGTGGGGTGAACTTGAATGAATAACCCTTCCGAGATAAATCCTGAATTTATTTTTCCCGAATGTGAAGAAAACCTGATTACGTTGGTTCGAGACCTAACCGGCATTCGGATTTTAGACCATCAGCTTAATAACTTTCGCCAAACTATCGCACAAGGTTGTCAACAATTTAATTATCCCAGTTGTTCAAAATATATAGAAGCATTAAAAAAGAGTTCTTTAAATTCTGCTATTCAGGAACATTTAATTGCCGGAATCACCATTGGAGAAAGCTATTTTTTTCGTGATCGAGCGCAAATGGATTATCTCAGCGCTGTCATTTTACCCAAATTAATCACCAAACGACGTAATGAGGGACGGTTATTTCTGCGTATTTGGAGTGCAGGATGTTCGGAAGGTCAAGAATTGTACAGCGTGCTAATGTTGCTTGATCAACTACTACCAGACCTGGAGCAATGGAATTTACACTTGCTGGGTACCGATATCAATATCCTGGCTCTGGCCAGCGCCCTTAAGGGGTCTTATAGCGAATGGTCACTACGTTCTACCAACAATAGTACTCGAGAAAAATATTTTACTCTCGAAGATAAGTCTTGGGTTATTAATCAGCATTTGCAACGACGCGTCAAATTTTCTTATCTAAATCTATACGGTGACAACTTCCCCTCTATACTCAGTGAGACCAATGCCCTGGATCTGATTCTATGCCGAAATGTATTTATCTATTTTGATCAAAATACCGCAACCACGGTTATGCAGAAACTCTATCAAAGTCTGGCTCCAGGAGGGTTTTTATTACAGGGTGCTTCCGATTTAATCGATGGAGCCAATAGTTGTGGTTTTGAACATCATATTTGCGAAAGTACCTCTTATTTTGTTCGCCCACTCTCACCACAAGCCGATACGGGATACACTCAACCCATATTCGCCGAAGACATTACACCGGCAGCAGTTAAAAAGTCCACTTCATATAGCAGTAACGATACTGAGGAAATCTCATCCCAGCCGAGAAACATTCCGGAAAGTCGCGACGATCATCAGGTTATCGATACCCTAACGCCTATTGCCGTGGCTTTAAAAGCCTATAGAGAGATAATCCAACTACTGACAAAGGAAGACTGGGAGCACGCTCTGGTCAGTATTGACAAACAAATTAACCAGGGCGATGACAACGCTCTGATCTGGCAATTTAAGGCTAAAGCACTGGCAAACTTGGGACGCAGTAAAGATGCCCTGCAAGCCTGCAATATCAGTATTCGTCATGACCCGGAAGACAAACATACCTATTTTATCCAGGCTCTGGTGTATATGGAATCAAGACGTCTGGAAAAAGCGGAACTAGCTCTACGTCGCACTCTCTACCTGGATCGTGATTTTGTTGAAGCTCATTATCACATGGGATTATTACACCTGCTGCAAGGTAAAAGAGAAAGCGGCTTAAAATCGATGCATAACGCCTTGGAAATCGCCGAAAGTGCCGATCCCCAACGCAGTCTTCACGATGCCGCCGGAATGAATCACGCCCGGATGGCTACCATATTGCGAAATGAGTTACGCATGTATCAAGGAGGCAAATAGCAGATGGCTGAAAAAATTCAATTGCTTAGCGCTCAGCAACGCTTACCGCAACATGAGTATGAACGTCGCATTTTGCGTCGCCGCGCCATTCATCTGGCCAATAAACAGCAGACAGAAAAACAGACTGAAGACGAAATGTTTTTACACATTCTGTTAGGAAAAAATGAACACTATGGTATTCCCTATTGCTATTTGGACGAGATTTTAAGGCCAAGGCCCATCACGCCAATCCCCAATACTACCAATGTCGTGGTTGGGACCATTCCCTATCGTGGCAATCTTATTGCCGTTTTGGATCCATCTAAGTTATTGGATATCTCCGAACCCGAGGAGAACATTCTTTTCAGCACTTACTGGCTGGTTGTTGTGTCAACCAATCAGCTCAAAGTGGCTTTACTGGTCAGCGAAGTACATGGTAACTTTCACTATCGAAATGAAGAACTCAGCCCGTCATTAGATACATCTTTGCAAAGTGCCAGCAGCACAATTCAAGGTATCTATGAAGGCAAAATTGCAATCTTGGATCTCAGCGCTTTATTGAGTGCCCGCAGCCTCAAAATGGAGAAAAAAATATGACCCCGGAAAATGCCCCGAATGAGACCTTAGCCATGGCTTCGGCTCGAATTTTGGTTGTCGATGATATGGCAACCAATCGAGGTCTGGTTCGAGCCGTTTTGGCCCCCTTAAAATGTCAAATTTTTGAGGCAGACTCTGGAGAACAAGCACTCGAACTGATTAATAGTCTCAGTCTGGATGTGATCTTAATGGACGTGTTAATGCCTGGACTAGACGGATTTGATACCTGTAAAAAAATCCGCGAGCAAGAAGATCTGCATTTAATCCCAATTATTATGTTAACCTCGCTGGGCAGCCCGGACGATATCGCCTATGGAATGGAAGTCGGCGCCACCGATTATGTCACCAAACCATTTAATGCCGTCGAACTACAGGCCCGGGTTCGAGCCGCAGTGGAGAAAAAGCGACTCACCGATCGCCTCGATGATGCCGAATCCATGTTGTTTGCTTTGGCTCGGGTAGTCGAAGCCAAGGATAGAACCACCGCCGATCACTGTGACCGCTTGTCTCATACCGCCGTGGTATTGGGCAAGGCTTTGGGACTTAATTACGATGATTTGGAAGCGTTACGTCGTGGCGGTTTATTACACGACATTGGTAAAGTAGCGATACCCGATGCGATCTTATTAAAACCAGGAAAACTGGATGAAACAGAATGGGCAGTCATGCGTCAGCATCCAACCATTGGAGCCTACCTATGTAGTGCCCTACGGACCATGCGCAGTACCGTGGAAATCATCCGTTACCACCATGAAAAATGGAATGGCAGTGGTTATCCTTCCGGTTTATCCGGTGAGGAAATCCCCTATTTGGCACGTGTATTCCAAATTGTTGATGTCTTCGATGCCCTAACCAGTGAACGTCCGTATAAAAAATCCATACCTTTGGATAAGGTTAAAGAAATTCTTCGCAACGAGACTAAAAACGGCTACTGGGATCCCAATATCATCGAAGTTTTTATCAATATCCTGGAAAACAATCCTGAGCAATTAAAACTTCCCGAACAAGCTCAAACCGGCCGTGACTCGGAAATTTTTCAAAATATTATTGGTTCCAATTCGTTGGAATGGGAATCTCGCCGTTAATAATAAGGAATAAAAATGAGCGACGAAGTAAAACAAAGTGATGATTTAACCTTATCGTTAGCCAAAGCTATCGGCATAAACGGTGATGAGCAGCAAGAACGAAGAGAGTTTATCGACTTGTCATCGAAAGATGAACAGATTTTAAAAGAGTTGGCCCCGGCGATTGAACCTCATGTTGACTCCATTGTCGATGCTTTTTACGAGAATATCCGTCCTTACCCTGAATTAAAAAAAATTATTTCTGCCGCAGGCAGCAATATTGAAAAGCTAAAAATATCACAGCGTTCCTATATTATGGAGCTCTTTAGTGGCAGTTATGGTAGCGAATATTTTGAACGACGTCTGCGCATCGGTGTTGTCCATCAACGTATTGGTTTAACCCCTCGTTGGTATCTTGGTAGTTATGCCATCTATATGCAACGTTTGGTTCCGGTAGTTTTACGCCATTGGTGGTGGCGACCAGCCAAAGCCATGCAGGCCATACAAGCATTGGGCAAAGTGCTTTCCCTGGATACTCAATTGGCGATTGACACTTATATACATGGGTTGGTCAGTGAACTCCAGGACGCCAATTCATCCAAAGAGAAACAGGAACATCGCATTCATGAATATCTGGATCTGGTCGATAAAGTCGCCACTGGAAATTTAAGCGAACGAATCAAGGTCGATGGCGATGACGAATTAGCCCATCTTGGCGATGCTCTTAACAATATGGTGGAAGGTTTAGCGACCATGACCAGTAGTGTCACCATCTCCAGTAATGCAATGTTAGATACCGCTCGTGAAGTTAAAGCTGCTGTGGCAGCCCAATCTTCAGGGGCTTCCCAACAGGCCTCGGCAGTCAATGAAACCAGTACCACCTTAGAAGAGATTAATGCTACCGCACAACAAAATCTGGATAAGGCCACTTCTCTTTATGAAATAACCAAAGTAGCCAAGTCCGAGGGAACTGACGGCCTACATACTGTAGAAAAAGCCATTTCGGCCATGCATGACATCCATGGCAATATGGAAGATATCTCAATTCATATTACCGAGCTCAACGAACGCTTAAAACAGATCGAAGAAATTACCAATACCGTCGATGATCTGGCCCAACAATCTCGCATGTTAGCTTTAAACGCATCCATCGAATCAGCTAAAGCCGGTGAAGCAGGACGCGGTTTTACCGTAGTAGCCGAAGAGGTAAAAGAGCTGGCAGAACAATCACGTCAAGCTGCTGCCCAGGTTAAAAGCATCCTTAACGAAGTCAAAGGAGCCTCCAATCGCGCGGTGCAATCAGTCTCTGCCGGTAACGCCGGAGCAGATAAAGGCGCAGCTTTGACGGAGCGAGCCGGATCGGCACTACTAGGACTAAACAAGGTGATCAACGATGTAGCCCTATCAAGTCAGCAGATTGTTGCAGCAATACGACAAGAAACCGCCGGTATTGAACAGATCCGCAGTGCCATGGGAGAAATTAATACCATTACTGCACAATTTGTCACCGCTACTCATCAGACCGATGAAGCCGCAGAGCAGTTTACCGACAACGCCGCACAATTACAGGATATGGTCGGGCATTTTAAAGTAGAAACTCCATATTTCGATTTTGAATTGGCCCGCGCCATTCATCGTACCTGGGTAATTCGCCTGGAAGGCTTTCTGGACGGTCACGAATCGTTAACCGAAAGAGAAGCCATATCCCATCACCAATGTGAATTGGGTAAATGGTATGACAACAAAGGTCTGGCATTATACGGCCACATACAGCAGATGCGAAAACTGGGAGAAGATCACCAGCAACTGCATGCAATAATCAAACAAGTCGTGGTAAAGACTAATAACGGCCTAAAGGTGGATAAAGAAGAAGTACTGAATGATGTACGTACTTTATCGGAAAAAATAATTGCTCATTTGACTGCTATTCAAAAAGTTGCTGAGTCTGAGAGAAAATCAGAGCAGGGAGAGTAAGTCATGATTTGGGTGGAGAATCTCAAGTTACGTGGAAAGTTGGTATTAATTCTTATTTTACCCATGCTGTTTCTATTGCTTCTATCCGCCTATATGGTTAATAGTGAATGGCAGAAACAAAACCGCTTGCAAAATCTTGCTCATGCGGGTCAATTAACCAATGTGGTAACAGGACTGATCCATGAACTACAACTGGAACGAGGGCGTAGTGGTGGATTCTTGCAAAACAAAGGACAGCTATTTCATCAAGAGTTAATCCAGCAACGCCAAGCCACCGATTTAGCCTGGAAAAACTTTACTGCAGCAATCGCCCAAAAACAGGGCAAGCTTAAATTGAATGCCCTCATTCAAATTAGCCAGCGTTTTAGTCAATTACAGCAATTGCGCAACCAGAGTGATCTGCAAGAGATCAAGGCTGAACACGCGGTTAAAGGTTATAGCCTGTTTACTGGAGAACTATTTACAGCTTTAGAGAAACTTGCCATACAAGCTAATGACACCACGATAGCCCGTTATTTAAACGGTTATCATAGTTTGTCAAAAGCCAAAGAATATGCTGGTCAGGAGCGAGTTCGAGGCAGCCGTATGTTCTCCTCTCCAGAGGATTTTCAAAATTATGATAAACAAATTAACACGCTGATAATTGAGCAAAAGATCCTTTTGGAAATTGCCGCCAATGACGCACCGAAAGAGGTCAATTCTTTAATCAGTAATCTGCAAAAATTGGAATGTGTAAAACAATTACATCAGATGCGAGAAGAGCTTAACCAACAACAAGCTCAAACGGATAGAAAGACCGTTAATCAATGGTTTAATCTTAGTACCTGTCGAATTAATCAGTTACGAAAAATCGAATTATTATTTATGCAACAGATCAATAGCAATATTACCGATCTGATTATCGAGGCCCGTCAACACCTTTACCTGATTTTAGCATTCACTCTGCTGCCCATTTTGCCCTCCTTAATCTTAATCTTATTGGTGGATAAAAACGTCAATAGCGTGTTGCGCTGGTTATTAAATTCTATGCAAGGTATTGCTTCAGGTAATTTTAACGTCAGCTTGCCAGCACAGACTCGCGATGAATTGGGACAGTTGTCACACGGTCTGGATCAGCTGCGGACCAAACTGGCTAAACAGGAGTTAAAACTAAAGCAACGCCTAATTGCAGAGCAGGAATATAATCAGGAACTGGCCAAACGTACCGAGGAATTACAGATATTTTCACAGCGTATTGCCGCTGGAGACCTACGCACTCGTCTAGATGAAAAGGATCCAATATTAACCGAATTAAGTGTCAGTCTTAATCAAATGGTACAGGGGTTGACTGCCTTAACCTTAAAGGTCAGAGGTAGTGGCACCACCATCAAGAGCATGGTTTTTGAGTTACATAGCAGTATTAATCACCAGTCTACCGGAGCCAATGAACAAGCTGCCTCAGTCAGTCAGACTATGGCTACTCTGGAACAATTACGGGTTACCTCGGAACAAACACTAAACAAAGCCAAAGCATTGGGGGATATTGCCGAAAATGCCCGTCATGAAGGTGACAATGGCCGTCAGGCAATCGAACAAAGTATCTCCGACATGAAAGTAGTGCAGGCAAAAATGGACGCTATTGCACACACTATTCTGGCTTTGAATGAATGGATTCAACGTATCGGTGATATAACTGGCTCGGTACACGATATTGCTCGCCAATTACGTTTATTATCTTTAAATGCCTCCATTGAAGCCAGTAATGCCGGTGAGGCAGGAATTGGTTTTGGCGTGGTTGCCGGTGAAGTAAAACAACTGGCAGAACGTTCTCAGCAATCAACTATCCATGTACAAAATATCCTCGAAGAGATCCGTCATGCCACCGATAAGGCAGTTATGGCTACTGAGGAAGGAAGCAAAGGAGTTGAGCAGGGATTGACGCAAATACAACGAACCGGAGATGTGGTACGCAACTTAGAATCCGCCGTTGGTGACACCAGCCTGGCTAGCCGTCAGATCGTGGTTGCGGTCAATCAAGAAGTGGTGGGAATTGAACAGATTCGTACTGCGGTAAAAGAGATCCATACAGTAACCGATCAATTCGTCGGTGCTGCCGAACAATCACGAGGAGCAGCAGAAGAGCTGACCGATCTGGTGAAACATCTGGATGAAACGGTCAATCAATACCAGCTCTGAGGATTAAAACATGGCTATCGATATCGATCCCCAATTAATGCAGCAATTGCTGGAAACCTTCCGGATTCAATTGGAAGAACGGCTGCAAATCATTAGTGAAGGCCTGTTACAATTGGAAAAAGGCTTGCCAGAGCCTCAACAGGAACAAATACTGGATGAAATGTTTCGAGCCGCTCACAATATCAAAGGCGCATCCAGAGGTATTGGTCTGGAACTTACTGCCGATTTGTCACACCGCATGGAAAGTCTGTTTGCCACCCTGAAACGAGGTGAAGTCAATATGCAAAGCGGTTTGATCAGTGTTTGTTTGCAGGGATTGGATATGCTTCGTTCTCTGCTGGATATAGAAGGACGAGGTCAGCTTCCCGGTGGTGAATATGAATTGCTATTGAAACACCTGCAAATGGCTACCGATGGTGCTATTTTGCCGCCTATAACTGAACCAGGCTTGTCTCCCTCCCAATCCGCATCAGAACAAACCACTGCCCCCATTACTTCAATTGCCGATAGCATTCGCCTCCCGGTCCAGCGCCTGGATCGCATTGCCGACCTGGCCAGTGAGTTACAGGTAGCCCGACTGCGTTTGGAACAGCATCAAGAACATGGTCGTAAGGTTGCTGATTTGAGTCGACGGTTAAGACGTTATTGGGCACAAATGATGGAAAGCAGCACATTTTCTCGTTCTTTCGATCGCGGCATGAATTCCACCCGACAAATTTTCGCCGAAGGTGCCGATATGGTTCTGGAACTGGAGGAACTCTGTCAAAGCATTGATAATGGGATTAGAACCACCCATTCCTTGTTTAAACCACTGGCCGCCAATTTACGTGACGATGTCCATGAATTACGCTTAATCTCTGCCGACACTATTTTAAAACCGTTGGAACGTATTGTTCGCGATATTGCCCAAAGTCAGAACAAGCAGGTTGAGTTTATCCTGGAGGGTGCTCAATTGGAAATGGACCGAGCCGTCTTGGAAAAGGTGAGGGATCCTTTAATTCACCTACTCCGCAATGCCGTCGATCACGGTATCGAAGTCCCGGTAAAGCGTTTACAAGCTGGAAAACCCGAAGTCGGCCAAATTATTCTCAGTTTGGTACGCCAGGGCAATAGCGTTAAACTTAATATTAAAGATGATGGTGCCGGAATCGATCTGGATGCCGTACGTCGGAAGGTACGTGAGCTGGAGTTAGCCAGTCTCGATGAATTAAATGAAATGACCGAAGTGGAGTTATATGATTTTATCTTTCGTCCCGGTTTTACCTCTCGACAACAGGTCAGCGACGTCTCTGGACGTGGGGTCGGCTTAGATGTCGTGCGGAGTAATTTACAGATGCTTAATGGCAGGGTAGCCATCACATCGACACGCAATAAAGGAACCACCTTTTTACTCACTATTCCATTAACCATGGCAAGCGAACATGGTCTTTTTGTGCGTTGTGCCGACCAGGAATTTGCTATTCCCACTCAATACGTAAAACGGATAATGGATATCACTCCGGAAGAGATCATCAATCTGGAGTCAAAACAAGCCATCCTGGTAGACGGCAAACCTGTTACCATTCAAAACCTGGCCAAGTTCCTTCATCTACCGGAACTAAAAGAACCCATCGACAATTATTTTCAAGTGGTGATAATTCACAGCAGCTGGCGACATATGGGATTAATCGTTAATCACATCGTTGGAGAACAGGAGATGGTGATTAAATCCCTCAGCCCACCTTTGGATAATCTTACCAATATTGTTGGCGGTACAATGGGCGAAGACGGCGAAGTGGTTTTGGTTATTGATGCTCATAATCTCTTGTTACAAAAATCTTCTTCTATTCCGATGCCTTCGACACAACATAAAAACCGAGACAAAGGAGCTACCAAAATTTTGGTAGTAGATGATTCAATTACCACGCGGACTTTGGAAGTGAGCATATTGCAACGTCAGGGATATAATGTCCAAGCAGTAATCAATGCCGAAGAAGCGTTAGAAAAGTTGCAAGCAGAATCTTTTGACCTGATGATCAGTGACGTCGAAATGCCAGGCATGAACGGGTTTGAACTAACCGAAAAAGTTCGAACTCAATTAGGTTTAACCGAGTTACCAGTTATTATTGTCACGTCCTTAGCCAGTGAATTAGACCGACGTCGTGGCTTGGAAGTAAAGGCCGATGCCTATATCGTTAAGAGTGAATTCGAAAGTACCGAATTGTTAAACACCGTTGCACAATTAATTTAAAAGATAAAAGGTCAATAAAGCCTACCATGATCCGCATTTTAATAACTGAAGATTCCGAGGTGGTTGCTACCATATTACAGGCTATTTTTGACGCCGAGCCAGACTTTATGGTGATTGGTAGAGCTTGCAATGGTCACGAAGCGGTACGTATGGCCAACGAGTTAAAGCCAGACCTAATTACCATGGATATTCGGATGCCGGTTATGGACGGTTTTGAAGCAACTCGAATGATAATGTCCACCAATCCGACTCCAATTGTGGTCATCAGCTCCAGCGTCGACAATGAAGAATTACGTATCACCTTCCATGCGCTAGAGGAAGGAGCCTTGGCCGTCATTGAAAAACCGCGGGGTTTACAACATCCTGATTTCGAAAAAGTTCGTGAGGAGCTGGTGCAAACTATTCGCGCCATGGCAGAAGTAAAATTGGTACGACGGACTCGTCCCAAAGCCAGTAAAGAGATCTTCCAGGCCCACCTCAGCAAGCGAAATATAAGCCATAAAGTGGTTGCTTTAGTCTCATCTACCGGAGGACCACAGGCATTGGCGGAAATTATAGGTTCTTTACCGTTTTCCTATCCATTACCTATCTTGATAGTGCAACATATATCCCCTGGCTTTATCAATGGTCTGGTCAGCTGGCTACGCGGCCATACCCTATTGGAAATTAAACTAGCCGAACATAATCAGCCCATTAAACCTGGAACCATTTATCTGGCACCGGACGATTTTCACTTAAAAGTAAATCACATTAACGGAAAACTGGTCACAGAACTGGATAAATCACCTCCTATTCAACGTTTTCGTCCAGCTGGAACCGCCTTATTAGAAAGTCTTAGCGAACATTGTGGAGACAGCACAATCGCAGGAATTTTGACCGGTATGGGCAGCGACGGTGCCGTGGGCTTACAAAAATTGCATCAGCATGGTTCACAAACTTTTGTACAAGATAAAGAGAGCTGTATCGTATACGGTATGCCGGCAGCTGCTGTAGCTTTAGAGTGCGTCGATCAAGTACTTCCTCTGGCTGAAATCGCCAATCATCTTAACCAACTATCAAGGCAATAAATGATGGTTCCTAGCGAAGATCTGCTTTCACAAGCAACACTATATACTATTTTTCAAAAAGAATTGATGGAAAGGTTAAAGAGGGCCTTGCAAGAACTGCAGGCCGGACCAGCTACCTGTAATTATGATGCCGTTCATCAAGAGATGGATAGTCTGGTCGGAGCATCCCGCACCATGGGCATCGATTGGCTGGAACAGGACGCCAGGGTTCTGGCAGCCTACTCCCGCTTTCTGCGCAACAAAAGAGAGGATACCATCGATGATCCTTGTCACCTGTTATTGGTTGACGTGATTATCGAATTAAAAAAGCAATGCCAACTTCTGGACGGTAAAAGTTTAGCCAGTGGACAACGCCCCAGCAGCAGAGTTTCATCTTTATTAAATGGTTTACAAAGAAAAATGGAACTCGGCAATAGTTCCGACTACACTAAAAAACACGATGTTTCCATTGCTCCACATAAAAAACCCATTGTCCTTGTGGTTGACGACTCGGCAACCTCTCGGTTACTATTTCGTGCCCATCTTCCGGAGGCGGATAAGTTTGAGCTACATGAAGCGGAAGATATGGAAACAGCAATTCATCAGGCAGAAAAATATCAACCTGATATCGTGATTATGGATTACAACATGCCGCAACAAAATGGAGTAGAGATCGCGCTCAAAATGCGCTCCAAGGCTCTTGAGCCCGTTTTTATTTTGTTAACCGCCAATATTCAACAGGCGGTTCTGGATTCAGCTAATGAGGCCGGGTTTTTCAGCATTCTGGAAAAGCCCATTAATCGCCTCAAAATAACCCGCGTATTTGAGGAACTACAGCTTTGATTCTCAACGCTTTACAAAAGGACGCGGTCACAGAACTGGCCAATATCGGCATTAGTCGTGCGACACAACAATTAGCAACGCTATTGGGCGACGAGGTACGCATGAATGTTCCTAAAATTGAATGGCTAAACGCCGAAGAGTTTGAAAATGAAATTCAGCAGCCGTCCAAGGAAGTTGCTTGCGTCTATCAAAATATCAGCGGTAAAATCAATGGCTCTGCCGCTTTGTTATTATATCCGGAGGATAGTCAAGCGCTATTGGCCGGCTTATTTCCTGGCAACGAAGAACAAGAGTCTCTATACCTCCAGCAATATCAGTATGAAGCAATAATGGAGATCGCCAACATTATCATCTCATCCTGTATCAGCGCCATGGCCGATACATTATGTCTGGAGTTGTCCGTTTCTCTTCCTAACTATTGCAAAACCGATATCAGCCACCTAGTTGCCGACAATAAGGAATTTTTAAATCAAAACGCCATTTTAATTCATGCCAAAATGGAATCAGCAAAACAGCAAAAGGGAGGCCAAATATTAATCCTTTTATCCGATGGTGTGGCGAATCAAATTCTCAATACCATACCGGATTTTTAACCTTACCCCTCTCTCCGGGTAACTCCTATCTAATACCCCTATAAAATATCCGATTGAAAATCTGATAAAAATTGACCAATATAATAAAAAGATTAAGCAAAGGAATGAATATAATGAATCTCCATAATCTATTAATAAAATCCATTTTAATCATCGTCGGTTTATTGTTTTTAACTAATGCACAGGCGTTAAAAGTCAATATTACCAAGGAGATTGACTCGGTAACCGTAAACCATAATGGCAAGTCCATTACCGTACAGCGTAACCAAGATAATAACGCTACAATCGATCCGGCTTACGCCAAGACATCACGTAACTGTCCGCCTTTTTGTGCGCAACCAATGAGTGCTGCGGAAGGTGTACGTACGGTAGGTGAAGTTGAAGTAGTATCTTTTATGGGACAAAGTTTACAAGATGGTTCCGGTTTTATCGTAGACGCTCGTACCCCAGACTGGTTCAAAAAAGGGACTATTCCCGGCTCTATCAATGTTCCATTTACCCTACTCGACACCCGTTTCGGTGCTAATGAACTCACTATCGAGGAGACATTGGAGCTATTTGGAGCAGTAAATAACGATGAACAATGGGATTTCTTTGAAGCAAAAACCTTATTATTATGGTGTAACGGCCCATGGTGCGGCCAATCTCCGGCAGCGATCCGAGCTTTACTTAAATTAGGATATCCGGAAGAAAAATTACTCTATTATCGTGGCGGAATGCAAACCTGGAAAATATTTGGTTTAACGACTGTCATCCCGGAATAAATTATACCCTTAATACATGGAATTATGGGCCTTGATTTAAAACAAAACTTTTTAGTTGCTCAATATCGATCGGTTTAGATAACCAGTAGCCCTGGATATAATCACAACCATATTCTTTGAGTTGTATGAGATGGTCTTCACTTTCCACGCCCTCCGCTACAACATGCAAATTTAACCCCTGCCCCATCTGAATGATGGAGCGGGTTAAAACCGCATCATGTCGATCAATAAGAATATCCCTGACAAAGGAACGATCCACCTTTATCTCCGTCGCAGGTAACTTATGCAAATAAGAAAGGGAGGAATAACCGGTCCCAAAATCATCTATCGCCACACCGACGCCAAGCTCTCTGATTTTATGTAATTGTTTAATAGCATATTCAAACTCATTTAAAAGGGCAGTTTCTGTTAGCTCCACGGTGAGCAGATTTGGCATAAAATCATGTTGTAATAACACCTCTTTAACTTGTCCCGGAAACTCCTTTGCCATCAACTGTTTGGCTGAAACATTAATTGAAATATTAAAACTCATCCCCAAACTTTTATTTAAATCAATGGTATCTTTAATGGCACAATGCATAACAAAGTTATCCAGGTCTCTTATTAGACCTAAATCTTCAGCTATAGGTATGAATTCATCCGGTGCCACCATTCCCAGAGCTTCATTATTCCAACGAATTAAAGCCTCCATACCACTAATTTCTATAGTCTTACCTTGCATGCCACGGCAACGTGCTTGTGGTTGATAGAGCACAAATAGTTCCTTCTTATCCAATGCTCTAAACAGGGCTTCTTCTATGTTTAGGCGTCGTTTTACTTTGGCATATAATTCCTCTGAATACATGGCATAGGAACATCGGCCATCCTCTTTAGCTTTATACAATGCACTATCAGCATTTTTCAATAGTGTATCGGCATCTTTTCCATCATCGGGATACACTGAGATTCCAATACTGGTACCAACCAGTAGATCTTTATTGTCAATTTGAAAAGGTTTTAATAAGGCGTTGATAATAATCATGGCTAATTGTTCAATTTCACTTAGCTCGGTATAACGATTTTTTATCACGACAAATTCATCACCTCCTTGTCGAGTCACTAGAGAGTTCTCCGAAACCAAGGTCAACAATCGCTGCCCCACTCGTTTTAAAAGCTTATCGCCTACAGCATGTCCAAAACTATCATTTATTTTTTTAAAAAAATCCAAATCAAGAAACAAAACAGCCAGTTTGCTTTCTTCCCTATCTGCCAGTTCCAATTTTTCATCAAGATATTCGACAAGATAAACACGATTGGGTAAATCTGTTAGAGCATCATGGGTAGCTTGATAAATCAAGTTATCTTCATATTGACGTTGGTTTTTATGAATACGCCGAAAAGCAATTATGCCGATCACACAAATGACCAGAAAAAACAAACTGGGCATACTTAAGCGGGAGATAAAATAGTCCCTTATCTGAGACATCGGTATCGAGACCAAAGTATATATTTCATATTCAGGTATTGCCGAATAATAAAATAATCGCTCTTCGGCCGTGTCACTCAGTTTGGCATAAAAAGCATTATCCGAATCAGAAGCATTGATGACCTGTTGTTGCAAAACCAGGGGAACTTTATGTCCATACACAGATTGATAATTCACCGTGATGGGAAACTTATATTGCACATATCCATCCTGTCGAATCACCGACAGCGATACTTGTTTGGGTAGCGACAGATCTGACCAGCCGGCGTTACTACCGCTAATCTTATACCCAGCCGTCATCATAGCAGCAAGAGTGTTATTCGTACCCGACACCGGAACTCTAATAGGAATAACCCACTCTTTTAAAGCTCGCATATAGTATGGAGGGGCCAATCTTAACTTTTTCGTTTGTATCGCCCGTTCAAAACTGCGTCTATTGATTTCATCATCTTTTAAGTTCGGCAACGGAGTTCCCTGTTTTAATCGGGTTACCAAAATTAGCTGACCATCTAGACGGGCTAAACCAAAGCCTCCCATTCCTGGATCGGTTACCAGCATGTGTTCAATTAAACTTCGACCATTTTCCGGTTTGGAAAGCGCCCCTAAATCGATTAGCCGTTCTCCCAGAATACTTAAAGTGCTTTCATGTTTAATTAAGGTATTGAGAATAGACTGGCTGACAATTTTATTGACTGCCTTAAGTTCATTTTGTTTTTGGTTTTTAACCGCAAACCAAGTATTGATAGAGAACGCGATAAAACTAACCATCAAAATTACTAACAAGATGAGAAACAAGCGAATCATAGGTGTATTACTTACCGGCCACCATTGTTTTATCTGATTGACTAACATCACCTTTCTCATTAAATAGTTATTCTACGAAGTGTAGTAGAAAAAAATTGAAAAGAGGAGTTTTACACAAAATCAAACTTTTTGTTGCACTGCATCATTTATTTGTATATCATGTACTCATTCTTTATTAAACTCATGACAGAGGTATTTACTATGTTTAACACTTTCACAGCTGAAACATTTACCGCTCCGGTTGAAAAACTGGTTTCTTTAAACCTATCTGTATTCAAAAAGACTGTTGATGCACAAACCAAGTCAATGAACAGTTTGGTTGAATTAACTGACTCTCGTTTAAAAGCTATGGCTGGAATCAAAGACGCCGAAGGCTTTAAAACTTTTGTAACTGAACAAAATGAAATCGCTAAAGACTCTTTTGCAAAAGCACTTAATGAGTCTAAAGACGCCGCTGCAGAAGTAAAGGCTTACAATGATGAAGTCATGAAAATTGTTACTGATAGTGTAGAAGTAAATAGCAAAGCTAAAAAAGCAGCTTAATCAATCTCCTGAAGAAATACCCCTTTAGCTCCAATCTATATGGATTGGAGCTTTTTTTGTTTTAAACTTCACTTTTTTTCTATGCTTTTACAAAATTAATGCATCTAGCCAATTACTTCTCCCCGTATTAGTGCATGGCAAAAGGCTGTTTTTAATATTTATATTTTAATATCAACAGCTTAAAATTTAATTTTTTGATGGTCTATAATTTGCTTAGAAAAAACTATGTATTTAAATAGTAAACTTAAGCAAAATTCTGATTTTGTACCGGTGCGAGAACATTTTTCCCTCGATCATATCGAATTTGCTACTAGCATCGAGCAAAATCGTGTACAAGGGTTTTATAAAAACCTGTCTCTCAATAGTCATTTTCAACCCATATACAGCCTTGCTCATAAGCGCGCAGTCGGATATGAAGCGCTATTAAGAGCCAGCAATTCAAATGGTGAATCTATTTCACCAATTTCAGTTTTTGCCTTGGCGGAAAGTGAGCGCGAAACCATTTTACTGGATCGCCTAAGTCGGAATATTCACTTACGAAACTTTTCCGCACATGCCGACGAACAAAGCTGGTTGTTTTTGAATATCGATCCATTGATTACAATTAAAGGCCGCCAATACGGACCTTTTTTTAAAGAATTGTTGCAACGTTATCATATACCGCCACATCGTACCGTAATTGAAATTCTTGAAGGACAAATTGATGATGAGTCCTTATTACTGGATACGGTAGAATTTTATAAAGATCTAGGGTGTCTGGTTGCAATCGATGATTTTGGTGCAGGACACTCTAATTTTGATCGAATTTGGAATCTCTCCCCGGAGATAGTGAAGTTAGATCGATCGATTATTGTTCAGGCTGCGGAGGACCGAAAAATTCACCGTATACTACCTAATTTGATCAGTCTAATCCATGAATCAGGCAGTCTATCGTTAATTGAGGGTGTAGAAACAGAAAATCAGGCCTTAATTGCCATGGATTCCGGCATCGACTTTATTCAAGGTTATTTTTTTGGCAAGCCGGAGCAGATGCTTAAAGGAAATAATCAAGTTTCCCAACACCTGCCGGAATTATGTCAAAAATTAAAACGACAAAATAGCGCAGATTGTCATGGCCTTATTTTAGACAAGCAACTCAAATTATTTGAAAATACGGTGAAATTACTAAAGCAAGGTAGCAACGTCAACTCGGCATGTCTGTTACTATTGCATCATCCTTTAGTAAAACGTTGTTATTTACTGGACCAGCAGGGAAAGCAGATTGGTCCCACAATGTATTCCCCACAACTGGATAAACCCCTCGATCCAAGAATGAAGCCGCTACAGGATGCCGAAAATGCGATATGGAGCAGAAGGTCCTATTTTCTCCAAGCCATCGAACAGCATTCCACAGTACAAATCAGTCGCCCTTACTTATCCATTGCCGATGTAAATCTCTGCATTACCCTTTCAATGAGCTTTAAACAAGATAATAACATCCAAGTATTATGCTGTGACCTGGATTGGGACAAAGTCCACAATGGCAAATGAAAAACTTATATAAAACGAGTTGTTACTCATTAAACCCGAACACCGGTCTTTATTCGGCCGTTTTCATCCAATGGACAATTGTCAACTGAGCCTATAGGACATTTAGCCTTACTAACATCTTCACCGATAGAGCTCACTCCAATGACCTCATCATTTTGATTTAGCAACGGATTACTGTTCCACCAGACATCTTTCAATTTTCCATTTTTACATAAAATAGGATTAGTGTAATGAGGCAGCAGATCGCCATTACCTGAAATATATTCAGCAAAAACTTTCCCCATTTCGACCCGCTGGTTTTCAGGAATAAAATTATCAATCCAGTTCTTGTTAATTACTTCCTCTAACTCCCATCCGGAGATGTGCGCAAACATCCGATTAGCAAATATAATATTTCCTTCTTTATCCAATTGGAGTGCAATCATATTTAAATTTTCCAATGTGGAACGAAACATATGCTCGGAATGTTGTAAACCGACTTGGGCCAATTTCCTTGTGGTGATATCTCTAACTACACCAACCATCCGTACAGGTCGATTGTCTTCATCCCGATAGGTTTGGCCAAATTCATTCACCCATTTAATTGTTCCGTCCGGCCATTTTATTCGATGTTCGATTTCATAATCGGTTTCATCTTGAATGGATTTATCAATCGCTTGATTTACTGCTTTTACATCATCGGGATGAACCAATTCCATAAAATGATCCAAACTATTTTTAAAGCTACCGGTGTTTAATCCAAATACCGGCTCAATACCTTCTGACCAATGCAGCGCATTGGTTTGAATATTCCACTCCCACACCCCAAAATGTGCAGCATGCTGTGTTAGAGAAAAACGCTCCATATTAGTCCGCAATTCTTCTTTAACTGATTTTAAGCTATGAATGCTTATAAATGTCAGCACTATTCCGGAAAAAACATTAGGCGCGATATGGTAAGGTAAGACTCGCATTAAATACCAAATACCTTCATTGGTTTGTACTTCGAGCTCCAATTTGTGGTTACTGGATTTAACTTGGTTAATTAAAGCCATTATGTCGGTATCAATTAGATTACAGAAAATATGACTGATGGGACGCCCTAAATCATTGTCTAATATCCTGAAAAACTCAGTCACCTCCGGAGTGAATTTTCTCAATTCCAGATCTTCGTCCAAAAATACCGTTGCAATATCAGTACTAATCAGTAAGTTATCCAAGTCATTGTTCAGCTCCATAAGTTCAACAATTTTACTTTGATGTTCCGCATTAACCGTATATAACTCTTCGTTAACTGACTGCAACTCTTCGTTGGTACTTTGAAGTTCTTCATTACTGGCCAGGAGTTCTTCATTGGTCGCTTGTAACTCTTCGTTAGAAGTCTCTAACTCTTCCACCGTTGCTTGTAGATTTTCCCGAGTAAATTGTAATTCCTGCTCAAGGTCCAAGATCCGTTGTTGAGTTTCCTTGCCTACATCATAATTATCAACTGGAAGACTTTCAATTTCACTGGATTTTTGGGCTATTTCAAAAAAAACGGCCACTAAAGGTTGTTGATTGCGTTTTGATTCCAAAATCGCCATATTCAAATGTACGGCACGTTTTTCAGTACCAAATAACACCTGAATATTCGAATAACGTTGTTCAGCACCCGTCTTAAATACTTTTGCAATCCCTGTCGCTAAAGGAATAGTAAATTCCTTACGCGCCATTTTAATCAGGTTATTTTCCATTTTCCCGGAAGGTATACCGAAATACCCATCTGAATGACCGAAAACATGCAATATTTCCATCTCTTCATTAATCACCAATGCGAGAGGTATATAACCGGGAGTTATGACTTGGATAAATCGCTCTAAAACTTTATCGTCAGGAGCTACATATTCAGACGTATAGCTTTTACCGGGAGATAAGAGTTGCCGAAAACGAGGTCGATGGGTAAATTTACCCATTTGTTCATTATTTAAGCTCGCTCTGCGCTTTCCATAGGAGCGGTAAATTTTTTCCTTATGATTGATAGGTTCGAATAAATCGGACAAATCTCCGGTTGTTTCACTATTGCCTAAAAATAAAATCCCATTTTGATTTAAGGCAAAATTAAACATTTCCAAAGCCTTTTTTTGTAACACTGGCTGGAAATAAATCATAACGTTACGACAGGTAACAAAGTCGATATTGGTAAAAGGAGGATCTTTTAATATATCATGTTGGGCAAAAACCACCATTTCGCGAATCGTTCGGACAATCTGAAAACTATCGTCTTTATGGTAAAAATACTTAGCGATTAGCTTCGGCGAAATATCGGCGACTATACTCTCGGTATAAATACCGGTGCTGGCTCGTTGTATGGCATTTTGGTCTACATCCGTGGCAAAGATCTTAATATCCTTATTAATTTGCAATGAGTCCAGTATTTCCCGGCATAATATTGCCAGGGAATAAGCTTCCTCTCCGGTCGAACATCCAGCAACCCAAAATCGAATTTCATTATTGTTTTTAGCTTGGATAATTTCCGGCAGCCAGGTGCTTTGGATTTCTTCAAAGGCTTCCCGATCTCGAAAAAACCGTGTCACGCCGATTAAAAGTTCCCGATATAAATTGGAGATTTCATTAGGAAATTTTTCTAAATATCGAACATAATCTTTTAAACTATGAATTTGATTTACTGTCATCCTTCGTTCCAAACGTCGAATAACCGTACTGGGTTTATAATAGGTAAAATCAACCTTGCATTTTTCCCGTAATAAAAAGAAAATTCGGGTAAGGCCATCTTCGTCAGAAAGTAAGGTCGATGATATTTCCTGCTGTGCCGCATAGGGATGCTTGGTAAAGTTCAGTAATTGCTTCGGCATCTCTTCGGCAGGAAGAATAAAATCTGCCAATCCCGTGGAAATAGCACTACGCGGCATGCCATCAAATTTTGCCGATTGTTCATCCTGAACCATAACCATACCACCTTGTTCTTTAATGGTACGGACTCCACGGGTACCATCACTACCGGTACCGGATAAGATAATCCCAACGGCTCGATTTTGCTGGTCTTCTGCCAGGGACTGAAAAAACACATCAACGGGAAGATTAATCCCCCCACTTCTGTCTTGGTCACTCAGCATTAAGCTGCCATGGAATATGGTTAGATTCTTTTTGGGTGGAATCAGGTATATGCAATTTTTTTCCACCTTCAACTGATTTTCGGCCCGATACACCGGCATATTGGTGAATTTCGACAATAATTCCACCATTAAGCTTTTGTAGTCGGGAGAGAGATGTTGGACAATGATAAAAGCCAACTCAGAATCATTTGGTGTATTGCTTATTAAATGTTCTATGGCTTCCAAGCCGCCCGCAGAAGCTCCGATACCGATGTAATATAAAGGTGAATTATCATCGATATCATCAGTTTCTTTTTTCTCGATTTCGTTGTCATTTGCCATTGATGGCTCTCCGAATGGGTAACGCAAATTGAATTTTAAGGACGAGCCTTATTTGAGGTGAAGTGAAATTTCTTCTGCTGTCATAGGCTTATGATATAGAAAACCTTGACTCTGATTACAGTTTAATTGGGCTAAAAAATCATGTTGCGCTTGCGTTTCGACACCTTCCGCCAAAACCGTTAGATTCAATCCATGCGCTAGAGCAATAATAGAGGTAATTATGGCTTCATCGTCTTTATCAACTGCTATATCTTTGATAAAACTACGATCAATTTTTAATACGTCAATGGTAAAACGTTTCAGATAGTTCATTGATGAATATCCTGTCCCAAAGTCATCAATGGCTAAAGTGACATCAAGTTTTTTTATCAAATTGAGAATTTTAATGACTTTATCTACCTCTGTAATCAAGCTTTTTTCGGTGATTTCCAATTCCAACCATTCTCCGGGCAAGCCATGTTTACTCAGGATTTTTTTCAGGCCCACTTCAAAACCGTTATTTTGAAACTGTTTAGGAGAAATATTGACAGCAATGCGAAGCGGTTGTTTACCGGATCTTAACCATTTTCCCCCTTGTTCACAGGCTTTATTTAATACCCAATCACCCAGTGCTAATATTAAATTTGTTTTTTCCGCTTGCGGAATAAAATCACCTGGAAAAACCAATCCTCGTTTAGGATGATACCAGCGAACCAAAGCTTCCATTCCGGTTAATCTGCCAGTTGCCAGATCATACTGCGGTTGATAGTGGAGACATAATTGGTCATTTTCTATGGCATTATGCAGTTCATGTTCCAACTGCATCCGTTCATTAGCAATTTTTCCCATTTTTTGGGTATAAAAACAGTACTGATTCCGCCCCTTTTCCTTGGCTTGATACATAGCCGTATCGGCATATTTTATTAGGTCCGATCCTCTTATTCCATCATCCGGAAAGATGCTGATGCCGATACTGGTGCCAATAAAAATGCGACGATGTTCAATGATAAAAGGTCGGGTAAATGAATTCAGGAGTTTTTCAGCTAAGGTAACACATTGATCGGTGTTTTCAATCTCATTGGCAATAACGGTAAATTCATCGCCACCGAGTCGGGAGACCGTATCAATTTTTCGTATTGTGGATAATAGTCTTTTCGCAACATGTTGTAACAATTTATCGCCAAATTCATGTCCCAAAGAATCGTTTATTGCCTTAAATCCGTCCAGATCCATAAAAAATAAAACAATTTTTTTCCCCGATCTATCCGCAGTATTGATGGATTGGGCTAAACGATCATTAAACATGGTTCGGTTCGGCAATTCAGTTAGCAAATCAAAATGGGCCAAAAAATGCAATCGAGTTTGGGCTTCTTTAGTCGTACTGAGATCGGTAAATTTGCCTACATAAGACGAAAAATTGCCGTTGTTATCCTTAACCGATCTTATATCAAGCCATTCTTGATATACTTCCCCATCTTTACGTCGATTCCATATTTCTCCTTCCCAATGTCCTTTGTTTGCTAAATCATTCCACATTTTCTCGTAGAATGCCTGAGCATGTTTACCGGAATTAAGGATATTGGGACTTTGGCCAATGACCTCCGATTTGCTATAACCGGTGATTTTGGTAAACGTAGAGTTAATTGATAAAATTTTTCCATGTTTATCGGTAATAATAATGCCTTCGATACTATTTTCGATAATTTCTGCAGCTAACTTTTCTCTTTTCCTCATTTTAAATAGTTCGTCGATATCGTTTATTACTAAACGCAGAAGTGCATCATCACCTTCGGGGTTTTCTATGACACTACTTTCGATTAAGGCGTAAAACACTCGACCATCTTTGCGATGAATTTTTAATTCGTCCTGGCGAGATTTATTGTGCTTAATAACAAAATGAATATGATTGGAAAATAGACTTTGGTATTGTTTATCGACGTAGGAATACAGGGTGTTTTTTAGTAGTTTGGACTTTTCTTCCTGGAGTAGATAACATCCCGTCGCATTAGCCGATTGAATAAAACTTTGGGCATTGATTATAAAATAACCGACCGGTGCCGACTCAAATAATTCCTGATATTGCTCTTTAACATGAGTTAAGTGAGTTTGAGTTTCTCGTAGTTCCTCATTTTGCATTTCCAGCTCTATTTGGTACACCTTTAACTCATGAGTTAAGGCCTTTAGCTGTTCCATTGAGATATGACTAAGATCGAAATCCAGGTCATCCCTACCGATATCTTTAGTCGCTACTTCAGCTTTTTTCCTTAATTCAGCTAAATCACTCATTGTAAAAGCCCCAAAATTAACCACCTGTATTCATTACTATTTAAGAATAATCCATCTATTTTATCAGAAATAGAATAATAAAATATGAGTATTCTTTACTATACCTAGCTAGTATATATACCTATTGCCTTCGCTAAATATAAGCTATACTATTTATTCAATACCGTCCATTAGGCAAAATTTGCATATGAAAGCACTTCCCACCGTTTATATTGTTAATCAAGATGCGGTGGCTAATAGCGTTACTAAACGGTTATTAACCTCACTCAATATTTTTAGTCAGGACTTTTTAACCCCCAGCGAACTAATTCATAATGCACCGTTTGAATCACATTGCTGCTTTTTGTTATCCTTTTTACTGCCCGAAATGAACGGTATTGAACTGATGTTAACCTTGAAAAGACAAGGTGCTTATCATCCCTGCATATTTACCTCTCCCAAGATGGAAGCGGAATTTATTGTTAAAGCCATGCATTCAGGTTGTTTCGGATTTATCAAAAAACCTTTTCAAGCCCTCGAGTTTGCCGAACTAATTCAAAAAGCTCTGGAAACCGATAGAAAAATGACGACTTATGCTCGGATCGCTATGGAGTTTGAACACAACCTGCAAAAACTTTCACCTCGGGAAAAACAAGTTTTGGAACTGTTATTGGATGATATGAGTGCAATGAAAATTGGTAATCAATTAGCCATTAGCCATCGCACCGTTGAAAATCACCGCAAAAAAATCTTTTCCAAACTCGATATATCCAAAACGCCTGAATTAGTGCGTAAGGCAGCAATATACGACACAGTCCAGAATACCAACATTCTCGGAATCCGATAATTTAACACTTTTAAGCAAGATTAACTTTTCTGGCAAGCGGCAAAGTAAAACAAAAAAAACCACCACTCACTTCCTGCCTCGATTTCGCCCATATTTTTTCCCCATGCAATTGCACAATCTCTTTACATATAGCCAATCCCAATCCGGTACCTCTAATGCATGACAACTGCTTATCCTTTTCATCTTGTAAAAAAGCACAGAAAATTTTTGCTTCATGCCCTGCTTCAATGCCGACCCCTTCGTCCCTAACACTAATTTTGAGCTTATCGTTAGAGGTAGCATCAAAATCAAAAAAAATGGTTCCTGCTTCCGGGGAGTATTTGATTGCATTCGAAAGGATATTTATAATGACTTGTTCAATTCTTATTCGATCACACCATACCCATGTGAGTTGATTGCTCTTTTCAATGACAACGCTCAACTTCCTTTCGGAAAGCTTTGCCTGTAAATTGGAACAGCAAGCCTGAATCATCACATCGATTTGAGTCTCTTTTATCTGCAGCTCCATTTTCCCGGCTTCGAGCTTTGATAAGTCCAGAAGGTCGTCAAGTAAATAAAGCAGTCTCTTGGCGCTAATGTGGATATTTTCAAAGTAGCCTTTTAAGATATTAACCGATTCTTTTTCAGCCTTTTTATTCCCTAGCAAAGCAAAGCCCAATACCCCATGCATAGGCGTTCTTAATTCATGTGACATTTTTGCCAAAAAGGTACTTTTTGCCTGATTTGCCGCTTCGGCCTCTTGCCGCATCATAATGAGCTCATTAACATCGGTAATGACCAGTCGAATTAATTTTTCTTGGCCATCACTGCTATTGACATAGTAACTCTCGATCAAGGCACTGAAGACATACCCATCGATGCGTTCAATCTTGATTTCATCTCTTCTCGGAGCTTTATTATTTATGACCGCCTGAATATGGCGATGAAGTACGGATTGATGGCTTTTAAGAGTGTAGTTATATAAGGTCTGTTTAAATAACTGTTCTTTTTCTGCCAGCAGTAAGCGGCAGGTAGCATAATTGGCTTCTTTAATAAAAGCACGTTCATTAATCGTTAAATAGCCGAAAGGGGCTAATTCAAATAGATCTTGATATTGTTCTTTAGCTTTATTTAGTTTTACTTGAGTTTGCAAAAGTTCTTCATTTTGCATCTCTAGTTCAATTTGATGTACTTTTAACTCGTGAACAATGGTTTTTAATTCATCTATCGAGATATTATCCAAATCATAGCCTGAGCTTTTTTCAATATGACTTTCCGCAACTTTTCTAAGCGATTGAAAATCATTCACAATGCTACAGACTTTATTTTATAATAATTTTTCATCCGATTATTTTATCAATATCAGGACATTATTATTATCAGTATACATACACAAATAATGCGTGCACTTACTTACAAATCGCTAGTTTTTAAACTTATCATATTCTTTGGATTAAATAACTAACCTTAATAATCATAATTCCAGTTCACCCCAAACCCTGTATTGGACTTTTCGTCTACGGTAGAATCAACGGATATTCTTGGCGTCAAATCCATTTCCACTCTGACTTTGGAACTACCCGAAGCCGAACCACTTTCCACTTCGACAAACACATCTTCGCTAATATATTTACCGGCTTTAACGGAATTTCCACTGGCCTCATCACCATTAAAATCTAAAGTATCGACGCCTAATGAACTTCTGGTGTCATCCATAACACTAGTTCCTCCGGTAGCCAAGGTACGGACGGCACTGGCAAGTTGTAATGCCTGAAAGCCGGAAATATCGCTAAGTTCCTTATCAAATAAAAGTCGAGCTAATACTTCATCCTGAGGCAATACGGGTTCACTTTCTAGCTTTAAGTTGGGCTTGTCGGCACTTCCACTCACTTTAATAATCGCCAAAACTTCCTTACCTTGTGCCGCCATATCAAAATTCAAACGCGGCTTGGGTGGAATAGCACCAAGGAAATCAATTTTACCTTCGCGGAAATTAAATCGATGACTGAGGAAATTAAAATGCCCGCGTACCACTTTTAAAAAACCCAAAAGATTCGGTTCAGCACTATTTCCGGATATTTTAAAGTCACCCTTCCATTCTGACTCGAGGCCGCGCCCACGAACAAAAAATTTATCCGGTACTTCGATGCTTAAGTTCATATCTAAGGGATAACCGGACTGTGTTTTATTGTTATCACTTGTCTCTGTCTCCTCTTGATTTAATTCCGTTACCTGCAATTCCGGTATATCTGCACCACCTCCGGACGGTAAAAAGAATTCACCCTCACTAACGATGATTTTGCCCTCCAAACTCCCCTTATTCTTATCTCCCTGTGTGGCCAAATCACCATTTAACAAAATAGTCAGATCATCCCTGCGCAATAAACGAGCTTGCTCAAGGGACAGGGAAAAATCATAGGGAAAAGTATTCTGTCCAAATAAGCGGATATTTCCTTGCGCCTTAATGCGACCTTGTCCACCATCACTAGATTGTAGTGTTTTTAAAGTGAGCAGATTTTGGCTAATCTGAGTCTCCATTTGAATATCATTCAAAATGGTTCCAACCAGGGCATTTTCATATTTACCATCTTGCAACACAATTTCACCGTTAATCATCGGTTGTTCAACACTACCGGCAATTTGCAGTTCGGTGTTTAGTCGGCCTTTTAAGTCCTGTTGGTCAAGATGCAACCATTTCACCATGTGGCTTAAATCCATATCGGCACTTAGCTTGCCGTTTAATGGTGCTGCTTGATTAAATTCTACAACAAAAGGCTGTAAGGAGAGTTTTATCGGGACAGTTGCGGAAGCGCGAACAGGCTCCTGAGTTAAACCACTCAAGGCTACTTGGCTTTGCAATTGATGATTTTTAAGACCGGCATCCAATATAAGATCCAGCGGAGGAATATCTTTACCATGGGGAGCGTTTAAAACCAGTTTATTCAACTTAAGCTGGCTTTGTATCACCGGTTTAGCCATATTTCCCGAAAGCCTTATTTGAGCATTTAATAATCCTTGCAACTGTGAAAGCTCAGCTTGGGGTAGGTTAAGATCAGCCAACGTTTGTAAAGAAAAATCGTTAAGATTAAGACGCATATCTAGTACATCATTAGCTATCTTCTGGTCAAGTGGTGCGATACCTTGCAATGCTAATTGTGCCGTCCCCATATTCAATTGCAATGGTGTCAATTTCAGTTGTTGATTGTTAATGGAAAGCTGCGACGATTGATTAAGTGTCAGAGCCTGTCCATAAACACTACCTTGTAATCGCTTTAGCAAGACGGAGATATTTTCTGCTTGCTGGCTTACTTGAGCATTTAAATCGATTGCTAATTTTTGTTCCGGATTATCGGTTTTTAAATTAATATCCAGTTTTTCCGGCTTACCATTGACCTTAAGCGCAATCTTCCCGAGCAAATTTTTTCCTTGTTGCAAAGACGATACATCCAGTTCAGCGTTTAGCTTTCTTTTTTGATTAAGGCCTTGAATATTGGATGCTAATTTAAGCCCATTTATTTGATTCTCTGCATAATTCAAACGTTTTGCATTGGCGGATAATTGTAAATTTTGATCATTTTCACCGTTTAAATTAAGCTGAAACTGCAAATCACCACTTATGTCTTTTTGTCGGTGCCAAAATTTCAGAGCCTGTAACTGCCTAAGCTGTCCCTGAATTTCACCAATTGCCAGCGCTTTATCCAAATCATAATAGATATCTCCTTTTAACGAAGATTGCGGTGCTTGAACAGTCAAATCGGGAAGTTTTAGATGATTAGTAACCAGCTTAAAGGAAGTTGCCAAATCGATCTTTTCCGATTTGGGTCCCAATTCAAGTCTTAGATTACCCTGTGGTTCATTTAATAAATCGCTTGCATCGGCGGCCAGGTTCAGTTGTTTAATCTCGTATTGATCAAATAACATTTCAGAACCTGAAAGAGTCAATCCAACCTTAGGAGTATTCAAAGATCCGCTTAGATTAATCGTTGAAGTTAAATTTCCTTGAATGTCGCTAGCAAGCATGTTCTGGAATTGATTAAGGTTATGAATATCTGATTCAATTGTTGCCTGTAAATGGCCCGAATCCAAGGTTAATTTACCTTCTCCTTTAACCTTCAAAGCCTGTCCATTTAGGCTTATTTTCTTAACTTGCAGGTGATTCTTATCTAAGAAATCCAGTTTGGCCTGCCACTGTGGGTTGCCTCCAAGCAAAATATCGGCGGCTGCCGGAAGACCATTTAACTGCTGCAATTCGCCATTTAAATCCAATTCAATATGATTGGCTTGAGGATGAATCACAACTTTAGCCGTAAGCTGTTTGCGTCCTCCCAATTGTTGATCCGGGGTTTTATTTAATAGACCCAGATCGTTTATCCGAGCATCCCAATTGAAATTTCCTTGTAACGAAGTAGTATCAAGTTGTCCCTGCAAATGACTTGTTAGATATTGGTTGTCAATCTTAAATGATTGCAGGTTTAGCAGCCCTTTTGAACTTTGTGATGCAGACAGCTGCCAGTCAATATTTTGCGCGGTTAAATGCGATACGGCAGAATGCTGAAGCCGACTAAACTTGCCCAGTATTTGAGCATTAATAGGAGGCATATTCGAAGCATTTGATTCGCCTATAGTAACCTTGCCATTTATCTGACTTTCCGCGATGCTTAGTTCATCTACTTTTAACTGCTCTCCTTTAAGTTCAAAGCTAATGTCCGGACTTTCGAAAGCCCCATCGATATCCATGCTAAAAATTGCTTTACCCGCAAGCGATAATTGGTCATGAGTATTGTCATGCTTCGCCAACAAGGTTTGAAACTGCTGCAGTTGCGGAATCTGCCAATTGGAATGGATATTCATACGTTTATGGACTAAGTCGATCTCACCTTGATTCTCCATCTCAGCTAAAAACGACTGTAACAAGAACTGCCGAATAGTAAGACGATTACTATCGTAGCCCAACTTAGCATCTAATTTCAGATTGGCAAATTCTTTTGCCAAGCCCTTACTGGTTAAGAACTCTGGCAAAATATGCAGAGCACTTTCAAGCGCTAGCTCATATTCCTGTTGCATCCCCTGTTTAATAGCAAGCTCAGTTTTTAATGTTAACAACTCACTAGCCTGCAACAACAACTGTCCCTGCCAATCCGTCAAAGGAGCATCACCATTCAATTTAAACTGCATATCTCCGGGATGGATTCCTCCTTGAGGAATAAAGGGCGAGATAAAATCTTTTTCTACATTACCGTCTGCAATGAGTTTTAAGGATTGTGTAAGTTGATTATAATCCAGTTCGATTTCCAGATTATTCTGGTTATTCAGATGTTGCTGCCAATAAAGTTCAGGAAGCTTAAACGATAGCTTGGCAATATTCTCACTCGGATTAAAATCTCCCTGAGCAACAAAACTCAAGCTAAGATTAGATTGAGTTTGAGGAACATTTAATAGTTCAGCACCCAATTGCAATGAATCAATCGACAAATGAGCAACTTGGATATTTTTAATAAAGTTTGATTGCTCAGATTGAGAAGTTTCTTCCTCATCATCAGTGTCACTTTGACCTGTACTTGGAAAACTCGGTTGTCGGGTTACAATTAATTTCTCTGCTTGTAGAGACTGCACCTTAATAGAACCGGATAAAAGTCCCATTGGCGACCAATTAAGGCTGAAGTTTTCCAACCTCAACCACACTCCTTCGGCATCTTTGAGTTGTAATTTGCTTAGCTTAAAATCAGTCGGAATAGAGCCTTGGAATTCACCAAGCTCCATCTCCATTCCTAACGCCCTGACTTGTTGCTGCGCCATGCTCAGCCAAATAGCACGCCCGGAGTTTAACTGCAAAGAGAGATAAACCAAGGTCAGCAATAAAATAATGCCGAACAGCACATAGGATAGGTAAAGCAGGAGTTTTTTAGCCACTTATCCCCCTAAAAAGCATGACCGATACTCAAATAGAGTTGAAAAGGATCGTCAATATCCTCGCGAGGATCAATAGGCAAGGCTATGTCGGCTCGTAGCGGGCCGATCGGGCTAGAATAACGAAAACCCAAGCCTGCCCCATAGCGAAGTTCGTTGGAACCATCGAATAAACGTTTTTTATAGGAAGCGCCACCATCGATAAAGGCGACTCCACCCATATTGTTCCCAAAGCCCATTCGGGTTTCTATAGCAAATTCCAATAATGCATTACCACCTTGCGGATCACCATTTTTATCTAATGGGCTGGCAAGCTGAAAGCCATAACCACGAATTGATCCACCACCACCGGCAAAAAAGCGCTCGTCGGCTGGAATTTCATAACTTTCCGCTCCCAAAATGCCGCCCATTGCCAATCGCCCAGCCAATATTAAGCGCGGGTGCTCCATAACTTTATAATATTGAATATAATTGCCGTACAACTTGGCAAAACGCAAATCACTGCCAATATCGACAAACGGAGCTCCCTGCAATAAAATTTTACCGCCACCATCCGGATCAAAAAGATCATTACTATAATCCCAACGAAATCTTGCCGGTAGATAAATCAATGAAAAATTTTCGCTGTCGGAACTTGCTTCGGTAATGGATTTATCGGTAATGTCGCTAAAACGAAATCCCAAACCCAAGGAGATATCCATTCCGGTTTGTATGGTACGTTCTATACCCGCAGAAATATTAAAGGAATTACTTTTATAAGCGTCGGTATCTTCGCTCTTAAAACCCAGTTCGGCGATAAATGCTTGTCCCTGTTGTAAAAAATAAGGTTTTCGAAAGTCAGTTTTTAAAAACGGCCCAATACCAGTCCAGGCTCCTTCTACACTGAGTTTTTCACCAGCACCGAAAAAATTCCGATGAGTCCATTTGGCACTCAAGGCAATTCCGGTATCGGTTTCAAATGCTACGCGACTCTTGATAGAGCGGTGTTTGCGCTCTTTTAAAATGACCAGCGTTTTGCTGGCCAACTCCATCTCATTTTCCTTAGACAAAATCTCTTTACGTTGCCGGAGATCATTTTCGCCCGGTAATTCCACCCTGACGGTAGAGAATAAATCGGTATCAATAAAGTTTTGCGCCGCCTGTTCCAGTAAATCGGGGTGATAGGGGGTACTTTCTTGCCAGGGAATCAAGCTGGACAAAAATGGCAAATCAACCGATTCCACACCATTAAATTGTACCTGTTGTAAAAATACTTTAGGTCCGGGCTGTAAATAATAGTCAACATTCATAGTCGCGGATTGATGGTCAACAACTATTTTTTTGTCTTCTACGCGGGCGTATGCATATGCCTGTTCTTTTAGTGCTAGAACCAGCTTATCGATAGCAGCAATTACTGATCGGGCGTCCGCGACACTCCCCGCTGTTAATTGTAATTGGTGTACAGAAGGAAGGATAATCTTTTTCTGGTGGTAGTCAGGAAGATGCAACTGAACTTGGTCAATTTTATATTCCGGACCGGTCCGGACAACAAAGCCTAACATGTGGGGAGAAACCTGATTATCAATATTATAATCAAGCTTGGCTGAATAGTATCCTCGCGAACGCAGTGCTTGATTAAGCTGAGTTAAATCAGCTTGCGCGCGGCGTTTTAAGATTAAGGTGCTGGCTGGCGGCTTTTCGATTAAACGTTTTGACTCCGAAACGGATTGCAATAGTTTAGATAGTTGTTCTTGTCTTGCGCTGTTTTGTTCTTTCGTTAGGGTAGACTCAGGCTCAATCTTAATCTCGACTAGATATGAGATCCCCGATATCTTTTTATCGTTCTTTTTTTTAGCATCATTAGTTGCAGCGCTACCATCCTCGGCAAATAGACCGTTTCCTTGGAAAAGAACAGCAAACAAAAATAATAGAAAAACTCCCTTTCTCATACGAACAATTACAAAGTATTGAGTAATTTCATGGTATTGGGTCCCTGGTTTAAGGCATAGGAAACGGCTGACCACACGGTATTATCTTCCGGAGAGATTAACTTGGCACTGATGTATACTTTATCCAAAGCTATGGCATAACTACCGGCTAAAATAAGATTGGCCTTGTACTTGTGACTGAGCTTACGAATATCCCGGGAAAGATAAAACTCCCCGGTTTTCTCTTTAATATACAACGAACTCATCAATTTTACCTCAACTACATCCATACCATATTGAGACAATTGCGTAGCGATAATTTCCGCCTGCATGCGACCGAAGGTGGTTGTTTTATCTAAATCATCAATATTAACAAAGGTAACCACCAAGATTTTAGGTCGAGCTTTTCTTTGGGCTTCGCTTAAGCCCGAGTAAAGTATGTTGGCTACACTATTGCTTTCGTCTATCCAGTTATAATCATATATCGGAGTGGCACAGGCCACTAACAATAGTGAGGTAAAAAATAGTAACAATAGGTGCTTAATTTTAGCCATATTTCACATCCAATATATAAAATTCCGATTTACCTTTTGGTCCCTTAAAGGTAAATTCATCGCCTATACGTTTACCCAACAATGCCCTAGCCAGAGGAGCATCTAAACTGATCCGACCCAACTTTAAATCAAACTCATCCGGTCCGACGATTTGATAGGCAAGCTCCTTACCCTGTCCGTCTTCCAAGGTGACTTTCGCCCCAAAATAAATAGTTTCCTGATCTTCCGGGATTCGATCAACCACAGTTAACTGTTCCAGACGCTTGCGCAAAAACCTTACCCTGGAATCGATTTCACGGAGTTGCTTTTTACCATAGATATATTCGGCGTTCTCACTTCGATCGCCTTGAGCCGCCGCTTCTGTAACGGAACGGGTTACTTGAGGACGTTTATCTCGCCATAAATAGGTCAATTCATCCTGAAGTTTTTGCTTGCCTTCCGGCGTTATATAAAACGAGGACGGTTTTGTCGGAGCTCGATAGCGACCCATAATTCAACATCTAATAAACAGATAAAAAATTTTCATTCTATTTTACATAGCGGCCGTTCGTCAGGATTTTCAACCGCTTCAACCTTCTCCAATAACCCATCATCCAACTCCTGTTCAAGGATAACCATTAAGCCCTCTTCCTGAGTGGATTCCTGAAATTCACTGGATTGCCGAAATTTAACGCCTAAATCCTGTAAAAATTCTGCAAATGCCTGATAGGGTGTCAAATGGAAAAAAATATAATCCAGCATTCAGAAGGTCTCTAAAGATAAAAGCTGAATATATACCCAAGCCACCTTTAAATGCAAGGTTGTTAGATTTACCATCAATATATTTTAGATTGCACAAATTATTCAAAAAATTGTCAAAGTAAAAGTTTATTACGATACAAGCTAGTTTTAATTCACCGCCCTAAACATGGATTGAATTAGTTCTAAAACAACACTATATTAATAAGGTATATAACTTTGCCATAATCTCCAGGTAGATATTTTAATGAAACAGCAAATTTCAACCTCTCTATACAGAATACATCTTTCTTTATTAGTCGCTATTTTGATTGGAATCTTTTCCCTTAATAGTCAGGCCAAAATCTATCAAGCTGCTGACTATATAAAGCCGGTCAACCCGGAAGAAATCCACCCCAAACTGAGCTTTATTATTGCCAAGCGCCTTCAATACCAACACTACCTTGATATTAACCTGGATGACAGCTTATCCAATCAGATTTTTAACAGTTATTTAAAGACCTTGGATTTTAATCGAAGCATATTCAATCAGGAAGATATTGACGAATTTGAAGCCTATCGTCACTATCTGGACAACGCCTTCAGACGCGGTCAATTGGAGCCGGCATTTCAGATTTTTAATCGCTATCAACAACGTTTGGCGGAACGCCTGACGTTTATTGTCAATATCCTGGAAAACGACCTTGAAAAGTTGAACTATGATAGTGACGAGGAATTGGAAACTGATCGGGAAAATATTGCCTGGGAAAAAAATAGTGATGCTTTAAAAGCCTTGTGGACGCGACAGATAAAAAACAGCATTTTAAGCATGAAACTCACCGATAAAGACGACGATGAGATTAAAAAAGTTCTCCTGAAGCGCTATACCAATCAGCTCAATCGCTTAAAACAAACCAAAAGCGAAGACGCATTCAGAATCTTTATGAATGCTCTGGCAGAAAGTTTTGATCCTCATACCCAATACTTTTCACCTCGAGTTTCAGAAAATTTTGATATTCAAATGAGTCTTTCTCTGGAAGGTATTGGAGCCATGCTTCAAGAAGAGGATGGCTATACAAAAGTAAAACGTCTAATCACAGCGGGGCCTGCCGATAAAGCCGGCCAATTAAAAGCAGGCGATCGCATCGTTGGTGTGGCACAAGGTGTTAAAGGTGAGATAGTTGACGTAATCGGTTGGCGCTTGGATGATGTGGTACAGCTTATTCGAGGAAAAAAAGGAACCACTGTACGCCTGGAAGTTATCCCCCATTCAGCCGACAATGAACACCAGACCAAGGTTCTTAGTATTGTTCGTAATACCGTAAAGCTGGAAGAACAATCAGCCCAAAAAGAAGTTATAAAGGTTAAATCCAATGGTAAAGAATACAAGATCGGCGTAATCGACCTCCCCACTTTTTATATCGATTTTAAAGGCGCCCAAACCAATCAAGCGGATTATCGTAGTACCACCCGAGATGTTAAGCGACTTATATTAGAGCTTAAAAAAGAAAAGATAGACGGACTGGTCATCGATTTAAGAGAAAATGGGGGTGGTTCGTTACAAGAAGTAAACACTTTATTAGGATTGTTTATAAAAACAGGACCTACAGTTCAAATTAAAGATGCTAATAGTCAAATCGCCTCTTTGGCAGACGAAAATGATGAGGTCGCATATGATGGTCCTTTGACGGTTCTGGTGAATCGCCTCAGCGCATCCGCCTCAGAAATCTTTGCCGGTGCAATTCAGGATTACCATCGCGGTATTGTCTTAGGCGGTCAAACCTTTGGTAAAGGAACCGTGCAAGCCCTACAACCGCTCAGCCATGGTCAATTAAAGCTTACCCATGCCAAGTTTTATCGCATTTCCGGAGATAGTACCCAAAACCGTGGAGTCATTCCTGATATCCCTTTTCCGGCCATCTACGATACTGAAGAAATTGGTGAAAGTTCCCTACCCGAAGCATTGGCTTGGGATAAGATACCGGCTGCCGAATATCAGCAATATTTGCCGATTAAAGAGCTAATGCCGAACTTGATTAAAATGCATGAAGATCGAATCGCGAAGGATCCAGACTTTGTCTTTTTAAAAGAAAACCTAAGCCGTATCGACGAAATAAAGAATAAAACCAAGGTTTCTCTCAACTTTAAGATACGCGAAATGGAATATCAGCAAGCCAAACAGAAACAGCTGGAAATTGAAAACCGTCGCCGTGTAGCGAAGAACAAAGTCCCATATGCCAGCGTCGAGGAGATGGAAAAAGCCCGTAAGGATAAAGAAGAATCAGATAGCGCTAAAAGTGAGCATGAGAAAACTTCTGATGAAAAAGAAGCTTACCTCGTTGAAAGTGCTCATGTTTTAACTGATTTTATTCACTTACAGCAGGAACACAACGCCAATATAGCGGCCCATCAGAAATAACCAATAAAAAAGGGGGGAAGAAAAATTCTTCACCCTTTTTTATTTCTTTCAAAGAAGCTAAACCTGCCTTTCAATGCTATCAATAAGTTGCACTATATTGACCGATATACTTTCCACCCTCTCCAGCTCTCGTTGAGCCCCGGCCATATCCCCTTTTTCCTTTAACTGCATAACATTACGGATTGCATCATGCATCTCTTTATGGGGCTGTTCTATTTGGTCAACTTCAGGAATATGTGAAAAACGTTCTTTTCCAGTGGAATAATACCATTTACCAAATTTACAATCGTGGTGGCTGGTAGCTTCGGCTTGAGTCATAGAACCATAACCATCTAAAAATTGAGATAAACGATCCTTCCAGCCTTTATGATGAAGCTTGGCATTTTCCCAATCATGAACATTATTACCGGTAACATGGAATTGACTGACCAAACCAACCAATTCACTAACCATATCGGCTAATTTATGCACCGTATTGGATGTCTTAACCGCATCTTGCGAGGTTTGTTTGGCCACATTACTAATATTGGAAATACCATGGTTGACCGTATCGGTTAATATTTGCTGTTCTTTGGAAGCCTGGGCAATCTGCGCATTCATGGTACTAATGGAGTCGATAGATTGTTTTATTGTGGTCAAAACCTCACCGGTTTTATTGGCTTCCTCTACCCCTTCATGAGCTCTGGTTTGACTTTCACTCATCATGGTAACCGTTTCTTTAACGCCGGTCTGCAAGCTATCGATCATCTCCTGAATCTCTTGAGTCGATTCCTGGCTGCGTTGTGCTAAGGTCCTTACCTCATCGGCGACCACTGCAAATCCACGGCCTTGCTCACCAGCCCGGGCTGCTTCAATAGCCGCATTCAGTGCTAATAAGTTAGTTTGTTCAGCAATACCTCGGATTACATCCAGAATTGTGCTTATCCGCTTACTATCTTCGTCGACCCTGGATACCACTTGGCCGGCATTTTCTACTGCTGTAGCCAGCTTGTTAATTTCTGAAACCGTATGAGTAACCACCTTCTTACCTTCACCGGCCAGATTATCCGCACCATGGGCTTCATCTGCGGCTTCATTGGTATTCTCGGCAACCTGATGCATTATAGTGGTCAAATCATTAATGGAAGCTTCTATTTTAGCCGTTTCTTCTTGCTGCTTGGACATGCCTTTGCTGGTATGTTTGGCGGCATCGGTTAAATAGGTCACCATTTCATTTAGATTGGTTGTCGCATTAGATAATTGAGTGACAATTCCTTCGATCTTTACCACAAACTTATTAAACGCCGTAGCTAAAGCACCCACTTCATCTTTATTTCCTTCCGGCAATCGATGACTTAAGTCTCCATCACCTTCAGCAATCTCATTCATGGCATAATTTAATTCGTTAATGGGTTTTATAATCTTTAAAATGAAAAATGCCGCCAATCCAATCATAATCAAAGCTCCTGCCAAGATCATAAAAGTGGATTGTTTCATCGTCATATTTGTTGCCGACTCATCAACAAAAGAGATCGCGTACTCTGCAGCGACACTATTTTGCTCATTAACATTGGCAAAACTGGTTTTCATAAAAGAAGTCATCGAACCGGCTTCTGAATCCAAAACTTGATTGATCTTAGTATTCGAATCACTAATTAAGGCTTTAAACTCAGAACGCATAATAGCAATCTCTTGATTGACCTCCTTTAGGGTCATAGCCACTTTGATAGAAGCGATTTTTTTGCCTTCAAATTCAATATCTCGAGTAGCTTGGATAATGTTTTCATCCTTGCTTGCCGCATCGATCAATTTATCCAGAGGAGTGCGGCCCTGACCGCTTTCTAACATCGCTTTAACCATAGGATTTTTGCGATTAACATAGCGAGTATAGGGTTTACCATTGGGTCGTAAATAGAAAGCATAAACCACATTGGGATTATTATTGGCAACTTTTACAAATGACATCAATGCCGCAAATTTACGCCCTAAAATAGGTTCGATAGAAACCTTGGATAAAGTATCAGCCAATACTTCACCCCTTTTCATCATGGATTCTCGTAGTAGCTTTTCCGTTCGTCCCAATTGGGTCTCCAAACGTTCGGTTAAATAGCCGGATAAAGCACCACTGGTATTGCTCTTGGCGTTTTCAACTGAGACGGTTATCTGGCTCAGATTGTCATTTAATGAATTTTTAATTTTTTGTTGGCTAGAAGTTAAAGTATTGTTAAGTTCAGCCTCCATTTCATTAATTCCCGAACTAGTAACAACAATTGACAGGACCAGTAATAAGACAATGCCTAGAATCATGGCCACCAGCATGATCTTGACCAGTTTGCCATTGAAATAAGAGAAAAAAGAATGATTGTTCATTTACGGGTCCTCTCAATATTGCAAGCCCTTAACTTTGTATAGGTGCATAGGTATTTCCCTAAGCCACAGTAACAAAGATAAGAACTTTTTTATTGTAATTATATATTTACGTTAATCGTTGAGACCTACTATTTTCTATAAGCTCCCACTTTTAACAGTTTCTGTAAGGCTTCAACTTCACTATAGTCAAGAGGATTGGTCCAGCCGATGATCTTGGCATTTTTAGCTGCTTTACTTTGAGCATCCAATTTAGTCAAAGCCGCGACTACTTTTTGAGCAGCATCGTCAGATACACCACCGACTTTAGCAAAAGGCCATTCAGGGTATAAAGCCGTACTCGCCACGAAGGGGAAGTCCGCATGTGATTTTTTCGATAAAATCTTAAATTCCGACATATCGATATCGCCACTTGCTGCCATACGCTCCAGCGTATCGGTACGTACTGTTCCGCCATCGATTTCACCATTTTGAATGGCTAATACCACGTTATCATGCTTGCCGCCGAACTCTAAGTTGCCCAGATCTTTTTTCGGATCAATACCATTATCTAAAAATTCCTTATAGGCCATTTGCCAACCGCCAAAGGAAGATTTTTTTACCGCCATAAATTTTTTACCTTTCAGATCGGCAAGACTATTGATGTCATCACGATCAACATAGGTAAAAACGACCCCACCAAATGATTTCAATGCCTGTCCCTGACGAGAATTAATCATTGTGGCGACTGCCGAAGCTCCATATTTAACTTTTGCGGTAATAAACATGGAAGAGTTTATCAAGAAAAAGTCAACGGATTTCCCCTCAATAGCAGGAAATACCTCTTCAAAACCTAAAGGAACGATTTTAAAGGTATCGCCGGCTAGAGTTGTATTTAAATAGTCGGCTGTAGCCCCCCATTGTTTCATCGCTTTAGCCGCGCCATTTTTGGCCAACACTCCTATTTTATAATCATCGGCAGCTGCCATGGAATTCATTAGAAAAAAAATAACCAAACTGACCAAAAGGCCGCTTTTTTTACCCCACATGGTGAAATCCCTCTTAAATTTATTAATAATATCTTTTTATCGCTATAACTAAAAAACCTTCCCATACCCCCAAAAAAACAAGTCCTTTAGCTCTCCCCCAAGTTACATCTTAGTCTATTTAGCGTATAAATAAAGAGGCTTTTTTAATAATCAATTGATCTCATGATATGGATCAATAATATTCTTGAAAAGTGTCTTAATTTTTAACACCATCTATATTTTTCACTTATATATCATAAAATTATGATATAACAATGAAAATAAAAAGAAAAAAACATGACAAATAAACTGAGTTAAACTTGTCATAATATTAGAGTTTTTTAATGAATCAGAGAGAGAAATTCACTATTTCAAAAAAAGTGAAGAAAAATGGCAAGAGATAAAAATTAGATTTTGATAAATCCAATTAAGTCGAGTAACCAAGGTAATAAAATTGCCGTAGCAAATGCCGAAAGAGCCATCGCCAGCCCTGAAAATGCTCCCATCTCAGGGCTTACCTGAAAGGCTCTCGCGGTACCTATTCCATGTGCAGTAACTCCCATGGCAATTCCCTTGATACTATCATCCTTGATCTTTAATAATTCGAACAATTTACTTCCCAACACCGCTCCCAAGATCCCGGTGGTAACGACTAAAACAGCCGTAAGAGAGGGTATTCCTCCAATTGATTCGGAAATCCCCATAGCAACTGGAGCAGTTACGGATTTGGGCGCTAATGATAATTGGCTCACATAACTTGCACCTAAAGCCCAAGCAATTGCGATAGAGCTGATAGCCCCCATAATAACACCGCATATAAGTGAAATCGTTACCGGAATCCAGATCTTTTTTAACTTGGCAAATTGTCGATATAAAGGAATCGCTAAAGCCACAGTTGCCGGCCCTAATAGGAAATGGATAAACTGGCCTCCATCAAAATAATCATAGTAGGAAATATCCGTGAATATCAAAATTGTTACGATAAAAATGACTGAGGTTACCACCGGGTTGAGAAGAGGATTAAAGTTGCTAAAAATATATAAACGATGGGCTAAAACATAAGCTATCAATGTTATGGTCAAACCAAATAATGGGGAAGCAGATAGATATACCCAAATATGAGCTAAATCAGGTTCAGCCATTATCCCTGCCTCGGCGGACCAAAATCTTTTGCAATAGCAACATAATTCCTGCTGTCGCAGCCATCGTCAAAATAGTGCTTAATACTAAAGCAATTCCGATAGACATCCATTCATCCACAATGCGCTCATAATGCACCATGATTCCCACTCCAGCCGGTACAAATAATAGCGATAAATGATTTAACAAAGATGTGCTAACGGGTTCCATTGAATCGCTATAACTATCGCGAATAAATAGGCACATAAACAATAACATCATTCCAACAACAGGACCTGGAACCGGTATTTTTAGTAATAAAACCGAAATTTCTCCTATAAGTTGGAATATTAATAGAATAGTAATGCCGTTTAGGAATGTCATATCACAAAATAAAAATAAAATTGTTGTTTAATCCTTAAAACCAAGAAGTAATTCCAACACTTCGGAAATATGCCCTACTCCGTAGATCTCTCCTTCCTTAATACGAGTGCGGGCCTTATTGGCTTGGGGAATAATAGCCCGTTTAATACCATGTTTTAAGGCATCTTTAATACGTTGTTCAGCATTGGCAATAGGACGTATTTCACCTGATAACCCTACTTCTCCAAAGGCCACCACATCCTGAGGAATTATAATATCTCTAAGACTGGAAATTATTCCAATTAAGGTGGCCAAATCAGCGGCTGTTTCGGGGATCTTAATTCCGCCTACCACGTTAACAAAGACATCCATATCGGAAATCTGAATACCGGCATGGCGATTTAATACAGCTAACAACATGGCTAATCGATTAGGATCGATACCGACTGCTAATCGACGAGGATTAAAAGCCGCTTCTACTACTAGGGATTGAATCTCCACCAACAAAGGCCTCGTACCCTCCCATACGGGACAGATCACCGATCCGGAAACCGGTCGTTCGGGTCGACTTAAAAACATAGCCGAAGGATTATTGACTTCTAACATTCCTTTTTCAGTCATAGCGAATAGGCCTAATTCGTTCACTGCGCCAAACCGGTTCTTAGTGGCCCGCATAATCCGAAAACGTTCGTCGTCACTGGCATAGAGCATAATGGTGGCATCAACTATATGACTTAAGGTCATGGGACCGGCCAAAGTGGAATCCTTAGTGACGTGACCAATAATAATCACTATGGTCTGGGTAGTTTTGGCATATTGAGCCAATAAAGCAGCACATTCTCGAACCTGAGAGACATTACCGGGAGCCGATTCAATTTCGGAAGAATAGATACATTGAATCGAGTCGATAACGATTAAGGAAGCTTTTTCTTGAGCACTAAGTTCCAAAATGGTTTCCAGACAGGTTTCATTGAGCATCCTAATACCGACTTCTTTAACCCCTAAACGGGTAGCTCGTTCGGCAATCTGCAGCAATGATTCTTCGCCGGAAACGTACAATGCGCCATTTCCTGCCTGTACATAATTGGCTACCACCGATAATAAGGCTGTGCTTTTACCGCTTCCCGGCGAACCCGCCAATAACACCACCTCTCCAGCGACAAATCCGCCTCCTAAAACCCGATCAAACTCGCCGATTCCGGTGGAATAACGTTGTTGCTGTTGAAGCGGGATGTCACTTAAGGGTTGTATTGAGGAATTATTGCCGCTGTAGCCACTTTTTAGGGAACTACCGCTTCGGTTGTTTTTTTTCCCGGTCTTAAATTCTTTGATGGAATCCCAACTTCCGCATAGATGACATTGCCCTTGCCATTTAACGAAATCGGCACCGCATTCGGTACATACAAAAGCAATTTTGGACTTAGCCATAAAACCTAAGAATCCACACTCAAACTTTTTGATGCAATCTCGTATACGTCACCGGAAAGATTATCTTGAGCCATAATACGCTCTAATTGTTGTTTCATTAACGCTTGGCGCTCTTGATCATAACGTTGCCAGCGGCTAAAAAGTTTCACCATCCGTGAAGCAACCTGAGGATTGAGTTGATCTAACTTAATAACCATATCGGCGATAAACTCATATCCTGAACCGTCCTTATTATGGAAATTAATATGATTCTGTGCCGCAAAAGCCAAAACTAACGAACGCACTCGATTCGGATTTTTAATTTCAAAAGCCGGATGTTGCATCAATTTTTTGATTGTCTTCAGATTACCCAATTCAGGAGAAGTCGCTTGTACGGCAAACCATTTATCCAATACCAGCGGTTCATTATGCCAACGCTGTTCAAATTCCTCTATAGCTTGTTCTGTTACTTGGGTATCATATTGAGCCAGAATAGCTAGTGCCCCCATGCTATCGGTCATATTGTTGCTTTGTTGAAAGGCCTGATAGCACAGCTGCATAGATGATAAATCTTCCTGAGCGGCGATATAAGATAAACAGGCCTTAGACAAACTGCGTTTCCCAGCATCATCGGCATTAAACTGATAATCACCCTCAGTTTTACCTGAATCATAGCTTTCTTGAAATAATCCGATTAAGTGTTTGGCAATGGTTTTCTTCAAGGACTTACGAGCCGAATAAAGATTATCGACATCAGCAACTTCCAGCTGATCAAGCAAATAGCTGAAATCCGGTAGAGTTATCGCTAATGCCTTTAAGGCATTATCTAATTTGTCGTCCTTTAAAACCTGCTCAAAGGCTTTAATGAATTTTTTAAATAGTGAGGTATTCCAGTCAATATCATTCCCTTGTTGCAATTGAGTCAGCTGTTGGAAAATTAGTTGAGTAAATAGTTTTTGACCAGCTTCCCAACGGTTAAAGGGATCGGAATCATATTCCATTAGAAAGACCAGATCATCCTGGGATTGCTCCATTTCAATTATTATCGGAGCAGAAAATCCTCGCAAGATGGAGATAATCGGTTCATCTTCCATATTAGAAAAGGAAAAAATCGCGGATTTAGTTTTTAATTCCAAAGTAGTCGATAAAATTTCCTTTCCGGAACGATTATAGAGGCCCATAACCAGGGGAATATGGAAAGGTTGGTTATTCTTGCTGACCGGAGAATCGGGACAATTTTGTAATAAGGTAATATGCACCACTTTCTGGTTTTTATCATAATTACTGGTTACGGAAACGACCGGTGTTCCAGCCTGACTGTACCAGTTCTTAAACAGCCCCAGATCAATGCCACTAGCATCATTCATCGCAGCCACAAAATCATCCGTTGTTACAGCCTGACCATCATGACGTTGAAAATAAAGATCCATGCCCTGACGAAACTTTTCTTTACCCAATATGGTATGAATCATGCGGATCACTTCCGCACCTTTATTGTAAACAGTTACGGTATAGAAATTGTTAATTTCCATATATTGAGCAGGGCGAATGGGATGCGCCATGGGGCTGGCATCTTCGGCAAATTGATAGGAACGTAAAATCTTTACATCTTCAATTCGCTTTACCGTACGGGAATGCATATCGGAGGTAAACTCCTGATCTCTGAATACGGTCAGACCTTCCTTTAAACTTAATTGAAACCAGTCACGACAGGTAACTCGATTACCGGTCCAGTTATGGAAATATTCGTGTCCAATGACCCCTTCAATTCCTTCGTAATCTTTATCCGTTGCGGTATCGGCACGTGCCAAGACATACTTGGAATTAAAGACATTCAAACCTTTATTTTCCATGGCCCCCATATTAAAGTCTTCTACCGCCACGATCATATAAATATCCAGATCGTATTCCAGGCCAAACACCTGTTCATCCCAGGCCATGGATTTTTTTAACGATTGCATGGCATGCTCACATTTATCAGCATTTTGATGTTCGACAAAAATATTTAACAGCACTTCACGACCCGATTTAGTCGTGTAGTGATCTTCTATCTTACTGAGTTCGCCGGCCACTAAGGCAAATAGATAACTAGGCTTTTTAAAAGGGTCTTCCCAAGTAACAAAATGTTTCCCATCTTCCAATTCCCCGGATTCAATTGGATTGCCATTGGAAAGCAACACCGGGTACTTAGCCTGATCAGCAATAATGGTGGTAGTAAATACCGATAAGATATCAGGTTGATCCAAGTAATAGGTAATACGACGAAACCCTTCTGCTTCGCATTGAGTACAATAATTACCGCTAGATTGATATAGACCTTCCAGGGCTGTATTGTTTTGCGGCTGCAATTGAGTTTCTATCTCTAAGGTAAAGCTTTCCGGTAATTCGGATAAAGTTAAGGATTCTTCATCCTGCTGATACTCTGTTGCAGAAAGTTCGTTTCCGTCCAAAGCAATACGATTTAAGCTAAAATATTGTCCATGTAATCGCAGTGGCAATTTACCCGATAGGTTAACCTCAAGATTACGTCGCATCGTTAACTTCGAATAAACCCTACAATAACTCTCTTTGTCATCGTTGCTGTCACTATCAAGTAGGTCCAACTCAAAGCGTAATTGAGTTTTATCGATAAAATAAGGTGAGGCTTGGTAATTTTTTAAATATATGGTTTTAGCTGCGTCAGTTTTCATAATAAATTATTTGGTTATTCATCCTTAATTTTTCAACCGAATTTTAGAGCCAGGCTTAGTCGAGCTATTTTAAAAACTTCCAAACATAACCACTAAAATACTCTTCCCCACAGGCAATATACTGAAATGCATTAACATTACTGCTACTCCAATACATTAAATGCATACTTTCATTGTCACCGCAAAACAACACTTCATCCCCCAGCGCTAAACTTTCTTCATTATCCGGTAATAGTCTGAATTGTTTTTTGTGTTTAATCAATAATGGAATACAATTCAGCTGACATTGCCGGTCCCTGGGATTACGCATCAAATCATTAATCGTTAATCGTTCATCACTAACAATTTTTCTGATACTTTCAGAATTCATATCCTGCACCTTTATCGTCCAGGTACTTAGATTTTCAGTTTCATACAACCCGCTAATCCGACTAATCAGCACATTTACCCAATTCCGTTTTTGACGTCTTACCAAACTTAAAAACTCTGCCAGTAATGGTGATTTGATCAGAGCCAAAATCTCTCGGGCAATAATACAGGCCGGTTGCATCACCATACTTAAATTAGCCGCATCATAGATTTTACTATTACTATCATTATTCTGCCGAGCCACAGTAAACAAGGACTTTCCCCGTGTTAATTCCTGAGCAGTCACTATAATGGAAAGATTATTGGCATCATTATCGGTCCCGGCAACGATCCCAACAGAACGGCCAATTCCCGCGTCTTTTAAGGTAATCGCTTCGGTGCCACTGCCGGTAACTACACTTTTTGGGGCAGCATTATACTCTGGATAAGCTTCCACTATCACGGTACGTATCCCTTCATAGCGTAAGTAGCGATCCACCGCTTTACCAAAACGACCATAGCCACACACGACCCACCAACCTTTGGGAGGATCAAGAGGCTCTTCTCGCAGGGTTGCATCAGGTGAAGTAAACCAATCATAAATCAAAAAGGCTCCTGGAGAACGAATTGCCAACGCCAGTCGTTTTGCAAAGACTTCATAAGGGTTGATGATATGATCGGTATCGAATGAAGCCATATTGTCGGCAATTTCGATAGTCTCGGCACGGGAAATCAATTGGATTTTTTTATTTAATAATTTAACCGCGATGGAAATTTTTAAATTGGTTTGATCGTCATCGGTAAGTGCGATGACACCGATACATTTAGAAGAAGTTAAACCAGCACTTAATAAGTTTTCCGGTAAAGAGGCATCGGCACAGAAGGCAGGAATATCCATATCCGGTTCATCAATATCCAGATAATCGATACGTTCTTGTTTCCAATCAATTACCACAGCTTGAATGGCCAAAGCAGCCAGTTCATGCGCCAGAACACTTCCCGTATCACCATAGCCACAAATTATGTAAAAAGGGACATTTAATTGGTTAACCGACTTCTCAAAGGCACTTTGCGTTAATACTCTTTGAAACATGGGATCACGGAGTATCTTTAACAAAGTCCCAATACTGTATAACCAAGCTATAACCGAAAAGAAAATACCCACAATTGCCCAAGCCCGCTGCGCGTCAGTAAAAGCATAGGGTATTTCTCCAAAACCGATGGTTGAGCCCATAAAACTGACAAAATAAAAGGCATGAAAGAAGCTCATATACCAGGTATTACCCTGGTCGTCTTCTCCGGGAATTAAGGTAAATCCCAAAATTAAAATGGCATAGATGCAAATTAGTAAGATCAGTGGATAACGCAGTTTTTTTAGGACGATAAAAATCGGGCTATTCATCGTCATCCACCACCTGGATATCTATAGCAGAAAAGTTCTTATTTAACCTGACCAAGGCGGCTGTCAACATGGTAGGATAAACGCCTAACGTCGCACAACGATGGTCTCTGCGACAAATAAAATAACTGAAGTGATATTAGCTAGCAAGGCACCACCTGATAAAGAAACGATCGTGCTCATAATTGCTGGTGTTAATCCACTACCGGAAATATGCTCGGCATATCCCCACAGTATGGCAGCGGCAATCAGGTGTAGATCAGCCACCAAGCTGGTAGCTAATAAAACTGCTCCCATATGGCTTTTGTCACCTAATTTGATAATGGTCGCAACTAGGCTAACAACGATTGCGGCAAACAGTTCATAGACATTGTGATGAATTGGATTTTCATAATCCCCGAGAAAAAAACCAAAATTAAGAGTTAGCGCAAGAACAATAAAAAAAGCAAAAACAACTTTTTCGAGATTCATGGATTATTCCCGTTATTATTTATAATCAGACCACATATACCCAAATCACCTAAAACCTGCATTTTCAGGTCACTTCGATATAAAATAGCATGATTTTCCAGTAGTTAAAATAAAAAAAGCGATGATAAACATCGCTTTTTTACTTTATTAAGGTCTTCAGAAAAATCACACTACCGTCTGTTGCGCCAATTCTACAGTTTGTTTTAATTCCTCAGAGGTCTTTTGTGCCATGGCTTCTTGACGTCCAAGCGGATCGGCGTATTTATCGTTTAACGTTTTAACCATATTATCCGCTTCATTGCGAACATTTACCACAGCTTTACGTGAGCGCCGTCCCCAACCCACCGGACCGAGCGAAAATACGCTATGAATAGCTTTGGTATTCTTTAAAAAGGCATTTACCACACTTCCAGGACCTGTATAATCCTTTAGTTTCTTGGCAATCCGCTTGGCAACAATATCTCTGACCCAAAAATGAATGCCTACAAAAACTCCTAATCCAATGGCTGCAAAGATACCCTGCTTAACCGTGCTAGCCATTAATGACTCCAACCATGGAGGCTGGAAGCTCCAATCTTGCCAATATCCGGCAGATAAACTAAACCCAAAGGCCGCAATAATTAAAATCGCATAGATAAAAAAGTCTATGGTCAGAACATTTCGATACCATTTTTCCATAGCATCCTTAATCATAGGTACAGCAGATAATTCGATTTGATTGGCTGTATTTTCCAATGCTCCAATAATCCGATACACCCTTTCCACACTAACTTCCGACATACGATGTTCAATTTCTTCCATATCGGTATCGCGTTTCTCTTCGTAACGCTTTTTCAGCCCCTCATCTTCGATCTCCACAGCCGCTTCATCATTATAAATACAATAAAAACGTCCTGTCGAAAGACCCGTTTGGACAACAGCTCTTTGCCATGCCGCAACAACTTGTTCGGCATTATCTTCTTTAGCGGTAGCATCCAGTTGATTAAGAATAAACAAAAACTTACCTGAGTCACTACGATGAATGGTGTTACTGACTAAATGCTCTAGCGTATCTTTCATTGCCCCCGGTTCAGGATGACGCGCATCAAAAAACACTAAAACCAAGTCTGATAAATCAATTATATGATCAGTAATTCTCAAGGTTGAATTACGCTGAGAATCTGCATCGAATCCCGGAGAGTCGATTAATATACGTCCTTTTAAGACATCCGATTTGAAGGTCTTTAACTGTAAATAACTATCAATCTTGCTCCCTTCACCACTGGCAACTTTTTCAATTTCTTCACTAATCTGATAAAAGGGGAAACGTGGATCAGCATCCAAAGCCAGTCCGGGTAAAACTCTAACCTTGTCATGCTGACTATAGGTAACAACAGTAAACTTATCGTCAACCGCTTGATTACCGGTTTGCTGCATATTAGCTCCTATGTAGGAGTTAATGAAGGTAGACTTACCAGCCGAAAAAGTTCCTAAAATAGAAATCAGCGGCCACCAAGATATCGTTGTGGCAAATGATTCATTTTGATCGAGCAAGCCCAACTTGTAGGCTACGATATCCAGTTTTTTAAAAGAATCAACCGCCTCAATCAAAACCGGGTTTTCGGTGGCAAGATTCTCTTGTAAGCTATCTAAACGAGATTTTAACAGGTTACTTGGACGTTCAAACATATCGTTTCCGTTTTTTTATTTTATCAATGGGATGGATGGGCTGGATGTGCTGGAAGTTGCTGATAAGGCAGAGGTCCGGGTGAACCATAGGTTTTATTACCTCCACCAAAAGGTGAAATATTGCTGAACATGGTTCCAAACGGATCGGATACATTCTTATTCATACTCCACATATCCCGTTGCATATTAACAGTAGCATTAGCAATAAAATGCAGATTTTTTGACATAGTTGTGACCTGATCACTTAAAGCTTTAACACTATTTGCCATAGCTAGAGTATTACTACCCAGATGATCCGTATCTCCAACCATACTCGGCAAGGTTTCGTTAATTGTCTTACTCATGCCATCTACATGCAAGGCAATTGAACTCATATTGAGTTCAACCGAATTGGTCATACGCTTAAAGGTTACGGTCATCTGATTCATCTGTGCCGACATATTGTGCACATCATGAGTCAAATTATATATTAAGAAATAGCCATATGCAGCTAAAACGATAAAAGCAAAAAGAGCAGAATATACAATAAACTGCAGCCTTTGGCCTTTAATTTCTATCTCTCTCCTTCTTTCATTAGCTGTATCTGAATCAAATCCGATCCCATTTTCGTCTTCAGCTAATTTTTGATAGAGTCGCTTTATTGGCATATTACCTACTCCAAAATAAAATTAATTATAGCAACCCTTGTCATATTAGTAAATAATAATATACTATATAATTGCTGTTACTACTATTGAGTACTTCACTTTCCCTTTATTTCAGTTGAAATAAAGGGAAAGCATGCCACTAATTTCTATTTACCAATCCTAAAATTCGCCGGTAGCACCGCGATTCATGATATCGAGCATAACTTCTTTAACGCGTAAAGCTTCTTGCAATAATTCCTCCGGAAGAGGACGACCACCATGTATCATCATATCCATATTTAGGGTATACAGCCATAGTTTTCCTTCCGTATCTTCAACCAAAGTGATACGACAAGGGAAGTAAGCAGAAAAGGCATCAGAATTACTAAGCATTTTTGCCGCAACTAATGAGTCACAGAATAAAAACATCTTGATAAAGCGGAACTTAGTACCGGTTTTAGCTTCGACGTCTTTATATAAAGGTAGCTCACCGACATTGGAGAAGTTATGTTCATTAGCCACGAATTTCATGGTTTCTTCAACTTCTTCTACCGAAAGCCCTTCTTCAACCGGAACCTTCCAAATGGTAGCATCTGCTGTCTTTCCTGTTTTTAACAAAGAATCAGCCATTTCCATGTAGATATCATATGATTTACCATCGAACTGTTTAGCCAGATCGACATAATTTTGGACCTTCTCCGGTCCCATAGCTTGTAATTTAGCCATGTTGTCATTGATAAACGTCTTGGTGTCGCTATCTAACCCACTGTAGATACTATACATGCCGCCAAATTTGTTAAACATAATGACTAACACGACTAAACTCACTAAACCAAATAATGCTAATAAATTACGAATTGCTCCCATAATAAAACCCTATTGTTTTTTTTAATATTATTTTCACGTAGTCTACGTGACTAAAACTTGTATGAAAAGTGTATACCCCAGCTCCCCTAACGCATTCCTTCAATACTCATACAAAATATTTTTTACCAGCTACTCTCTTTAAAAGCAATGATTACTTTTTCAGAATCATAGCGGTTAATTCATCTTCCAATTTACGAGCAGACTCCTTTGAATAAAGGGAAATTTTGTCAATTAAAGCCCGTGACTGGGAGATGTTTTTTTTCTTGATTAACAAACTGGTGACTTTTCCCAGCATATCATAATATTCTGACGTCTTCTTCTGTGCTTTATAAACGTTTGATAATTCACCATAAAATTCAACTTTTCCAGGATCTAAGTCAATTAATTGTAAATATTTTTTTTCTGCTATAGTAAAATTCCCACTACTTAAAGCCCTTCTGGCAGCACGCCATAAAATTTTAATGCGATCCTGTTTAATCCGTTTCTGCATAGAACGGGTATATTGCTCATGGTTAAGAATACCGGGTATTGCTTGATGTTCCTCTTTATCCGGTAACATTGCCAACAATTGTTCCGTCAATTGTTCTTGTCGAGTTTTGAAAACAACCTCTAATGGATCTGCCGTTTCCTGAACTTGATTATCTTCTGCTTTTACCTCGTTATCTTTTGTTTCAACAGGAAACGCTTGTTTTGCTCCTACCGACTTTTCAACATTTGTTTCTGGAATCTCCACAACTTGAGCTTTAACTAGTTTTTCACTAGCAGCAACATCGGCATCTGTAACTTCCGGCAAGTCTCCTGGATCAGATTTAGTATCCTTCAAAACGGTAAGAGTATCAATCACGGGTTCTGACTGTGTAATTGTTACTTCGCTCTCTTCTTTAATTTCTTCAACAGTTTCTGGCAAGGGGGCAGATTTAACTTCGAGTTTGGAAACTTCTTCTTTTCCTTCCTTTGTTTCATTAATAACCAGCTCGGATTTTTGAGGTTCCTGTTCGGTTTGTGTAAAAGTATTTTCCTCTTGTATTTCAGAGTTAAGCGTTTCTATTGCTTTAGGCTCAGATAGTAACTCTGGTTCAGGTTGTTGGGCAGCGACAGACTCGACATTTTCATCAGCCTTAGATTCTGCTTTGTTATTGCCATCTACAGCAACTTTATCTTGTTCCTTGACATTAGTTTCCGTTACTTCAATCGGCTCTTGTTCAGATACCTTAGGCGGAGTTTCTTCGACGTCCTGCCGCACCACTTGTTCTGCTTCTATCACTTCTTTTGGTGATGTAACTTCATGTAGATTATTCTCAACAGATTTTTTTTCGATTTCAGAATCTACAATAGTTGGTTCTTTTGCAGCTTCTTTGAGTACCGTTTCTTTCGCTTCAGTCGAGCTGGTAGCAAGACTCGATTCTTGCACTAGTTCACTCAGTTGGATTGGCTGTGTTGAATCATCTTTTTGTGCAAGTTTAGTTTCGATCACTTCCACGGAACTTTCAGGGTTGGTTTCAACGTCTTTTTGTTCTTTTTCTGATTGAAAATCTTCAGTAGAACTTTGTTCAATAGTCAAATTTTCAGCAATTTCTGGCGTTAAAGCTTTTTCACTTGCGACTTTAGGCTCATCTATTTTTTCAATAGTTTTGTCGCTGACAACAGATCTAGACTCTTCCAAACTTTGCTCTATTACATTTTCTTCTACCTGCAATTTTATTTCGGATGCTGACTCTGGTTCAGGTTGTTGGGCAACGCCTGACTCGACATTTTCATCAACCTTAGAGATTGCTTCGTTATTGTCAGATACAGCAACTTTATCTTGCTCCGTGACATTAGTTTCCGCTACTTCAAGCTGCTCTTGTTCAGATACCTTAGGTGGAGTTTCTTCAACGTCCTGCCGCACCACTTGTTCTGCTTCTATCACTTCTTTTGGTGATGTGTCTTCATGTAGATTATTCTCAACAGGTTTTTTTTCGATTTCAGAATCTACAATAGTTGGTTCTTTTGCAGCTTCTTCAAATACCGTTTCTTTCGTTTTAGTCGAGCTGGTAGCAAGACTCGGTTCTTGCACTGGTTCACTCGGTTGGGTTGGCTGTGTTGAATCATCTTTTTGTGCAAACTTGGTTTCTATCGCTTCCACGGAACTTTCAGGGTTGGTTTCAACGTCTTTTTGTTCTTTTTCTGATTGAAAATCTTCTGTAGAACTTGGTTCAATAGTCAAATTTTCAGCAATTTCTGGCGTTAAAGCGTTTTCACTTGCTACTTTAGGCTCATCAATTTTTTCATTGGTTTTATCACTGACAACAGGTTTAGTCTCTTCCGAATTTTGCTCTATTACATTTTGTTCTTCTTGCAGCTCTATTTTTGCTTGCGCTGGTTCTTCCTTTACCGACTCTTCGACTTCTTTTATGGCATCAACTTTTTTGCTATTGATATCACTTGTTGTAGAAGTTATCTGAGTTGTGATTTCTTGATTTTCCGGCTCGGGATTTAGTTCAGGAACAGGGAGCTTATTTTGCTGAACGGAGGACGCTTCCTCTAAGACTTTATCCGCTAACAATTGTTGTTCAACTTCAGGTCCTAATTCCGAACTTTGAGATTGTTCTGGGATTGTTGCATTCTCGGCTTTAATCTCTTTATCAATCGAAACGGCATCAGTTTGTAGATTTTTAGAGCTACCGTCCTGAATAGCCGTGTCGTTCTTGATACTTCCCTTTTCAATAGGCTGTTCTTTTGCAACAATAGTAGGCGAATTTACAGTAGCGGGAGGCGTAACCGGCAATTTGGTTGATTTTGTAACCGATGCCTTGTCCTGATTATCCTGCCAATAAGGACTTAAGGTATAAACTAGATATCCTGCACCAAATATAACCGCGAACAACAATAAATGACTTAGAAACCATCTAATTATTTTCATTCTAACCTCAATCAAACATTGGGATAAACAATGCTGGCAAATTTATTAATTTCAGCTGCAGCTTTGCCTTTAGGCTCTAATTCAAACACGGCCAGGCCTTCACTAAATGAACGACGATAAGTAGTTCTTTGATACAGCCTGGATTCGATTAGTTCGATTCCTGGTAGCATACGTAAGGCATCTTCCGCTTCACCGGTTTCTCTGATACCTATATGGGTATCGGCACGATTGACAAAACCCAGTATTTGCGGCTTCTTTTTACCAGTATGCTCAGCAATTATTTTTAAAAAACGTTGTGTCGACCAAATGTCTGCTTGACTAGGAGGAACCGGGACAATCACCCTATCAGCAACTTTTAGTCCGGCATAGACCGAATCGATAGCAGCCGTCCCCACGTCTATCAGCACTTCTTCAGCCTTCTTGTCCATATTGGCCAAATCGGTTTCATTACTTAATACGGGTTCGTACCCATCTTCAGTACGAATGTCGATCACATCGCTAAGCGTCGCTTGCGGATCAAGATCGATCAATTGCACCGATTTACCGTTCATTGCCAGCCATGCGGCTAGATTAAACGTCACTGTACTTTTTCCCGTCCCACCTTTTAAATTTCCAATTACTGTAATCATAATTCACCAATATATTTTTTATTTTATCCGGTGTTATTACTTGTTTATCGGATATTCATCGTCAATAACAGAGCAAACTAATCTTCTGACAAATCACCTTTCAGCTGGATTCCTCGTCTGCCTTTCTTTTTCACAGCACTGCCTTTGGGCTTACTAGAGCCAGGCATACTAGCAGCCTTTTTCTTTACAGCCTTTTTAGCCGTGGCTTTCTTTTTAGGAGCGGCCTTCTTAATCGCAGCCTTTTTCTTAACTGCCGCTTTCTTAACGACTGCTTGTTCAGCTTTTGGTTCTTCCTTGGTTTTTTCGCTGGCAGAAACATCAGCTACAACAGGCACAACTGTATCTGACTTATCCTCTACTGTTGTCTCCTTAGTGGATTTCTTGTCTCCAGTTTCTGGCGTAACTTCTTCTTGCTGAACTTTTTCAACACTTTTTTCTTCTGCCTTTTTGGTTTCTGCAACAGGAGTCTCCTTTTTAGCCGCCGTGGTAGTTGGCTTGGCTGGAGTCGTCGATGTCGAAGAACGCGCTGCCGTAGCAGAAGAGCGAGCTGTAGTAGTTGGTTTGACTGGTTCCTTTTTCTTTTTAAAGAATTTCGAGATTAAAAATTGCACCAGCATAATTATCCACCCAACGATAACGGATATTATGGAATAAAGGGCAAATAAAACTTTTCCTAATAGACTTAATAGTCCTTTAAAAAAGCTTGATTTCTTTTCGACGTCGGATGAACCAGGATGCCCCATAGCCATTCCTGCCGAACCGGTTGCAGGGCCACCAGCGGGTCCTGGAAATGAGTTACGTGCACTACTGCAACCTAAAGGAATAACTAACAGGGTTAACAACGTCGAAATCACTACCCCAAACATCAATGAGATCGCCATCCCTTGGAAGATAGGGTCGAATAAAATTGCAAAAGAACCAACCACTAGAGCTAAGGCAGTAATAATAATAGGTCGAGTACGAGTAATACAGGCCATAACGATCGCTTCTTCAGCTGGAGTACCCGAGGCAATAGTCTCACGAGTATAATCCACCAACAGAATCGAGTTCCGCACAATAATACCGGCCAGAGCGATAAACCCAATCATGGAGGTTGCGGTAAACTCGGCATCCAATATCCAGTGTCCCGGCACAATACCAACCAGTGTTAACGGAATCGGCGCCATAATAATAGCCGGTAAGGTAAAATTACCAAATTCCCAAACCACCAACATATAGATAAGGATAATTGCCAAACCAAATGCCATTCCCATATCTCGGAATGTTTCATAGGTAACGGTCCATTCACCAGTCCACTCAAAACCAGCGACATTAGATGTATCAGGAGGTGCCAACATATTACCGGAAAGTGCTTCTCCGCGTGGCCCTTTATAATCAACTAGCATATCTTCTATTTCAAAAATACCATAAATTGGTGCCGCCAGACGTCCCACCGTCTCACCGGTCACAAATTCAACGGCCCTTAGATCCTTATGGAAAATAATGGGATCTTGGATACCACTAACAAATTTACCCAGTTCGGACAACGGAATAGTGGTTCCCTGTTGGGTGGGTACCGGCAATTGAGTTAAGTTAGAGAAATTAGAGCGAACATCCAACGGAAGTTGCAAAACAATCATAGTCGGTTCCAAAATCGAACCGTCTTTAATATCACCCAGTCGATAACCACCCATGGCCATTTCCAGGGTTTTGTTAATGGTATCTACGGAAACACCGGCGCGTAATGCCTTTTCGCGATTAACCGTAAAAGTCCAAATCTCGTATTGTTTTTGCATTAATGTATCGACGTCATCGATATACTCAGCTTTCTCAAACATTGCCATTAATTCATTAGCAACTTTGCGGCGCTCTTCATCGGTAGGACCATAGACTTCGGCCACAATCGATTGCAAGACCGGTGGCCCAGGCGGCATTTCCACTACCTGAATACGAGGCCTTTCCTCTTTACTATAAACACCTTCTTCAACCTGTCCATTAATATAGGCGTGTAATTGTGCCCGCATGGCTTTGGCAATTTCGTGACTGGTCCTTTCACGCTCGGTCTTATCCAGTAATTGGACTTGAATATCGGCCTGCCAAGGTTGGGTACGAACATAGTAGTGCCTTACCAAACCGTTGAAATTAAACGGAGATGCTGTACCCACATAGCTTTGCAAAGCCGTCACTTCCTGGTGACTACGGGCAATTTCTGCCAATTGACGGGTTAAATTAGCCGTTACCGGTAATGCCGTTCCAGCAGGAAAATTAATCACTATATTAAATTCCGGCTTATTATCCAAAGGCATCATTTTGACCCGTACCGACTTGGTATAGAACAATGACATGCAGGTAAAGAACACCACAAATAAGCTGATTAAAAATATCCAGCCTTTGGTTTTACTTTCAATTAGAGGCGTTAACGTTTTACGGTAGAGCTTATCCAGTTTTTCAACGGTTTTATGCTCATCATGCTCCATCTTCTGCAGCATTTTCATAGAAGGTTTGAAACGTAAAGCCAGATAAGGAGTGTACACAAAGGCCGCAAATAGAGAATACATCATTGCGACCGAACCCAAAGCTGGAATTGGCGCCATATAGGGTCCCATCATACCGCGTACTGCAGCCATGGGCAGTAATGCCGCAATTACCGTAAAGGTCGCCAAAATGGTCGGATTACCTACCTCGCGTACGGCATCGACGGTCGTATTATCGTCGATACGACCATCCAATCCCCAACGCCGGTACATATTTTCAATCACAACGATGGCATCATCAACCAGAATACCGATGGCAAAGATCAAGGCAAATAGACTTACCCGGTCAATCGTAAATCCAGAAATCATGGCAATAAAAACTGTGACCAGAATAACATTTGGAATAACAATCAATACCACTAAAGCGGCACGCCAATTTAAGAACCACCAGATTAAAATAGTTACGGCAAAGGTAACTACCACCAGTTTGAACATTAATTCATTGACTTTATCGTTGGCACTCTTACCATAGTTACGGGTTATATCCACATTGACATTGCCCGGAATAAGACGCCCTTTCATTTTCTCCAGACGGTCAAGCACCTCATTCGCGACCGTTACACCATTGGTACCTTCCTTCTTGGCAATAGCCAGTGTGACGGCTCCTGCACCGTCGGCAGTTTTGTCACCGGTATAAGAAGGTCCGGAATAAAAGTTAACCATTTGATGGGTTTCACCTGGCCCATGGGCGACATCGGCGATATCACGCAAATAAACAGGGTTGCCTTTATTAATAGCAACGACCAATCGTTCGATTTCATCTGCACTGCGCAAAAACGATCCGGTAATGATCTCATAGTTGCTATCTCCGGATTCAACTTCTCCAACTGCTCTTTCGCTATTTGCGGTGGCAATAGTCTGTGCAATCTGTTGCAGCGTGACCCCATAACCGGTTAATCGTTCCGGTTTAACTTCAATGCGTAATTCTTCGGTACGGCCACTAACAATAAAACTCTGACTGCTGTCGCTGATTTCATTCAGCTCCTGCATAACATCCAAGCCGATAAGTTTTAATGCCGCATCATCCACGCTATCCGACCATAATGTGACAGTCACTACCGGGACATCATCAACTCCCTTAGGCTTAACCAAAGGCTGGGGCGTTCCGGGTGGCATTTTATCCAAATTAGAACTGAGCTTATCATACAACTTAACCAGCGAAGGCGTCATTTGTTCGCCCACTTCAAATTGCACGGTTACCATAGCCTTACTGCGCATGGAAGCGGAATATACATGGTCCACACCGGGAATTTCGGACATCAGACGCTCCAGCGGCTCCGCCACCAAACTGGAAACTTCGGTCGACGAGCCACCTGGATAACTGACATAAATATCGACCATCGGAACCGATATCTGCGGATCTTCTTGACGAGGGGTTAAAATCAGCCCTGCTATACCAATGCCAAAACAGGCCAGGAGCAACAATAAAGTTAGTGGTGAATGCATAAAGGATTTGGCCAGGTTCCCCGCTAGGCCTAAACCACTATGCGCATGTTCGCCTTGAGTATGTATTTCTTTATTATCCATAATTATTATTCTTCAGTTTATGAATTGGTGATTGTATCTTCGCAACTAACAAAATCTCGATGCAATTCAAGCCGACATCGAAATTTTTCTTATAGATTGAACTTACTTGTCACCAGGCATCCAACCAACAGGAGCCCCTTTAGGTGGATTATCAATAATTTGTGAATTAGGACTTAAGCCGGACAATACGGTATGAAAATTAGCATCATACGCTTTACCCAAACGAATAACGTTTAACTGTGAACGCTTGGTTTTCTCATTAACGACCAAAACCCCCGGCAAACTACCAACTCTTACAACACTGCTTTTAGGAATAAGAATGGTAGACTTTTTTTGGTTATCTTGAACAGGAATCAATACCTCTGCATACATACCCGGCACTGCTTTGGTACCGATGGGTAAATCAAATTTTACCGTTACAGTATGTTTAGCGTTATCGGCATGTGGGTATATTTGGGTAACTCGAACCGGCGTATGCTCGGCTTCAACATCTAATAATGCCGGCAAAGTCATACCAACATGCAAGGAAGGAATTAAACGGGAAGGAACTTCTATTTGTATACGCAGATAATCGGTTTTAGCATACTCCATTAATGGCATACCGGGTTGTACCGTGTCACCGACTTCAACCATTTTTTTAATGACCACACCCTCGAATGGTGCAATAGAACGAGTATCTCTTAACTTAGCATCAATCTCTTCTAACTGGTGACGCACGGCCCGCAATTGTGACTGGGCTTGGTTTATTTGAGTGCTAGAGCTATAAAGATCGGCCTGACGTTGTACATCAGTATCGGTTTCACCAATAATTTCTGCCGCTTGCTGAGTAAACATATTATCGAACAAAGCCGGCATTCCCATACCCGGCATGCGATTTACGTTTTTAGTTGCCGGCGACCAAAGTTCTCTATTGTATTGAACTTGACTGTTTTGCAGATTGGCCAAGGCAATATCATATTGGGCCAGAGCAGACTTTCTTTTCGCCAGTAAATCTTCATCACTGATAGTGATTAGCAGCGTCTCTTTCTTAAAGGAATCACCTTCATTACCGGCGATATACTCTATACGTCCCGGCATCTGTGCAGAAAGGGTAATCTCCTTATAGGGGATAACCGTTCCTCCAAGGATTGCATTTTGTCCCATCTTGACAACTTTTACGTTGATGACTTTGCTTGTGGCAAATCCATTTGTTGTCAATGCAAGCGTGCTAAACAAAACCAGTAAAATACTACCCAGCCCCTTGAACATTATTAATACCCTTCTTAATGTTTAAAATAACTACTTTTACTACACAACTTCGGCCGTTGTTTCCATGCCGAAAAATAAATGTTTGAGTATAGTCAAAATATAACCATTTGCCTATATTTATTTTGCTTCAATATAACGATAGCAGGCAAAAATATCCCTTTAACTATCATTATTATTTCACTATAAAGCAAACTGAATCCAACTTAATTATCACCTTAACGCCTGCAACTCAAGTTACGTGCCTGAGCCTTTATTATCGGCAATAATGTATCTAATATTAAAAATTTTTGAGGTATTTTGTCGGCATTGTTAGGTTCGATTTTAAACCCCGAAACAAAACAATCTTTCGACAATCTATAAATCATACGACTTTATCAGTACGTTTATTTATTATTATAAACTAATATAGTAATAGATATACAGTTCAATGTAAACCTATAATTAACCAATTATTAAAAAAAACCAGGATATTCAAGAGACACTATTTATAATCAACTATAAAAATCTGCCTCTATTATGAATAACTCTTCTCTGAGATTTAAATAAGCGTTAAAATTCACTCCTCAGTTTAAGTGAAAGGGTAAAAACCATGCCTACAATGATAATTAAAACCAATATAGATGTTAGCTCTGATAAACAAGCTGAATTTTTGCAGCACTGTTCTCAACTTACCGCATCCATCTTAGGTAAGCCGGAAGGTTATGTAATGGTCATTTTGGAAGATCGGCGTAAGATGATCTTTGGTGGCAATGATACCCCCACCGCTTACATTGAATTTAAAAGCATTGGTTTACCGGAAGACCAGACCCCAGGTTTTTCACAATCCATTTGCGAATATATATCCGATTTTACAGGTATTCCCGCCAATCGTATCTATATTGAATTTGCTAATGCCAATCGCCATCTATGGGGCTGGAATAGCACCACTTTTTAATTTTACAACTAAATCTATTTTTTAAATATGCGTACATCTCAATTTTTATTAGCAACACTAAAAGAAACTCCTGCCGATGCAGAGGTTATTAGCCATCAACTTATGCTGCGTGCCGGAATGATACGAAAGCTTACCGCCGGTATGTACAACTGGTTACCCTTGGGGTTGCGCGTATTACGGAAAGTTGAAAAAGTTATCCGCGAAGAACTGGATAATGCAGGAGCCCAAGAGCTTTTAATGCCGGCTGTCCAACCAGCAGAGTTGTGGCAGGAGTCCGGTCGCTGGCAACAATACGGCCCGGAATTATTGCGCTTTACCGACCGTCATCAACGGGCTTTTTGTCTAGGACCGACACATGAAGAGGTGATCACCGATATTGTCCGCAACAACTTGCAAAGTTATAAGCAGTTACCGGCTAACTTTTATCAGATTCAAACTAAGTTTCGTGATGAGATCCGCCCGCGCTTCGGAATTATGCGCGCACGCGAATTTATTATGAAAGACGCCTACTCCTTTCATCTGGGGCAGGAATCACTGGCAAAAACCTATCAAGAAATGTTTGACTGTTATAGCCGAATTTTCAGCCGTTTAGGTTTAGAGTTCCGCCCAGTACAGGCCGACACCGGTTCTATCGGCGGGAATGCATCTCATGAATTTCATGTACTAGCCAATTCCGGTGAAGATGATATCTGTTTTAGCGACGCCAGTAACTATGCCGCTAATATAGAACTGGCCGAAGCTGTTGCTTTAGGTGAAAGAACTGCTCCGACTAAGGAGATACAGATGATTGACACCCCGGCGCAACACAGCATTGAAGAAGTTAGTCAGTTCTTAAGCGTTAGCCCACAACAATGCCTTAAAACCTTATTGGTAAAAGCTAATGAGGAAAGTGAACATGAAGTAATTGCATTGGTGCTACGAGGTGACCACGAGCTTAATGAAATTAAAGCGGAAAAAATACCTGCCGTAGCAACACCTTTAACCTTTGCCGATGCCGAAGAGATTAAGCAAGCAGTCAATTGTGATGCCGGCTCCATCGGCCCTGTCAATCTGGAAATTCCATTTATTGTTGACCGCAGTGCCGCGACATGTAGTGATTTTGTTTGTGGAGCCAATCAAAACGGTAAGCATTATCAAGGAGTTAACTGGAAGCGTGACGTGAAAATTGGCGAAATAGCCGATCTTCGCAATGTTGTCGATGGTGATCCATCTCCCGACGGTCAAGGCACTTTGCATATTAAACGTGGTATCGAGGTTGGTCATATATTTCAACTTGGTCAAAAGTATTCCCAAGCCCTGAATGCCTCAGTACTCAGTGAAAACGGTAAGGCAGAAACTTTAACCATGGGCTGTTATGGTATTGGGGTATCCCGGGTAGTTGCAGCGGCTATCGAACAGAACCATGATGATAAGGGTATTACTTGGCCCACCGCCCTAGCGCCCTTCCAGATTGCTATCGTTCCTATGAATATGCATAAGTCGGAAATGGTTAAAGAGGCTGCAGATAAAATCTATAACCAACTAAAGATCAACGGAATCGAAGTGATTTTCGATGATAGAAAAGAGCGTCCCGGTGTTATGTTTGCCGATATGGAATTAATTGGCATTCCTTACAGAGTGGTAATAGGAGAACGTAGCCTGAAAAACGGCAAGATAGAGTTTAAAGGCCGAATGGATGAAAAAGCCGAAGAGATTGATATCGAAAAAGCCATTGACTTTATTAAAACCAAGCTTAGTTAAATTTTTAGTAGCGCTTGTTTTTAGCTGTCAACTGCTCACAACCTCATTTGCGGATACGGCTTCGCCCTATCGTACCAAGGTTGACGAGCAGCTAAAATTTCTGCTAAAAGAAGCGATCGAAGACACCGGCGGCTTTATTGATCGTTTCGATGCCGAAGTCTGGCTGCTGGATATGTCTACCCGCCTAAAAAAAACGATCCGTGATGATAAAGAACGCCTGGAAATCTTAAAACACGTCCATCAAGAAGCGACTCGTGCAGAGTTGGAACCGGAACTGGTATTGGCAGTAATTCAGGTCGAAAGTAATTTTGACCGTTTTGCCATTTCCCGAGTCGGCGCCCGCGGTTTAATGCAGATAATGCCGTTTTGGTTAAAGGAGATCGGCCATCCGGAAGATAACCTGTTTGAAATTCAAACTAATTTACGCTTTGGTTGTACTATCCTAAAATACTATCTAGGTATCGAAAAAGGCAATATGGGGCGTGCTTTGGCTCGCTATAACGGTAGTTTGGGAAAATATAAGTATCCGCGTAAGGTTTTTCGGGCCTTGGATCGGCGTTGGTTTAAACAATAAACTATCCTAATGGGTGACCCCTTTTTATTAACTTTTTTTAAAACAAATGGAAAATATTCCGCATAAGTGTAATAGGAGGTTAGACAGCCTGAGACAATAATTCTCGGGGGGTGATCATTATTAATCATCAAGCTGTCTAGCGAATCATTATATTGACAGCTTAATACAATTAAATTGATAAGTATCAAATAACCACGTTAATGAAATAGTTTTTTTTCTAAATTGCATTCAAGAATACCGGAGAAAAAAAAGGGGTGCAGATCTACCTCAGAGCATAAAATCAATTACTTAGAAAGCATTTTTAGCCATTTTTGATAAAACATACTGGATTTTCATCCATAAAAAAAGCACCATCTGTTTTGCGACAAGAAATAAATTTCCATAACAGAGGTGCTTTGTATGTCACTATCTCATGCTACTTTGAACAATTCAAGTACACCAGCCACTACGCTGGCTCATCTATTAGAGAATGTTAACCAAATTCTGAACCGAACACGTGGTGAAATGTTTGCCCTCTTAGAGCAAGAACTTCATCAGGCCGTTGCCGAAGCAGAGCGCCAGTGTATGCAACAGTTGATGGAAGAATTTGATTGGGATTACCCTCGCTTTAATTCCGGCGGTTAACATTATGTTTATTCGTCACGCAGTATAAGCGTTATATGACCTTGGCGGGAGAAGTCACCATTGAGCGTACATTATACCGAACCGAGCGTAATGGGCCGACTTATTGTCCACTGGAGTTAAATACGGGACTGATTGAAGGATTTTGGACACCCCAAGCGGCAAAACAGGCGATTCATTTGGTGGGTCAATTAACCCCGGTAGAAGCGGAAGGTATTTTTAAGGAATTTGGATTAATGGCTCCGTCTAAAAGTAGTCTGGATAGACTGCCTAAAAAAATTAGCCAACGCTGGGAAAAGAATCGGTTAACTTTGGATGAAACCTTACAATCGGCCTTTGAAATCCCCGAAGCAGCAAAGACTTGTGCCATCTCATTAGATGGGAGGGTGTACTCATCACCACCCTCTATACTCCGGTCATTGCCTCGGATTCTCGTTGGGCAGAAGCCTGTTGCGGTACTGTGAGCTTTTTGATGCACAGGGTGACTTGATTTCAACCCGTTATTTGGCCCGAATGCCTGAACATAAGAAAAAAACGTTGAAAACACAGCTGTCTCAGCAAATTGCGTATATCTGCTCCACCCGGCCTGATTTGCAATTGGTTAAAGTGGCTGATGGAGCGCGTGATAATTG
>Ga0209692_10000586_pt1 | contig 76726 bp, 63 predicted proteins | sample tdDd472_FD_187129 | JGI IMG/M metagenome (GOLD analysis project Ga0209692, IMG submission 187129) | Marine sediment microbial communities from the Atlantic coast under amendment with organic carbon and nitrate - tdDd47.2 (SPAdes)... | ecosystem: Environmental > Aquatic > Marine > Coastal >... | reverse complement strand
AGGGCGGCTTCGATGCCCGCTCGGTGCTTTCGAATCCGGCGGCTGAGGTCGACGAAGGGCTTGAGCCTGCTGCGGCACGCCCAAGCCAACCATCGGTCGAGGAGCTTCACCCCTTCGTCGCCCTGTCTCTTTCACACCCTGATCTTCACACGGTTCGTGGGCGTCACGCCTCCTTTCGGCCTGCCCCGACGCCCCTCTCGCTCTCTCGCCCTCGACGGCGGGTCCACCGGCCCTCCGCCCGACGACGAGGGCGAGAGAGCGAGGCTCACCACCGGCGGTGACCCACGAATTGGTCAGGAGAGCCAAAAAAGAGACGCCCGAGAGCGCGTGGCTCCCGGGCGTCTCCCGTGTCATCTCACCGGTCGGGTGGCTCAGGTGTCGTCACACATCAGGTTGAGGCTCCAGCCGTCGAACACGCCGTCGTCGGTGCCGCTGTACGTGTCCTCGACGCTCAGCGTCCAGTCGCCGTTCCCGGTTTCACCGGCGAAGGTCGACAGGGCCTCGTCGGGCTCGTACTCACCGAAGGCGTTGGCGCCATCGATGAACACCCCGATGAAGTCCACCCCCGAGACGAACTGCTCCTCGTTCAGCAGGACCGTCGTGCCGTCCGGAGAGGTCAGCGTGATGTTGAGGTCGTTGCGGTACTCGTGCGGGATCTCGACCCCGACGACGACCTCGCTGACCGCCGCGCAGCCGCTGACGGTGACCGTGCGGTCGTAGGTGAGGGAGCCCGACTCGATCGGGAGCCCGAGCGGCGACGGAGACGTCGGCGCGAGGGTCCCCTCGCCCGCGACCGCGTCGTAGGTGTACGGCGGGGCGAGCGGGTCGAGGGTGAGCAGGGTCCCGTAGGTCGTCCCGATACCGGGCGCTGCGGTGCGAATGACGGCCGCCGGAACGGTCGTGTTGTCGTCGTCGACATAGTCGATCATGAACAGGGTGGCCGTCTCACCCGCGAACACCAGGCGTTCTGGCCCGGACGCGATGAGGTAGCCGAAGTCCACGCTCCCATCGCCGAGCCGATCGACCCCGAGCCGCGAGACGCCCGTCGGCATCGTCACCGGCGCCGCGACCGAATCGCCGTACGGCATGTCCTCGAACAAGACCGCGTTTCCGTCCGTACGGTCCACGAGGTCCGAGGTCCCGAGCGTCTCGGAGACGTTGAACGCGAAGAGCCCGAACGTGTCGTCCGCCGACGTGTCCGCGAACGCGTCCTCCATCAGCGCGACGTGCACGTCGCCGGCAGCGTCGTCGTAGATGACGATGGTGTACCAGCCGCGATGCTCGAAGGTCATCTCGGGCAGGGTCATCGTCTCCGTCAGCCCGGTCCCGTCGAGATCGAGCTGGGCCGACGTCACGTCGGCCTGCACGTGCTCCGTCACCGCGAGGTAGCTCAACGAGAAGAGCGGCTGGCCATCGCCGCCGGTCTCGCTGAGGTCCACGTCACCGGCGACCGAGGACAGATTCACCGCGGACACGTGGGCGACGAAGTCCTCGACGTTGATGGTGAAGCTCCAGGTGGCCACGTGGCAGCCGTCGGTCACCCACACGTCGTAGGCCCACGAGCCGGGCGTGTCGGTAGGGACGGTGAAGGCGTTGTCCGCCGTGCCCGCCACGAGGTCGGGGCCGGTGCTCAGCCAGACGAAGTCGAGCCCATCGGTGACGACGGTACCGCTCTCGGTCTCGACGTCGATGGTGAACTCCGCGGCGTCCTGCCCGGTGACGTAGACCTCGGGGAGGCCGGTCGTGCCGAAGATGATGAGCGGCTCGGTCCCGGCGCAGATGGCGTCGTTTCCGGGCTGACCGGTGTCCCCGGTCTCGCCCTTCGGGCCGTCGTCGCCGACCGGCCCCTTGACGCCGTCGTCGCCCGTCTCGCCCTTTTCACCCGTAGCGCCGGTCGCGCCGGCCGGGCCCGTGTTGCCCTTGGGGCCCTGGTCGCCGACGACCCCGTCGGTCCCCGGTGGGCCCTTGGCGCCGTCCTCCGCGGTGCAGGCACCGAAGAGAAGGCCGACGCCGACAGCGAACGTCGTCGCTATGAAGCGTACTCGCATGTGCGGTCCTCCTTGGTTCGGTGTTGCTACTCGCACGCGAAGTTGACGGACCAGCCGTTGAGCGTGCCGTCATCGCCGCTGGCAAAGTTGTCCCACGCGTAGAGCTCCCAGTCGCCCATGGCGTCGACGCCCGCGAAGGCGGCGAGGCTTTCCTCGGGGGTGAGGTCCTGGCTCGGGCCGCCGAAGGTCCCGACGAGATCGACGGCGGAGCCGCCGCTGCCGTCCCAGAGGACGATGCTGGTCCCGTCCGGGGCGGTCAGCTCGAGCTGGACGTCGCCGCGGTACTCGTGGGTGATGTCGATGCCGACGCTGATGTTGACGATGGTGCAGCTGCTCGGGACGTTGATCGTGTCCCTCGAGCCGGTCCCGTCCACGACCGCGAGGCCGAGCGACGCGGCGCTGTTGAGCGTCCCGGTCGGGTACAGCTGATCGATCGTCGCGCCCGGATCGAGGGTCGGGGGCGGGTACTTGCTGACGCTGTGGACCCCCTCGTAACCGGTCGTCGAGGTCGTGTTCGACGTGAACGAGCGGTAGAGCACCCGCGGCTTGGCGGTCGCGGTCATGTAGAAGAAGGCCGTGCCGCTCTCGTTCCTGAACACCTCGCCGCCACTCGCGCCCTGGGGCAGCGTGAAGACGTGGTCGGAGGCGTCGTCGCCGTCGGTGTCGAGGTAGAGGTCGGTGTCGGCGGTCGCGATCTCGATGGTGGTGCCGGCGTTCGTCCCGAAGGCGACGTCGCCGAAGATGGTGCTGTTGTCGTCGGCGAGCACGCTCACGCTGCTGATGCCGTCGGCGCCGTTGAAGAAGCCGATGCGGCTCGTGTCGGTCGCCAGCGGATCGTCGTTCTCCTCGAAGGTCGTCGCCTGCAGGACGCCGGCGTCCTCGAAGAAGACGAGCGCCTGGCGGGTCTGCTTGGCCATGTCGAGGTCGAGGGTCATCACGACGTTGTCGAGGGAGTCGAGGACGTCGAAGGCCCCACCGCTCGGAGCCGCGAAGAAGTCCGAGGTGTTCTCGAAGCTCACGGTCCTGAGCACCGCGCCACCGCGGGCGAGCTTCAGCGTCCCGTCGGCGTTCGGCGCGACGTGGACGAGGGAGAGGTGGACGGTGTTGAGGTCGATCACCGTCGGGGTGTAGTCGAGGATGCTGCCGTCGTCGGGGTCGTAGGACACGAAGACGAGCTTCACCGTGCCGCCGGCGTCGTAGGCGTAGGCGATGTAGTTGCGGCCGGCGTACTGGCTGCTGGAGGAGAAGGTGACCACGAGGTCCTTCTCGTCGTCGCCGTCGACGTCGACGCCCCACTCGAGGGTCTCCTCGGCGTACTCGTTGGTCTCCGCCGACATCGCGCCCGGGGCGACGGTGTCGAAGACGACCGTGGTGTTGTCGTCGGCGAAGAACTTGATGTCGGCCGTCGTGCCGTTGAAGACCTGGAGGCTCCAGGTGTCGGTCGTCGGCGGGGTCATCGGGGCGGGCACGTTCGCGAAGGCGACGCCGTCCGAGCCATCGGGGTAGGCGACGAGGAACTGCTCGCTCAGGTACTCGAAGGTCTGCTCGGGGATCTGCACGAGGACCGAGTCGTCCGCCGGGTCGAGGATGTCCCAGCCCATCATCGGCATGCCGACCTCGACCCACGAGGTGCGGTCGCCGAAGTAGGCGGAGGTCCCGCTGGTCTCGCCGGTCGGGGCGATGGTCACCGGGCTCGGGGCGCCGGTGACGAGGTGCACGAAGGACACCTGCGCCTCGAAGACCGCGGCCTCGACCTCGAAGGCGCTGACCGCCACGGAGCAGCCGTCGGTCGCCATCACGATGTAGCCGAACTGGCCGGGCATCTCGGGGGTGGCGCTGAAGGCGTCGAAGGTCGCGCCGGGCATGAAGTCCGGGCCGATGTCGCCGAGGATGACGATGTCGGCGTCGTCGACGGCGCCGCCGCTCTCGCCCTCGAGCCCGACGGTGATGTCGATGGCGTCGCCGACGTAGGCCAGGTCGGGCACGCCGGTGACGCCGGTGATCACCAGCTTCTCGGCGTCGGCGCAGGAGGCGTCCGCGCCGTCGGCGCCGGTGTCGCCCTTCGGGCCGGCCACGCCGGTGTCGCCCTTCGGCCCGGTCGCGCCGGTGTCGCCCTTCGGCCCGGTCGCGCCGGTCGCGCCGACGGTCCCCGGGTCACCGGTCTCACCGATCGGGCCGGTGTCGCCCTTCGCGCCCGGATCGCCCTGCGGTCCGTCCTTCCCATCCTCGGGACAGCCGCCCAGGACGAGGGCGCTGCTGGCCAGCAACGTGAACACCACGGTTCGCATTCTCATGAAATACCTCCGAAGGAAGCGCGGCGCCCGAGACTCCTGCGGGGGAGCCCGGGTCGCGTGTGGGACACCGGCTTGGGGTCGGAACGCCGGGCGGCGGCCCGAAGGCCTGCCCGGTCTGCTCATACTCGTTGTCGAGGGCTCGGTTCAACTCGAACCGCGTGCCGAGGGCGGCGGCGGGAGCTGCCGTCCTCGAGTCAGCGTCACTCCGAGAGTGGCGCGGTTACACATGGGGTTACGGGGCCCCGCGGCTCGGAACCCTGCCCTTCTCGGGCAAATCCGGCCCGTTGGCAAGCCAACCCCCGCGTTTTTTTGCGCGTCGCGCATACGGCCTGCGCCGGTCAGAGTGCCGTAAGGACCCGTCAGAGCAGGCGAACGACGGGCTCCTCGCTCATCAGCTGCTTCTTCGTGGCCAGGTCGACGACGGTCGCGACGAGCCAGCGCTCGGCGTTCACGCCGAAGCCGATCTCGAGGCGCGGCCTCTTGTCGCGGGGCGAGTGCGGCGGGTCGAGGTAGCCGAGGGTCGGGTTCGCCTCGTTCAGGGGGACGACCACCCGACCGTCACCCGAGCCCTTGCCCCCGAGCTTGTGGAGCTGCCCCTGCCCGTCCCAGGCGAAGCGCCGGTCGACCGGATCGGCGTCGGCGTCGCCGATCTCGCTGATCACCAGCTTGAAGTAGTGCTCGGGCTGCCCCAGGGAGCACGTCGGCACGAGCTTCCGCTGCCACAGGTTCGGGCGCGTCGGGAAGCGCGTCCCGCGGGGGACGATGACGGTGTACTGCGGCTCGTGGGTCTCGGCGTCGTACGTGACGAAGGCGTAGTCGTGGACGATGAAGTCGGTCTGGGTGACGGCGTCGGCCGAGAACGCACAGGCGCCGTACGCGACAGCCTCGAAGGGCTGCCAGGCCCGCACGCGGTCGCGGCCGAAGCGCTCCTCCATCTGGGAGTAGACCCGGGGCAGGAGCGTCGAGCCGCCGACCATCAGGACGTCGTCGATGGCGTCCTCCGCCACCCCGCGCCGCGCGCCGGCCGCGAGGACCTGGGTGACGACCTGGTCGAGCGAGGCGTAGAGCCCGCGCTGGTCGAGGATCTCGGCGATGTCGTCCTGGGTCACCTCGAGGATGTGGGCGTCGCCGCGGATCCGCGCCTCGAAGGCGCGCATCTCCTCGGGGGGCGTGAGGTAGAAGGCCTCGCGCTTGGCGAAGAAGACGGCCTCCTTCACGCGCCGCGCCTCGTCGACCATCATCCGGAACCAGAAGCGGGTGGCCTCGTCCTCGGCGTCCTCGCGGAGCGGATAGTCGAGGCGGTGGCAGAACTCGTCGACGAGCCAGCGATCGACGACGTTGCCGCCGATGGCGCGCCCGGCCTTGGCGACCACGTCGCACTCGCCCGCGGCCACCCCGGCGGCGTTGAGCGCGACCAGCGCGACGTCCAGCGTCCCGGCGCCGAAGTCGACCACCAGCACGTGCCGCCGGGCGGCGAGGCCGAGACCGTAGCCGACCGCGGCGGCGACCGGCTCGTCGAGGAAGTGGAGCTTCTTCACGCCGGCGCTGTGGAAGGCCCGCTGCACCTCGGCGCGGTAGAACTCGTAGGCGTCGACCGGGGCCGTGACGACCAGCTCGCGGAGGCGCTCTCCGGTGGCCTCGCGGATCGCGACGACGAGCTCGCGGGCGAAGACCCGGGCGACCTCGCGGGCGCTGATCTGCTTTCTGCCGAGGCGCGCCAGGGGCGTCAGCGGGGCGCGCGAGAGCGCCCCCTTGAAGGACGGGGCGAAGCACGGGCGGGGCTCGCCGTCGTTGCGCTCGAGGGCCTGGCGCCCGATGTAGCCGTGGCGCCCCCAGAGGAAGTTCCGGAACATCCGCCAGCGCCCGAGCCGGGCCTTGAAGCCCTCGGCCTCGACGAGGTGGACGGCCGAGGGCACCAGCCGCGGCGCCTCGAGGTGATCCTCACCGCCCGGAGCGCGGCAGATGTCCGCCAGCTCGACCAGGCGCGGGCGCTCGGCCTCCGCGTCCCAGCGCGCGACGCTGGTGTTGGTGGTGCCCAGATCGATGGCCCAGCCGCTACCCACCGCTGCCTCCTTTCATGGTCCCCGCGCCGGGGCGACCCGGCGACACGAGGTCGCTCTCCTCGTGCTCGGCGTTGGGGTCGATCTGCAGCCAGCGGCTGAGCCAGCGCACGCCGAAGTAGAACGGGACCGTGTCGATCGCCGCGGCGACGAACTTGAAGACGTAGCTCGACAGGATCAGCGCCAGGAGCTGCGCGCCCTCGGAGCGCGTCGGATCCAGCGAGATCCCGTGCGCGAGGTAGTAGGTGATGAGGATGACCGCGGTCGAGTCCACGAGCTGGCTGACCATGGTCGAGGCGTTGTTGCGGAGCCAGAGGTGCTTGCCGCGGGTCAGGCGCTTCCAGAAGTGGAAGAGCCAGACGTCGATGAACTGCGCGGCGAGGTACGCCACCATCGACGCCATGACCGCGCCCATCGCCAGGCGCCGCACGTCCATGAACACGTCGGAGCCGCCGTCGAAGCCGGGCAGCTCGCCGCCGAGCCAGAGAATCAGCATCACCCAGAGGTTCAGCGCGAGCCCCATCCAGACCACGGCGTTGGCGCGCTTTCGACCGTAGAGCTCGCTGATGAAGTCGGTGCACAGGAACGTGATCGGGTACGGCAGCACGCCGACCGCGAGCACGAGCGGGATCTCGGCGCCGAAGAGCTCGAAGGACAGGTCGATGAAGCGCGTGACCCCCAGGATGTTGAGCATCGTGAGGGAGCCGAGGAAGAACCCCGCGAGCACCAGGAAGACGCGCTCGCGACGGGCGTGGAGGCGCGACGCTTCTATTGGATGGAGGTCGGCGTCTGGGCGCGGCGCGGACGACGGCCCCCCGGCTGCGGGGGCGCCGGTCGCGTCGGTGGAGAGCGCGCTCGGGTCGGGCTCGCCCGGTGGGGGCGAGGTCAGCTCTGGGCCGCGAGCTTTTCGACGTAGGCGACGTACTCGGTCATCGCGGTCTCGGCGGCCATGCCCTTGCGCGAGGACCAGGCGTCGTACTTGGCGCGCCCGCGGATGTCGAAGGCGCCGGGGCGCTTGCCGCTCGCGTCCCCGGAGGTCGCCTGCTTGAACAGGCCGTACATGTCGAGCATGACGGCCGGGGGCTGCTTGGGCAGGGACTTGGAGCGCTCCACCGCCTCTTCGAACCGGATCTTCGTCTCGTCGCTCATCTCGGGGTCGTCCTCCGTCGGAATCGGAGCGGCGATTCTGGGGGCTGATCCCGTGACCGTCAACGCCGTCTCGCCCGCGTCAGCCGTGGTCGAAGCGGGGGGCTCGGGCGAGTTGACAGCCCGGGGCGCCCACCTCTAGCGTCGACGGACGCCGCCCGGGCGCTCCCGCGGCGCGCGATCCCGCCACATCCGCCGCGAACGAGGGGCCCGTCCATGGCCGAAGACCACCTCCCGCCGACGCGCGAGCAGCTCGCCGCCGGTGGGCAGAACCTGCTCTACGGCATCGACGACAAGCCCCCGCTGAAGCGGGCCATCCCCCTCGGCATCCAGCACTACCTGACGATGTTCGGCTCGACCGTCGCCATCCCGCTGTTCATGGCGGGGGCGCTCGGGATCGAGGACCAGCCCCACAAGGTCGCGACCCTCATCGCGACCATGTTCTTCGTCAGCGGCATCACGACGCTGCTGCAGACGACCTGGGGCAACCGCCTGCCGATCGTGCAGGGCGGGACCTTCTCGATCCTCGGCCCGGCGGCCATCGTCGTGACGACGGGGGTGCTGAAGACCGCGGGCTTCGAGGTCAAGATGCAGGAGCTCCAGGGCGCCATCATCATCGGCGGCCTGGTCGAGGTGCTCTTCGGCTACTCGGGGCTCATCGGTCGGCTCCTCAAGTTCATCGGGCCGGTGACCATCGCCCCGACCATCGCGCTCATCGGGCTGTCGCTCTTCAAGTTCGGCGCCCCGAAGGCCGGGACGGACTGGCTCCTCGGCGGGGTGATGATCGGGCTCGTCATCCTGTTCTCACAGATCCTCAACCGCCGCTGGATGGTCTTCGAGCTGTTCCCCATCCTGCTGGCCATCCTCGGGACCTGGGCGCTGGCGTCGATCCTGACCGAGGCGGGCTACTACGAGGTCGGCGACAAGGGCTTCGTCGACTGGAGCAAGATCGCCGCCGCCGACGTCGCCGCCATCCCGACGCCCTTCCCGTACGGGCTGCCACGCTTCGAGGTGTCGGCCATCATCGCGCTGATCGCGGGGTACCTGGCGTCGATGATCGAGAGCATCGGCGACTACTACGCCTGCGCGCGGCTCTCGGGCGCGCCGACGCCCACGAAGAAGACCATCAACCGCGGCATCGGCATGGAGGGGGTCGGAAGCGTCATCGCCGGCATCATGGGGACCGGCAACGCGACCACCAGCTACAGCGAGAACATCGGCGCCATCGGGCTCACCCGGGTCGGCAGCCGCCGGGTCGTGCAGATCGGTGCCATCGTGATGATCGTCCTCGGGGCGTTCCCGAAGTTCGGCGCGGTCTTCACCTCGATCCCCGAGCCCATCATCGGCGGCATGTACTGCACCCTCTTCGGGATGATCGCGGCGGTGGGGCTCTCGAACCTGCAGTTCATCGACCTCAACAGCGGGCGGAACCTCTTCATCATCGGCTTCGCCTTCTTCATGGGCCTGTCGGTCCCCGAGTACTTCGCCGCCTCGCCAGTCGACCTCGGCGCCGACTGGACGTGGCTGTCGAACATCATCAACACCATCGGGCAGACCGGGATGGCCGTCGGCGCCGTCGCCGCGACCCTGCTCGACAACCTGATACCCGGGACGCCGGAAGAGCGGGGCCTGACGCACCTCCACGCCGGAGACTGACTCTTCGCAGGTGCACAGTGCTCGCGGTGGCCTCGCGTGACATGATACCTTGACCGCATGTCACGCAAGCTCTTGGCGTTGTGTTCGTTTCTTGCAATTGCGAGCGGCGCGTGCGCCGACGCCTCGGCCCCGGACGGCACCGTCAGCGTGGTCGTCGTTCCCTCCGGGCGAGGGTCCATCAGCGAGGTGAGGTACACGCTCTCGGTGTCCAACGAGTCCGGGCGTCGGCTGTGGACCAAGAGCGCGACGCAGATGGCCGATGAAGGCTTGCCGGGCTTCAGCGCAGAAGGGGTCTGCGACGCGGGCGACGACCAGGACGGCAACGGTGTCACGAGCGGGCTCATCGAGCTCTCGGCCGAGATCCTCGCGTCCTCGACGCCGATCGAGGACATCCACAACTCGGCGCCCGTGACCTCGCCGATGAGGCAGCCCTTCTCGTGTCGACGCGGCGAGACGACGACGATCGAGATGAGACCGAGCTTCGTCGACCGCGCCGCGCCCGTGTACATCGACCCGTACGCGACCTTCCCGAGGGACGGGTTCTTCTGCTCTGCGAAGCTCGATTGCAGCTACACGGCCGAAGATGGGGGCGAGGAGCCGATCCTGCTCCTCCTCGACGAGACCGGCGAGCGAGCCCGCACCCTGATCGTTGGCTTCAGGTGTATCGGCGGCGCCGACGCAGAGCTGCACCTCTACATGGACGACCTCGAGATCGACTGCGGCGACGCCGGACGCACGGTCTTGACCACCGGCGGGCCCGACGGGTCGCTCCTCGGCCCCGCGCCACCGCTGGTGTTCGAGCAGGCGACCTACCGCGGGCGCGAGCTGGTCTCTACCGACGGCCCCGAGAAGCTCTACTGGAACGTCGCCCTCGGCATCGCCGAGGGCGGCTTCCCGATGGACGCCGTCTGTACCCTGCGCCTCCGCGCGGCCGGCTCGGCATACCCGCTCGAGGGCGACCTGCTGCGAGCGAACGACCGCTGGGGGACGATCCGCTTCGAGGCCCAGCTCAACACCCCCCCGGGCGACGCCCTGACCTGCGGGCGCAACAACCTCGGCGATCCGGGCGGCGAGGTCGCCGTGGACGAGGCGCCGTTTCAGGCCCCGTTCACCTGGGTCTATCCGTGACACCGTAACCCGGCGCGGGCCTGGCTCCCGCGCTGAGGCGGGCGCCGCCGCGGAACGACGTTGCAGCGCGGCTTCCCCTCCAATATCATTCGTTCGTTCGCTCGTTGGCATGACGCGCACCGCCACAGCGCCCATGTCGAGTGACAACGCGGGCTCGCTGTCGAGGCCGCGCGCCGCGCAGGAGCCGCCGTGACGATTCCCCCCCACCATCGACTCGCGACCTGGGTGTCCGCCGCGCTCCTGGTCGGTGTCCCGGGCTGCCTCGACACGCCCGGAGGACCCGAGCGCGCTGCCGGGAACGTCGCGATCGACATCGCGCCGCTCGACCTCCCGGGGGTCGACGACGCGACCTATACGCTGACGGTCGAGAACGAGTCCGGCGACGTGGTCTGGAGCCGTCAGATCACCTCGTCGAGCTACGGCGACGGCGCCGGCTCCCTCAGCTACGTCGGGCCGTGCGACGCCGACGACGATCCGAACGACGACGGCGACGCGGTCAACACCGTGAAGCTCGTCGTGGACGCGCTCTCCGCCGACGGCGCCGCGCTCACCGCCGGGATCGATTACGTCAACCCGGCGCCGGCCGGCTCCGCCATCGGCAGAGACGCGATCTGCGCGGCCGATCGGGACACGCCGGTGAGCTTCGATCTGACCATCGCGCGCCGAGCGCAGCAGGGCTTCTTCGACGTCGCCGTGAGCTTCGACGACGTCTTCTGCTCGGCCAAGCTCGACTGCGTCTACCCCGACGGCGACGACGCCGACACCGATCCGGACCCGATCCTGCTGCTCCACGACGACGACGGCGCCCGAGGGCGAACCATCGTATTCGGCTTCGCGTGTACCGGCGGCGACGACACCCACCTCTACCTCGACGACCTCGAGATCGACTGCGGAGCGTCGGGGACGACCACGCTGTCACCAGCGGGTCCTGCGGGGCTGAAGGGCGCCGTCGCGCCCCTGGTGTTCCAGTATGCGGTCTACCGCGGCGACGAGCAGCTCACGACCGGCGGGGCGGACGCGCACAAGCGCTACTGGAACGTCGCGGTCGGCGTCGACGAGGCGGCGCTGCCGACCGCGGACGTCTGCACCCTGACCGCCCGGGGGACCGCCTCGGAGAGCGCGTTCGAGGGCTTCGCGCCGCCGCCCGGCAGCACCTGGCCGGTCCTCGCGTGGGACGTCCCGCTCAACACGCCCCCCACCCAGGCCCTGAGCTGCGGCCGCTACGCCGTGGACGGCGGCGACGAGGTCGCGACGAGCTACGCCGCCGGCCTTCCCTTCGCCTGGTCCTACCCCGAGGAGGGGCTCGAGCTCCTCGTCGACAACGCCAACGCGACCGCGCTCGCGAGCTTCGAGGTGCACGTCACCAGCGCCCCGCTCACGGCGCTCACGACCACGTGCCCCACCGGATTCACCCTCAGCTCGGCGGGCGCGCCGGTCCCCTACTGCTGGGACCAGCCGAACGGCGAGTGCGGGACGGCGCCGAGCGCGACCGGCCTCTGGATGCGGGTCCCGACGCTGGCGGCGGGCGCGACGACGACGGTGACCGCGGCCTGCACCGGGGTCGCCAGCGCCTCGCCGGGGGGCGACGTCTTCCGCTACTACGACGACCTGAACGGCGCCGCGCTCGACCTCACGAACCGCTGGTTGAACAGCGCCCACAGCGGCTCGCTGGTCTACTCGGTCGCGAACGGCTACCTGCGGCTGCGCTTCAGCACCAACGGGTGCTGCGGCCACCTGAACCTCCGCCACGTCGTCGGCCGCGCCGAGCGGACCGTCTACGAGAACCGGATCATGGCCGAGGGGACGAGCGGCAACTGGATCGACGTCCTGCGGATGTGGCCCGACTCGGGCTCGGAGTACATCGTCGCGAACATCTCCAACACCCTGACCGCGCACTGGTGCGACCGCTGCGGCAACCCGAGCGGCGGCTGCTCGGTGGCGAGCACCGGCTACGGCATCAGCGCCGGCGCCTGGAACACCTACGCGATGGTGAAGTACAGCGACTACGGGATCCGCGCCTACGCCAACGGCACGCAGGTCTGGAGCCGCGACTACCCGTGCACGACCGGCGGCTTCGGGCTCGGCATCACGAGCCGGACCTCGGACTACGACATGCGGGTCGACTGGGCGCGCGTCCGCAACTGGGCGCCGATCGCGCCGACCGTCACCGTCGCGCCGTGACCGCTGGCGCGCCGCCGCGGTCCTGACTATCGTAGCCGGATGAAGCGACGTCGGACCGGCAAGAAGACCCTGCTCGCGGCCTCCGTGGGCGCGGCGACCCTGACCTTCGGTGGAGCGGGCTGCAAGAAGGAGCCCCCGATGCACACCGGCAACCTCATGGCGCCGCCGATGGTGGAGCTCTGCGTCACCACGGACCCGCCGGGCGGGACGGTGACGATCGCCGAGTCGCCCGTCGACGCGCGCGGCTGCGCGAGCGTCATGCAAGAGGGCGAGGTCCGCGTGACGGCCGAGCTGCCGGGCTACCGCACCAAGGACATCCAGGTCCCGGCCGATCAGTCCCGGACGTTCCAGATGCACCTCGAGCGGCTCGACGGGCCCGACGGCGCGCCGACCGAGCGCGACAACGAGCCGGACACCGCGTCGACCGAGCGCGACGACGAGCCCGACGCCGGTGCGCCGGCGCCCGAGTGACGGAGACGCCCGACGACGGGCTCGAGGTGTTCGAGCTCGAGCTCCTCGGCGGCGACACCGAGGCCAGCTATCGCGACGCCCGCCCCGAGGTCGAGGCGATGCCGTGGGGGACGCTCGGCGCGGCGGTGCGCGACTGGGCCCCCGAGCTGGTCCTCGCGGCGCGCCAGGGCTGGACGAGCGCCGCGTTCCAGGAGCACCGCACGGGCGCGGCCTGCGCCGCGACCCTCGAGGCGCTCATCGCCGCCCGCGTCCCGCTCGACCTCGTGGCGGTCGCCAGCCGCTTCCCCCTCGACGAGATGGTCCACGTCGAGCTCTGCTCCCGGATGGCCATGGAGCTCGGCGGCGGCACGGAGATCCGCTACGACCCGCGCCGCCTCGTCGGTCGCCCCGCCGAGGCCGGCGCCGACGCGCACCCGCTGATGCGCGCCGCGCACCTCGTGGTCGCCTACTTCTGCGTGGGCGAGGCGCTGTCCATCCCGCTCCTCCAGGGCACCTGGCGCGCGGCCTCGCACCCGCTCGCCAAGGCGGTCCTCCGCCGCATCGTGGTCGACGAGGCGGACCACGGGACCTTCGGCTGGCGCTTTCTGGACTGGGCCCTGCCCTGCCTCGAGGACGACGATCTCGCCGCCCTCACCCGCACCGCCGGCGAGGCGATCTCCGAGATCCGACGCAGCTGGGATCTGATCCGCGCCCGCCCGACCGCCCCGGACGCTCAGATCCACGCCCTGGGCTGGATGCGCAGCGACGCCTACCTGGAGCTGGCCGCGCGCTCACTCGAGCGTCAGGTCCTGGCCCCGCTCCACGCCCGCGGCTTGACGCCGACCGCCTGACGTCCCGCCCGAATGGGCAGGCCCCGCTCGTTCGGGCGATGGACACGCGGCGTCCCGTGGTGATCATCGCCCCGAATCGAGCGCCAGGAGGCGGAGATGGACATGAACCACGCCGCGCGCAAGCGCACCCGCGCCGCGCCGCCGCCCCCCAACGGCGAGCGCGCGTTCCTCGGCGTCTTCCGCTACACCGGCCGCGGGATACGGGTCGTCTGGGAGACGAGCCGCGGGCTGACCGTCGCGATGGCGCTCCTCACGGTCGTCGCCGGGCTCCTCCCCGGGCTCGTCGCCTGGGTCGGCAAGCTCATCGTCGACGCCGTCGTCGCCCACGACGGCGAGGACGCGCTCCGCTACGTCGTCATCGAGGGCGTCATCGTCGCGCTGCTCTCCGCGGTGCAGCGCGGGCTGACGGTCAGCCAATCCCTGCTACGGGCGCTCCTGTCCCAGCAGGTGAACGTCAAGATCCTCGAGAAGGCGCTCGAGCTGGATCTGCCGCACTTCGAGGACCCCGAGCTCTACGACAAGATGACCCGCTCCCGGCGCGAGGCGAGCATGCGCCCGCTGTCGCTCGTCCAGCGGAGCTTCGGGGTCGCGCAGAACGCCATCAGCCTCGCCACCTACGCCGGCATCCTGCTGTCGTTTTCGCCGTGGGCCGTCCTGGTGCTGGCGCTCGCGGGCCTGCCGGCCTTCTTCGTCGAGGCGCGCTTCTCCAACGAGGCCTTTCGCCTCTTCACCTGGCGCACGCCGGAGACCCGCCAGCGGGCGTACTACGAGACGACCATCGCCCGGGAGGACTTCGTCAAGGAGACCCAGCTCTACGGCCTCGGGCCGCTCTTCCTGGGCCGCTACAAGCAGATCTTCGAGACCCTCTACAGCGAGGATCGGCACCTCACGCTCCGGCGCGGGCTCTGGGGCTGGCTCCTGGGGCTGCTCTCGACCGCGACCTTCTACGCCGCGTACGCGGTGACCGCGCTCGAGGCCGTCGCCGACCACATCACCCTCGGCCAGATGACGATGTACCTGCTCGTCTTCAAGCAGGGACAGGCGGCCTTCTCGGCGATCCTGACCGCCATCGGCGGGATGTACGAGGACAACCTCTATCTGTCGAACCTCTACGACTTCCTCGACACGCCGACCGTCGCCCGGGACGCGACCGCCACCGAGGGCCCGAAGCCCGGGGACGGCATCCGCTTCGAGGGCGTCAGCTTCCGCTACCCCGGGGCCGAGGACGACGCCGTCCGCGGGGTGAGCTTCCACCTCGCGCCGGGCCGGAAGCTCGCGCTCGTCGGCGAGAACGGCAGCGGCAAGACCACGCTCATCAAGCTCCTGACGCGCCTCTACGAGCCGAGCGAGGGGCGGATCCTGCTCGACGGGCTCGATCTCCGCGAGTGGAACGTCGACGCGCTGCGGAGCCGGATCGGCGTCATCTTCCAGGACTTCGTGCGCTACCAGCTCATCGCCGGCGAGAACATCGGTGTCGGCGACGTCCGCTACGTCGACGACCGCGAGCGCTGGCGCGAGGCGGCCGACAAGGGCATGGCGGCGCCGGTGCTCGACGCCCTGCCCGACGGCTTCGACACCCAGCTCGGGCGCTGGTTCGGCGGCGGTCGCGAGCTGTCCCTCGGCCAGTGGCAGAAGGTCGCGCTGTCGCGGGCCTTCATGCGGACCAAGGCCGATATCCTCGTGCTCGACGAGCCGACGGCGTCGATGGACGCCGCCGCCGAGGTCCACATCTTCGATCACTTCCGCGCCCACACCGAGCACCAGATGGCGATCCTCATCTCCCACCGCTTCTCGACGGTGCGCATGGCCGACCAGATCGTCGTGCTCTCCGACGGGCGCGTCGTCGAGCGCGGCGACCACGACGCGCTCATGGCCGAGGACGGCGTCTACGCGCGCCTCTTCTCTCTGCAGGCGGCCGGCTACCGCTGAGGCGCTCGACCGGGCTTCGAGCGACCCGGACGTTGACACCCGCGGCGGCACAATTATATCAGCAATTAATATTCAGCCGTCGAGGACACCCATGGCCATGCCGCAGCTCTCCCGGACCCTCTCCCGCTTCGAGAACCTGACCCGGCGGTCCGCGCCCGCGCCCGTCGAGCCGCTGCCGAACATCGATCATCTGCCGCTCTCGACCCGCTTCACCCTCGGTGACGAGCTCACCCCCGAGCAGCGCGCCTTCTTCGATCGCCACGGCTTCATCCTCTTCGCGGGCGTGGCGACCCCGGACGAGCTCGCCGCGATCTACGCCGAGGTCGAGCGGATCCAGGACGACTGGCTGGCCGAGGGACGCAAGAAGGTCTACGGCATCCCGCTCTTCGTCGGCACCGACCACGAGGGCGCGCCGTTCATCCAGCGCTTCGCCTTCACGTCGATGTACTCGGAGGTCATCCGGGACTTCGTGCGCGACGCCCGCTTCGAGCCGGTGCGCCGCCTCGTCGGGGCCGACGCCCGGGTCGGCGACGACGAGCGCGACGGCGTGGTCTTCAACCGAAACCTCAACGTCCCGGGCACCCAATACAAGGACCTCGGCTGGCACACCGACGGGCTCCGCGACCTCTTCTATCTGCGCGGGATCCGGCCGCAGCTCAACGTCGGGCTCCACTTCGACCGCTGCACCGCGGACCGCGGGGGCCTCCGCATCATCCCCGGGACCCACGAGCAGGGGCTCCTCGAGACGCTCACCGGCAAGGCCTACTTCGTCGACCACCGGCCCGATCCGCGCGAGATCGCCATCGAGACCGAGCCCGGCGATCTGACCGTTCACGACGGCCGCGCCTGGCACCGGGTCCAGGGCTCACCGCTCAGCGGCCCGGAGAGCCTGCGGCGTACGATGTACGTGCCCTACCTGACCGACGCCTACGCGCCGAAGACCGAGCGCTCGCCAACGCCGGCCTACCACTACCTGGGGATGGCCTGGCGGCGCGCTCGCCGGCTGCGGAACGACCTGCGAGGGCTGGCGGGGCTGAAGGCGTGACGGCTCGGGTGCGGCGCGCGCGGGACGGGCGCCACTGAGCTAGCTCACGGCCGCGTCACCACTGGCCGTGGCTGCCGTGCGAGCCGTGGCTGCCGTGCGAGCCGTGGCTGCCGTGCGAGCCGTGGCTGCCGTGCGAGCCGTGGCTGCCGTGTGAGCCGTGGCTGCCGTGCGAGCCGTGGGACCCGTGCGAGCAGTGCTGCGCGACGATGATGCCCGCGTTCTCGGGATCGTCGAGGAGCTCGGCGGGATCGAGGTTGGTGACCTCGGGCTCGAAGGCGTCCTTCACGTCACCGCGCTGCAGATATCCGAGCGGGTCGCGCTTCAACTGCGGGAGCTTCCCGCCCGACTTGTCGTTTCCGTTGGCCAACGTCACACCCTGCTGCAGCTCGTGGAGGTTGGGGGGCATCGGCGCCGTCCGCGCGGACGGGCGCTGCTCGAGTCGATCGAGGCCAAGCTGGGCTGGATCAAGATGGATCCTACCACAGCGCCTACGGAAATTGCACAGACCTTCCCGCCCGGCGCCGCTGAACGCCGACGCCGAGCCAGCCCAGACGCCACTCCGAGGCCGCTCGGAGGTCGGTCGTGCTTGCCCCGAGGCCGGGGCCCGGGCGATGCTTGCGCGCCGTTGGCCGACCCAGGAGAGCGATGGCCCCCTCCAGCCCCCGCCGCGGCGGGAACATCGAGACCAGGTTCCTAGCCGCGCTCGCGCTCCTGATGCTGGTCGGCTGCGGCTCCGAGGCACGCGAGGGCGCGCCCGATACGGCCGCCGGCGCCCCGCTGTCGGCCAGCGCCGACGTGGGCGAGGCCCCGCCCGCGGCCCGCGATCGGAGCGTCACGATCCTCTTCACCACCGGGCGCCGAGGGCAGCTCGAGGAGAGCGGCTGCCGACGCGACCCGCTCGGGGGGCTCGCGCGCATGGCGACCTGGCTGGCGACCGACCCGCTGGCCGGAGAACCCGACAAGCGCCTGCTCCTCGACGGCGGCGACACGTTCCTGCCGTCGCCCCCGAGGCCCCCGACCGACGATCACCGCGCGGCGGCGGCGCTGGTCGCCGACGTCTACGACGAGCTGGGCTACGACGTCGTGGCCCTCGCCCCCCGCGACCTCGACCTCGGCGTCGAGGCGCTCCGTGAGATCAACGCGAGCCACCGCTACGCCATCTCGACGGCGAACCTCTTCCAGACCGGCACCGACCGACCGCCGTTCCACCAGGGCATGCTGTTCTCCGTCGACGACGTCAGGGTCGGCGTGCTCGGCGTGCTCGACGCCGCCTACGGCGACGCCGAGGAGCTCCCGGAGGGCGCGCAGTGGCGCTACCGCCCGCCGCTCCGCGTGACGCGTGACCAGGTCGCGCGCCTCCGCGACAAGGGAGCCGACGTGGTCGTCGTGCTCGGGCAGCTCCGCGACGAGGAGCTCGAGCGCGTCGCGCGGATCCCCGGGGTCGACTTCGTGCTCCAGGGCTCGGGTCCGGAGGACGCGCAGCCGCTGCGCCAGGTCCGCGACAAGGCGTGGGTGATCTACCCCGCCGGCCGCGGCGAGAACGTGGCCGTCCTGCAGCTCACCCTGCCCGCGAGTGCCAAGCCGCCCTACGCCTTCGTCGACGGGAACGAGGCCGAGCGGATCGCCGAGGAGCTCGCCCGCCTCGACGACCGGATCGCCCGGCTCGAGGCCAAGCGCCGCCCAGGCAACAGCGAGCTCATCGCGAAGACGCGCGCCCAGCGGAGCCTGCTGGCCCTCGACGCCGAGAAGGTCGCCGCTCCGCCGGCCGGGTTGCCGACCCTCCGCTACCACCTCGCGCCCATCCGGCTCGACATCGCCGAGGAGCCGGAGATCGCCCGCCGGGTCGACGCCGAGATCGAGCGCGCCCGCGCCGCTCGACTGCCACCGACCGATGGCGAGCCGCCAACGCTGGAGCAGCCGTGAAGCTCCCGGCGCTCCTCGCGGGCCTCGCGGTCGTCGTCGCCGCGGTCGTGGTCGTCATCGTCGCGACCGGATCGAGCGACACCCCAACGCCACCCGCCACCGCCCCGCCGCCCTCCGGCGACGTGACCGGATCCCCGCCCACGCCCGACGCCGCGGAGGAGTCCTCCACCGGCGCCGACCCCGACAAGCACGTCGTCGACGAGGTCGTCGCCGAGTGGGAGGAGACCGACGAGGGCAGCCACGACGCGGACGAGACGCTGCCGCTGACCGACGAGCAGTGGGCCGACAACCCCTGCAACACCATGGCGCAGATGATCACCGGCGCGATGGCGGCGGACGACGCTCAGATCGCCGCGCAGATCGAGGCCGCGCGGAACCACCACCGGCGCAACCACATCATCGATCTGGTCACCTGGAACTACGCCGGTTGCCGCGCGATCCGCGCCGGCGATCCGTCCCTGTGCCGCGAGACGCCGGGGGTCGTGATGCCGATGCGCTGCGACGACAACCTCATCACCTTCGAGCTGGCGAAGGGGACCGATCCCGACGCTTGTCTGGCGCGCATCTCGTCGCTGACCGAGGTGAAACGGGACCGCTTCACCTACAAGCAGAACTGCCGCGCGGCGAGCGGTGACGCCAGCGCGTGCGAGAACTTCCGACAGCCGGCCTTCCAGTGGTTCTGCCGACAGCTCGCCAACCCCGATCCGAGCACCTGCGGGGAGATCGAGGACCCGGAGAGCGCGCAGGAGTGCCCGATGTTCGCGGCGTTCCTGCGCGTCGCGCGCGGGCTGCCCGCGGTCGACGTGGAGCTTCCGCCCTACTCGCAGCTCGGCATGTTGGCGGGGCTCGCCACGGATCCGGAGTTCGACTGCGCGGCCTGGTACCGCGACGCCCTCCGAGCGGAGTGCCGATGACGCGCTGCGCCGAGCCCGTTCAAGGCGCCGACCATTGCCGAGGGCGAGCGCGATCGGTAGCATCCGCTGGTCGTCGACGCGCTCCAGCCGCCGGTGGCGCCCCGACGAGGAGACCCGATGCAAGCCGCCACTGAGCCCGCCCCCGCCGCGCCCGACGTGACGCGCGGGTCCGCGCTCCGCTGGCTCCGCCGCCTCGGTCAGCTGCTCGCGAAGACCGACCGCGGGCTGACGACCTGGGAGCCGCGGGCCGAGCCCGCCCGGGTCGTGACGCGGGTGGTCTACGACGGGGTCGACGTCGAGCTCGTCTGCCGGACGCGCGACGAGGCGCCGGCGTGGCTCCGGACGTCGTCGGCCTCGTGGAACATCAAGCTCGACGGCGACGCGGCGCCCGCCGGGGTCCAGGACTTCGTCCGCCGCCTCCGCGAGGTGCTGACCCGAGGCGATCGCGGGCAGCTCGTGCTGCCGCTCTGCGACGGCGGCGCCGGCGCGACCCACGGCAGCCGCCGCGACAGCCCGGCCGCCAAGCGCGCCCGAGCGGCGCTGAAGGACGATCTCCACCGCGCGGCGTTCATCGCGTGGAAGGTCAACACCCGGTCGGACCTCTACCCCCACTCGCCGGAGCTCGGGGTCGAGACGCCGATCGAGGAGATCGAGGACGGCTGGCGCCGAACGCTGGCCCGCATCGACGACGGGACCGCGCCCGACCGGCTCGGCGTCTACATCCACATCCCGTTCTGCGCGGTCGAGTGCACCTTCTGCTTCTGTGGCAAGACCTCGAAGTTCGGAAAGGGCGCCATCGACGACTACATGGGCAAGATGTACGCCGATCTCGAGCGCTTCGGCGCGCTCTTCGGCGGCCGCCCGATCACCAGCGTGTATGTCGGCGGCGGGACGCCGTCGATCCTGCGCGCCGACCAGATGCAGCGGATGTTCGAGACGCTCTACGGCTCGTTCAACGTGCCCGAGGGGACGCAGGTCATCTACGAGGGCAACCCGGACTCGTTGAACCCGGCGAAGATCAACGTCCTGGGGACCACGGGCCGGGTCAGCCGGCTGACCATCGGGGTGCAGGCCCTCGAGATGGAGGCGCAGCGCCGGGCCCGCCGCTTCAACCGCCCGGAGGAGGTCCGCTCGGCGGTCGAGGCGGCGCACGCGGTCGGCATCGAGCACGTCAACGTCGACCTCATGACCGGCCTCGACGGGCAGACGATGGCGGGCTTCCAGGAGGACGTCCGCTTCATCCTGTCGCTCCAGCCCGAGTCCATCCACATCAACCCCTTCCGCGAGCAGGGGTGGAGCCAGTTCGCCCGCAAAGGCCTGCAGATGCGCGACGAGCAGCGGCGGCTCCGCGACGAGATGCTGCAGTGGGGCCGGCTCATGATGCGCGAGGCGGGCTTCGCGACGCCGCTCGGGCAGACGGCGTCGAAGACGAAGAACGCCGCCAACATCCAGGAGTACGACCTCCGCCGACAGAACAGCTCGCTCCTCGGCCTGGGGCTCCCGGCCCGGAGCCACGCGTTCGGGAGCTTCTATTACGAGACGTCGGTCGACGGCGACGACATCGCGGGGACGCTCGCCCGCGACCGCGAGCGGCCGCGGCGCTTCCACGCGCTGGCCGTCGACGACGTCGAGGAGCGACACCGCTACCTCGTCCACAACATCCGGACCGGCTTCAAGCTCAGCGAGTTCCAGCGCCTCTTCGGGACGACGCCCTGGGACGCGGCGCCGAGGCAGTGGCAGATGCTCGACGACCTCGGCCTCGTCGAGATCGTCGGCGACGACGTCATCACCGCCATGCGGAACACCCTCGACGAGCACATCCACCGGGTGCTGCTCTACGGCGATCAGGTGCTCGAGCGGGTCGAGGCGGTCTGGGGCCACGAGTACGACACCAGCGTCGACTACGCGGCGCGGCTCGAGCTGATGCTCGAAGACGACTCACGCGGGGTCTAGGGGTGGACAGCGAGCTGAACGGCCTCGTCGAACGAGCGCGGGCGGCCATCGCGGCCGGCGACGTCGCGTCGGTCGAGGCGGCGCTGGGGGCGCTGACGAGCAGCCGTGAGGCGGCGCTCCGGGCGGCGACGGCGGAGCCCGATCCCGCGGCCCGCCGGCTCCTCGAGCGCGCGGCCCGAGCCCGGGACGATCTGCCGCGGCGGGTGCTCTTCGACGCCCTGAGCGAGGTCCGCGGGAGCGCTGACGAGGCGCGCGTGACGGCGCTGGCCGAGCCCACCCTGGGCCCGGTGGCGGGCTGGATCCACGCCTATCGCCGCCACATCAGCCAGCGGCTGGCCCGCGCGGTGCTGATCCCGACCTGGGAGTGCGAGCTCCGCTGCAGCTACTGCTGGATCCCCAAGCAGGGCGGGCGCGTGATGACGCCGGCCACCGCCGAGCGCGCGGTGGACCTCCTGATGACCGCGGCCGCCCCGCTCGTGGATCTCCAGTTCTTCGGCGGCGAGGCGCTCCTCGAGGCCGCCCTCGTCCGCCACGCGATGGACTACGCGGAGGCGCGCGCCGCCGCCCTCGGCAAGCGCGTGACCTTCGTCCTGAGCTCCAACGGCTGGAGCCTCGACGCCGACGCGCTGGCGTGGCTGAAGGACAAGCCCGTCAAGCTCGAGCTCTCCCTCGACGGCGACCGCCACACCCAGGCGACCTACCGGCGCTCGAACATCGCTGGCGAAGACAGCTACACCCACAGCATCGCGGCGAACGTCGGGCCGATCCTCGACAGCGGCCTGCCCTACGACGTCATCATGGTCGTGCAGCCGCGGACCGCCCAGCGCCTGGCGAAGAACTTCTTCCACATCGTCGACCTCGGCTTCGAGCGGGTGCAGATCAACTTCGCCCTCGGCGTGCGCTGGACCCCGGGCCACATCACGACCTTCGCCTCGGAGCTCTTCGCCATCGGCCAGGAGATCGAGCGCCGCCGGACCGCCGGACAGCGGGTCACCCTCATCAACGTCGAGAACGCGCCGATGCCGGTGCGGCTCAACGGCGAGATCCACGTCGACTGGGACGGGACGATCTACGGCTCCAACGGGTTTCTGAACGAGACCGACCGCAAGGCGGAGTTCGCCGTCGGCCACCTCGACGACCTGAGCGGCTTCGACCGCTACTGGCTCGACGCGCCGGACAACGACTTCCTGCTCGAGCGCACCTACCCGCCGGAGATCACGGCCAACAACCTCGAGGTCGGCAAGGTCCTCGCCAGCTTCCTCAAGTACCTGCGCCCGCGGCTCCCGAGCCCGGGCGGGCCGGTGAGGACCCAGGCGCCGCCTGCGTCGTAGCCGCGCGCGGCATGACCCTCGGTCTCCTCAGGGTGACGTCCCGTGCGGGACCAGGCGTCGGCCGCCGGGGCGCTGAGCCTTCAGAAAGGCGATGAGCGCGATGACCTCGGCGCGCCAGGGCACGAGCTCCCCGGCCTGCTCGAGCTCGTCGGCGAGATAGCGGGCTTGGCGCTCGTGGCTGGCCGCCGCCGCGGCGACGTCGGCCGCGCCGTAGGCCGGGTCCTTGTCTCGCTGCGCCCGCACCCGCTCGGCGGCGGACGCGGGATCGATGGTCTCGTCCAGTAGCCACGGGTACTGCGGCATGATCGACCTCGGCCGCACCGAACGGGGCTCGCGCAGGTGCCGCAGGTGCCAGAGGGCGGTGTGCTCGGCGCCGCGGCGGCTGAGGTCGATCCGCGAGCCCTCCGCGATCGACGGCGCAGGCACGGCCACGTCCCGGGGCGGGTCCGAGGGACCGTCCGGCCGCCCGAGGGCGATCGCGTGGCAGCAGTAGCAGCCCTCTCGCACGTAGATGTCGCGGCCGGCGAGCTCGAGCGGGGTGAAGAGCGCGATGATCGGCGTCCCGGCCCGCTCCTCCGACGGAGCGCGCAGCTCGCCACGCGACGGGCAGCCCGCGGTCAGCGCCACCAACGCGACCAGCGCGAGGCCCTTCACGTCAGCCCTCCGCGAGGTCGGCGGGCACCTCGAAGAAGTCGACGACGCCGGTCTCGAGGGAGTACTCGGCGCCGACGACGACGAGGTCGTGGTGCTCGATGAGGTCCTCGAGGATCTCCGAGCCGTGGCGGAGCCCGCCACACGACACGCGGACGTTCGCGCGAACGGCCTCGGTGCAGAGGCGGTCCTCGTCCCGGCAGAGGTCGGTCGAGAGCAGCCCCGCGACTGCCGGCCGGATCCGCTCGACGATGGCGTGGAGGTTCTTCGACTGGTTCTCGGTGGGCTGGCGCAGCTCGTCGAGGGTCGCCTGGACGGCGCCGCAGCGGCTGTGCCCCAGGACGACGACGAGGCGCGTGCCGAACTTGGCGGCGGCGAACTCGACGCTGCCGACGTGGGACGGCGCGACGATGTTGCCGGCGACCCGGATGACGAAGAGGTCGCCGAGGCCCTGGTCGAAGACCATCTCGACCGGGACGCGCGAATCGGAGCAGCCGAGGATCACCGCGAAGGGCGCCTGGCCGCCGACGAGATCGCCGCGCTTGAGGTGCCCGGCCATCGCGTCGACGCTCCGGAGCCCCTGCGCGAAGCGCGCGTTTCCGGCCTTCAAGCGCGCGAGCGCCTCCTGTGCCGTCATCATGTGGTCCTCCCTCGCTCGAGCCTGGAGCGCTGTCCCAGGTGACTACCGCCTCGCCGCGCTCCCGTCCACGCGGGCGCCCGGAGTAGCGGCCGCCGGGCCGTTTCAGTATGCTCCGCCCGTGGAGTTCGAATCCCAGTTCTGGGTCCAGTCGGATGAGCCCGACGTGCAGCACCAGATCCACCTCCTCGAGGCGGCGACGGCGACGCGCTTCGAGTCCGGCCATCAGGTGGAGATCCAGCTCGGCCACTACTGCAACAACCGCTGCGTCTTCTGCGTCAGCGGGCAGCTGACCGAGGACGGGCTCGCCAAGCCGATCTCCGACACGCCCATCATCGACGCGCTCGAGTCCTCGGCGAAGAGCGGGATCAAGAAGGTCACGTTCCTCGGCGGCGAGCCGACCATCCAGAAGAGCTTCCTCCCGGCCCTCGAGCGGGCGATCGCCCTGGGCTTCGAGGACATCGTCATCTTCACCAACGGCGCCCGCGGCGCCAACCGCGCTTGGCTCGAGCGGGTCCGGTCGCTGGGGCGCTTCACCTGGCGCTTCTCGCTCCAGGGCGCCAACGAGGCCGCCCACGAGGACGCGACCCAGCGCAAGCGCTCGTGGCGGCGCATCATCGGCGCGATCGCGCACCTCTCCGAGCTCGGCGAGGACATGACCGCCAACATGTGCCTGACGCGGCAGGCCATGGCGTCGCTCCCCGAGTTCCCGGCGCTGCTCGACCGCTACGAGATCCGCCAGCTCCACATCGACATGATGCGGCCGAACAACGCCGGCCGCCGCACCGAGGCCGAGCTCCGGGCCATGCTCCCGCGTCACAGCGAGTCGCGCCCCCACATCGAGGCGATGCTCGCCGGCTTCGACGCCCTCGACCCCGACTTCGACGTGTCGGTCGGCAACTACCCGTACTGCATGCTCCCGACCCGGGCGCACAAGGTGCAGCACGGCGGCGAGCCGACCCTGACGCTCACGACCGGCCACCGCGGCGAGCTCGACCGGCTGCTCAAGAAGTACGACTACCAGAAGGTCGACGCGGTCTACGCCGACGGCTGCAAGGCCTGCGTCTTCCGGCCCACCTGCCGCGGGGTGCCGGCCCGCTACGCCGAGCTCTACGGGATCGACGAGCTGACGCCGATGACCGCCGCCGAGGTCGTCGCGATCGACGCCGACCAGGGCGCCTTCGCGGTCACCGCCCAGAGCGCGCTGTTGCCGCTGCTCGATCTGCGCGGCGAGGACGGCCCCCCCGGCTTCACCGCCGAGGCGCTCGAGGCCGACGTCCGCGAGCGCCGCGTCGAGCTCCGCCTCGTCGACGCCGCGGGCCGCCGGCTGGCGCTGGTCTTCACACCGGTCGTCCGACCGCCGAGGGATCTCCCGACGCCGGTGCTGCTGACCGAACGGATGCACGTCCGTGTCCGCGAGGCCGCCGGGATCGACGCCGCCGCGCTCAAGGGGATCGTGACCTGGCTCGAGGGGGCCCTGCCCCGGATCGACGGCGTCGGCGCCGTCCGCCGCGCGGCCACGCCCGCCGCGCGCCAACAGGCCGTCAACAAGGTCGGCGCGATCATCCGCGCGGTGGTGGCCCAGCGGCGCTTCGGGGCCTGGCTCTTCGCCGGCCGCGACACCATGCGCGAGGCGCGCGGGGTGAACCTGCGGTTCGCCGGGCCCGACGGGGCGTCGTTGGAGCTGAAGCTCGCGATCGGCGAGGACGGGCGCCTGGCGGCCAGCTTCTCCCTCGGCGCGCAGACCTCGCGGGAGTCGGCCGAGCCGGTGGTCACGGCGCTGTCGAAGCTCGTCGCCGACGCGTGAGCCGGCGCTTCGTCGACGCGCTCCTCGCCTTCGCGTTCCCCGACGGCGCGCCGCCGTGGCTCGATCGCCTCGTCGACCGTGAGCTGGTGGCGCGACACCTGGCCGACTTCAAGCTGAACCCGGTGCTGCCGCGAGACCCGACGCTCCCGTGCCGGCTGGCGCTCAGCGACCAGGGCGAGGTCGAGCGCTGGGAGCGCGGGATCCTCGCCGCCTTCCCGGGGCGGCGCGCCCAGGTCTTCGCCGCGCTCTCCCCCGCCGGCGCGCGGCGGATGATCGACACCGACGGGGTGACCGCCGAGCTCTACCTCGACGACCTGCAGGCGGTCCCCCACGAGCTGCCGAGCCCGACCGACGACCCGCTGATGTGCCTGACCCTGTCCCTGCCGGCGGGCGGTCGGACCAGCATCACCCGGCACGACGCGCCGCCGCTCGAGGCGGTCACGCCCGCCCTCGCCGACCGCGTTCGGCGCCTCCCCGGCGGGGTCTGGGGCCTCCGCTGGCGAAGAGACGCCATCGTCTCCGCGCTGTGGATCAGCGAGGCCCGCTGGCGCGGCGATCACGCCGACAAGACCTCGGCCTTCGAGGCGGCCTTCCCCGACCAGCCGCGCCTCGCCGAGCTCCGCGCCCTGGCCGCCGAGCACGCGCTCGTCGCCTACCCCGACGCCGTCGAGCTCCACGCCGACGGCCGCGTCGACCTGACCGTGGGTTTTCTGGTGTAGCGAGGAAAAAGCGTTGCCGGCCGCGGCCGGACCGCGCGATCCTGCAGGCAGCGCCCTCGCCCGGAGGCCACCTTGTCGTCGCTTCGAAGAACGCTGTTGCCGCTCGCCCTCCTCGCGACCGCCGCCTGTGGGGGCGACCCGTTCGCCGAGAGTCAGGTCTACGACGAGCTCGCCGCCGCCTACTGCGACGTGCTCTCGAGCTGCGCCATCGACTCCATCATCCCGTATCGGGCGATGGCCGAGGCCGACCCGGCGGGGTGTCGCGAGAACGTCGCGCTGGTCCTGAGGCAGCGGGACCCGGAGCGGAACCTCGAGGTGGCCGTGCGCCGTGGGCGGGTGCGGCTCGATCCGGAGGCCCTCCCGGCGTGCCTGGCGGGGATCGGCGAGCGCTGCACGAACCGCCACGACCAGGTCCAGGCCTGCCGCGAGGCGTTCGTCGGGACCGTCGCGCTCGGTGGCGCGTGCACGCTGAGCGACGAGTGCGCCGGGGACGCCTTCTGCGAGGGGGCCCGGGCCGATGGCTGCCCGGGGACGTGCACCCCGCGACAGCCCCGGGGCGCAGGCTGCACCTACGTCGACGACGAGTGCAGCGCCGTCGAGGGGCCGAGCCTCTGCCGCGGGGGGACATGCGACGAGTGGCCCGCGCTGGGCTTCGGCGAAGGTGAGTACTGCGGGAGCCCCGGCTTCGTGGGCTACTCGGAGTGGTGGTCCGGCGCGAGCCCCTGCGCCGCTGGGCTCCACTGTATCGACGATCACTGCCGTCGCGGCGCGGCCCTCGGCGAGCCTTGCGACGCCGCGCCTTGTGACAGCGGGCTCGTCTGCGTCCCGACGGACGACGGGCCACGGTGCGCGCGGGAGATCATCGCGACCGCGGTGGGCGCCACCTGCAACCCCGGCGATCCCGCCCTGCCGCCGGTGACCTGCGACGCCCTCGCCGGCCTCGTCTGCGTCGAGGGCCGGTGCGCCGCCGCCGGCGACGGCCGCGAGGGGAACCCCTGCCGACGGCCGGTCGACGTCGTGGACGACCTCTTCGGGTCGGGCCGGCGCTGCGAGCCGGGGACGATCTGCGACGCCACGGAGACCTGCGTCGCCCACATCCCCGGCGCCGTCGGCGCGCCCTGTGGGTCGGCCGAAGAGTGCATCTCACGGCAGTGCGACGATGGTTTCTGCCTCCCGAGCGTCTGCCCCCGCTGAGGCGCGCCCGCGTCGATGCGAACACGCGGGCTTGGGTCGAGGCGCTGGGCTGCTATACTCCGCGGACGCTCTCCGCAACCCAGCTGATCGGAGCCCGCCCGAGCCCATGTCCACCTCCGTCGCCCCCCACGCCGCGCTCGACGTCACCGGACCTCCGGCGCCGCGTCGGGAGGCGCCGCAGCCCGAGCCGACCGAGGCCCGCGGGCCGTCGGCGATCCCCACCTACTGCATGGTGTTCCTGACCCGGCGCTGCAACCTCGACTGCGGCTACTGCCACATGGCGCACACCGGCCGGCCGGACCCCGACCAGGCCACGCTCCAGAAGGGCGTCGACCTCTTCATGCGCTCGACGGACAACGTCTGCTTCCACCTCTTCGGAGGCGAGCCGCTCTTGCGCTTCGACCTCGTGAAGTGGCTCGTCGACTACGTCGCGCGGACCTACCCCGGGCGTCCGGTTCAATACTTGATCACGACCAACGGCCTGCTGCTGAAGCCGCACGTCATCGACTGGCTGGTCGAGCACGACGTCGAGATCATGCTGTCCCTCGACGGCACCTACGACAGCCAGGGCACCTGGCGCGTCATGGTCGGCGGCGACAACCGCCGCGGCTACGAGGCGACCTGCCGACACATCGAGGCCCTCACCGCCCGCGAGGTCCCGCACTTCCTCAACATGTGTGTCAGCCCCGAGAACGCCGACCGCATGGTCGACAACGTCCGCCACGTGAAGACCCTCGGGGTCAAGCGCGTGCAGGTCGCCTACGAGCTCGGCGGGATGTGGGACGCCCCGGCGCGCGCGGCGTACCTGGCCGGTCTCCGCCAGGTCATCGAGGAGCTCCACGTCGAGGGCGAGTTCGACATCATGAACGCCCCGGACGCCGAGCCGGTCCTCGGCAACATGACCTTCGCCCTCGACACCAACGGCGACCTCTACCGGGGCTGCGCCATCGTGCTCGAGGAGCACATGCCGACCTTCAACGAGTCGACCTTCTGCGGCCACCTCGACGACCTCGACAGCGTCCAGCCCTTCATCCGGACGCGCCACGAGCAGGTCACGGGCTTTCTGAAGTACACCCGCCAGAACGACCACGACTGGAAGATCCTGAGGTCGAACTACCACCTCGGCTACCAGGTCAAGAAGCTCCTCACGAGCATGGGCCACCGCGCCTGGGGAGAGCCCGCTTGAAGACGCTGCTGCTCTTCGCGCCGACGCCGAACCCGTCGCCCTCCTACTTCGGCCCGCCCTACGGCGTGGCGCTCCTGGGCGCCATCCTGCGGCGCGCCGGCCAGGAGGTCGTCGCCCGCGACTACGACGGCCAGAGCGTCGCCGACATGGAGGAGGACCTGCCGAAGGTCCTCGCCGAGCACCGCCCGGACCTCGTCGGCATCAGCTGCCTCTCGGTCAACCGCGGCAGCTCCATCGCGGCGGCGCGGCGCATCCGGGCGGTCGCGCCCGACGTCCCGATCATCGTCGGCGGGCCGTTCCCGAGCCTCTACCCCGAGGTCATGTTCCGGCGCGCGCCCATCGACATGGTCTGTATCGGCGACGGCGACGAGACGCTCCTCGAGGTCAGCGAGGCGCTCCGCGACGGCGGCGACCTGCGCGACATCCCCGGCCTGATGCTCCGCGGCGAGGACGGCGAGCTCTTCCGCACACCCCAGCGCCCGCGCTTCACGGATCTGGACAGCCTGCCCTACCCCGACATGACGCTCTTCGACGTGCCGGGGCTGCTCGCGAGCCACACGCTCCCCGAGGTCCGGCGCAGCATGAAGCGGATCCGGGTCGACGCGCGCGAGCCCATCGTCTCCGACGCGATGATGATGGTCATGACCTCGCGCGGCTGCGCGTGGAGCTGCTCCTTCTGCCCGCTCTCGAAGTGGGAGGGCAAGACGCTCTTCCACTCGCCGACCTACGTCGCCGACATGATCGAGCACTACGTCGCCGAGTACGGACACCGGACCTTCGTCTTCGGCGACAACACGCTCAGCTACCCGAAGAAGCGCATCATCGCGCTCTGCGACGAGATCATCGCGCGCGGGCTCGACATCGAGTGGATCTGCATGACCCGGGCGGACATGGTCGACCGCACGGTGCTCGCGAAGATGGCCGCCGCGGGCTGTAAGGAGATCTCCTACGGCATCGAGAGCCTCGACGCGCGGGTGCAGAAGGCGATGGGCAAGAAGCTCTCGGTCCATCGCGGGCCGCCGGCCTTCGAGCTCACCCACGAGGCCGGCATCTCGAGCTGTATGATGATGATGGTCGGCAACGAGGGCGAGACCCGCGCGACGATGCGGCACACCGTCGGGACGGCGCGCGACGTCCAGCCCGACCGGGTCCTCATCTGGACGACCAAGGTCTACCCGGGCACGCGCCTGTGGGACCACGCCGTCGAGCAGGGGGTCATCCCGCCCGGCTACCTCGACGACGACTTCAGCGAGGCCCTCGACTACACCGGCGAGAACGACGCCAGCGAGCTGCGCCGCCTCGAGCGGATGCTCCAGCCGCGGACCACCTACGTCCCCGCCCCGGCCGACCCGGGCGACGCCTCGCGCGAGGCGCTCGAGCGCGATCTCCTGATGGGGATCTGGCGGGGCAGCGTCGTCGTCCTCGGCGGCGAGCACGACCCCCTCGCCCGGGACGACCTGCCGGGGCTCGTCTCCTGGGGCAAGGCGCGCGGGCTGCGCGCGCTCTGGCTCCACACCGACGCCCAGGCGATGGCGCAGAAGCTCACCCGCTGGCGCGTGCAGGAGGTCGCCGACAACGTCCTGGCCGGCCTCGTCGTGCCGCTGTTCTCGCCGAACGAGCGCGACCACGACGCGCGGGTCGGGGCGGCGGGCGCGCTCCGGGCGACCCGCAAGGGGATCCTGAGCTGGACCCGCAACAACAAGTCGCCGGTCCACGCCTGGTGCTACCTGGACCGGGCGAACGTCGGGCACACGGCGGCCTGGGTCGAGTGGCTCCACGCCCACGGCGTCGGCGAGGTCAGCTTCGTCTTCGGCGCCGACCCGGCCGGCTGGGCCGCGGTCCCGACCGACCAGCTCCCGAGCCTGCGCGAGGCCGGCGCGGCGGTGCTGGAGGCGTGGCGGACGGCCACGCCCCTGGGGATGACCCTGGACGCGGTGGGCCTGCCCGAGTGCGTGCTCACCCGCGGGCCCGAGGACCTCGAGGTCCACGAGCTCGGCCGCCCCTTCGACGAGCTCATCGGCGACGACGGCGCGCCGACGGTCCGGTCGCCCGCGCGCCGGGCGGACAAGTCCATGGCCGAGGCCTGCGCGCGCTGCGCCGTGGCCGACGGCTGCGAGGGCGTCTGGACGCGTTACCTCGACCTCCACGGCGACCGCGAGGTGGTCCCCATCGAGGACGGCGGATCCGGCGCAGATCCAGGCGCCGCCTGGCAGATCGGCACCCTGAGGCGCTGAACGTTGTCACGGGTGCTGGCGATGCCTACATTGACGGCATGGCCACGCTGAGCATCCGAAACCTGCCCGATGACGTTCACGCGCGCCTGCGCGTCCGCGCCGCCAAGGCCGGCCGCAGTATGGAGGCCGAGGCCCGGGCGATCCTCGCCGAGGCCTGCCCGCCGCCGAAGAGCGCGACGCTCGCGGATCTACGAGAGACGATCCGGGAGCTGTTCGATGGAGACCCGCCGTCTGGCGTCGTAGACGAATTCATCGCCGATCGACGAGCGGAGGCCGCACGCGAAGAGCGCGAGCATTGACCGTCGTCCTCGACGCGTCAGCGTTTCTCGCTCTGTTGTTGGACGAGCCCGGCAGGGACTACGTCGATCAAGCGCTCGTCAACGCCGCGATCTCGACCGTGAACCTGTGCGAAGTCTTGAGCCGTATCGTGAGGCTCGGCAAGCAGCCCGGGCGCGTTCTGGACAACGTAGCGGCGACCGAGCTCGCGGTCATTCCCTTCGAGACACTGCATGCCGAGCGCGCCGCGGAGCTGATCCGTCACGTGACGTCCAAGGGCCTGTCTCTAGGCGACCGTGCCTGCCTGGCGCTAGTGGTCCTCGGCGCAGAAAACGCACCGTTCTCGCCTGGCGAGCACGCCGATCTCGGCACCGCGAGACCTTGAATGGCGCCCGGCCGTCCTGCGGTCTCGCGGCACCGACCTCGACGCACTCGCCGGCCGGCGACAACGGTGCGTTTTCTACGCCTCACACCACTGGCATGGAGCCTGGGTGTCCCGGTCCTCACCGCCGACCGCGCCTGGGCCGAGCTCCCCGCCGAGGTCGGCGTCGAGGTGCAGCTCATCCGGTGACGAGCGGCGTCACTCGCAGCTGAAGCGCGCGAGGTGGATGGAGGCGCCGTCGAGCTCGGGCGCGAAGGGTTGGTAGCCGAGGGCCACCAGGGCCTGGCGGGACTCGACGTCGAAGCTGACGCGGTGCCACTGGGCGCGCTCGGGGAGCTCGAGGCGCGCGCTGGCGGTGATCACGCCGTCGCCACCCATGACCGCGACGACGAGATCGTCGCTGTCGGGGTCCTTGGTGACGAAGGCGAGGCCGTCCTCGGCGGCGTCGGCCTCGACGAAGGGGGTGGCGGCGCCGAGCACCACCGGGTCGTCGACGGCCGCGCCGCTGGGCGAGAGGCGCTGCGCCACCGTGATGTTGGTGCCGGTGTGGACCAGCCAGGCCCCGCCCACAGCGGCCTCCAGGTGGACCGGGGAGTAGGGCCCGCTCGGCAGATCCGTGCCCGCCTGGGCGGTGACGCCGTCGTACCGCGTCACGACGATGTGCGAGGACGCGTCGCCGCAGCCCGCGAAGAGCCCGCGCGCCAGGAGCCAGCCGCCGGAGAGGGCGACCGCGGAGGCGCTCGAGCGGTGTGACGGGCAGTCGAGCTCCCACGGGCCGCGGAAGCCCGGCGTGGTGCCGGCGGAGTACCAGCCGACCTCCGGGGCGTAGACCTCCTCGAACCCGTCGCCGACGCGGACGTCGGAGCCGACGAAGAAGGTGCCGTCACCGTCGCCGGCGATGAAGGCCGGCCGGACGGCGCGGTCGCTGGTGGAGGCGACGGTCAGGAGGCCGCCGCCCTGGAGCTGGCCGAAGTGCAGCTCGGCGCCCAGCCCGTGCACCGCCGGACCGCCCAGGAGCCCGACGGTCGTGGGGCCGCCCGGGGTGTCGGCGACCAGAAAGCCCGTCCGCTCGGTGAGCGTCACCGGGTCCAGCGTCTCCGGGGGCCACGCGCCGGTCCACGCCACCACGTAGGCGACGGTTCGCTGTGGCCCGACGCCCGGGACGTAGACCGGGCCGACGACGGCCGCGCGCCCGTCGCCGAGGGGGACGACGTCTGCGCTCGGGACGAAGGTGCCAGCCTCGCGAGGGAGGGCGACGAGGTCTCCGGTCCGCGTGAGCCGCTCACACGCGAAGGGTGGCGCCGTGGTGGTGTCGACCGTGCCGGCGGCATCAGCGCGCGGGGCGGTGTCCCGCGGCGCGCCGGAGTCGTTGGTCACCGTGTCGTCGTCGCGCGCGTCGGCGACCGCGTGGACGGCGCCCTGCCGGGCGTCGAGGCAGCTCGGTGCGAGGAGGATCGCGGCGGTGACCAGGGCGAGGGCCCGGCGTTGGACGTTCATTGCGGCTCGCGGCTCGAGGACGGAGACCCCAGCGTACCGGCCTGGACGGCAGGATCCCAATCGCGCCGCGACCAACGCGATTGCCGCCGCGAACGATAAGGATTACGGTCGCCTCGCGCCGCTGTGGCGCGCGAGATGATGACCTGCGGGAGTCTCTGAGATGCGTTCGATCCTACGTTCGTTCCTGGTGATGGGGATCATGGCCGCGCTGACGCTCGGCGCGTGTGGCAAGGGCGGTGACGCCACCGCCCCGGAGGGTGAGGGGGCCGCGACCCCGGCGGCCACGGAGAAGGCGGCGCCGCCGTCGAAGGAGGACGTGGCGGGCCTCGACTGCGAGAAGGCCTGCACGACGCAGTTCGACTGCGTGAAGAAGAGCGGCGTGAACATCCCTGACGAGGAGGGCTCGCGGAAGTCCTGCGTCCAGGCGTGCGACATGGTCAAGTCCATCTACGACGGCAAGGACCAGGGGCAGATCACCGCGATGTCACGCTTCCTCCAGTACGCCACGGGCAGCTGCGAGTAGGCGGGACGCAGGGCGGGCCCACGCGCTCGGCGTGGGCTCGGCTCGGCGCCGCCGCGAGCCGGGCGCGCAACCAGCCCGGCCCAGCGCTCGCCGCGGGCGCAGCCGACGCAGTCGTCGGCCCAGGTAGGTCGTGCGCGGCCCGCGGCGGTAACCCCCGACTCCGAGGACGCGCGGCAGATCGGGATCGCGAGGGAGCCGGACGAGCAGCGCTCCCGCCGAGGTCAGCGCGGGCTCAGCCCCGCGTCGCCGTAGGCCCGAGCGTGCATGGCGACGAGGCCGGGGCAGCGATCGCGGGCGGCGCAGGTCGCGCAGGCCTCGGCGTAGGTCGTGCGCTGGCCGCGGAAGTAGACCTCGATGAGGAGCGGGGCGGCGCGGGGCTTGTCGGGCAGGACGCAGCTCGGAAAGCCCGTCAGCGACACGTCGCTGTCGGCGAGGGTCGCGGCGAGGGCGTCGAAGCCGACCGCCTCGGCGCGGTAGTCGAACATGTCCTTGGGCCGCAGCGGCGCCAGGGCGAGCCGCGCCCCCCAGCGCTCGGCGACGTAGCGAGCGAGCGCCGGCAGCGCGTCGAGCGTCCGACGCAGCGCCAGGGTGTGCAGGTGGACCGTCATCCCGCGGCGGCAGGCGAGGTCGAGCCCCCGAACGAGGCGGTCCCAGTGGCCGCTCACCTGGACCACGCGGTCGTGCTCGGCGGCGGAGGCGCCGTAGATCGGGGCGCAGATGTCGCGGACGCCGTGCTCCCACCAGCGCTGGACGATCACCGGGTGGGCGAGCTGCACCCCGGAGGTCATGAGCTCCACCTCGCGGAAGCCGACCTCCTGCGCGCGCTTCAGCGTCCGATAGAAGTCGGGGTGGGTCGGCGGCTCGGTCCCACCGAGGCAGAGACGCTCGAGCTTCTGCTCCCGGTTGCCCTCGAGCCAGGCGTCGACCGGATCCCAGCGGGTGATCATGTCGGCCGGCGGATCGGTCACCACCCGCTGCGCGCAGAAGAAGCAGCGCCCCAGGCACTTGCTCATCAGGATGAGGAGCCCCGCCTCGGGCAGGCCCCAGCGCGCCAGCAGCTCGCGCTGGACGGCCAGCGGCGCCTCCATCAGCGCGTGAACGTCGTCGCTCTCGTGGCTTCGGCTCATCTGACGCGGAGCATACCAGCCCGCCCCCGACCAGGCGCGACTTTCGCGGCGACGACGGCGGTGACGCCTCGTCGCCGTCCCCGGCAGCCTCGGCCGGGGCACGCCGCCCGACCTTGCGCCGATCCCGCGCCCACGGGATAGTTGCGAGACGATGCCCACGTCATCCAGCTCCGCGCCGCTGTCTCCTCGACAGGCGGAGGTCCTCGCCCTCATGGCGAAGGGCCTGACGAACCGTGAGATCGGTGAGGTCCTCGCGATCTCTCCGGCCACGATCCGGACCCACGTGACCGCCATCCTGCGGTCGCTCGAGGTGACCAACCGGACCGAGGCGGTGGGGGTCTACTTCCGCGACACCGGCGCCGAGACCGTGGTCGATACCGTCCTCGCGCGCCCGGCGATCGCGGTCCTCCCGATGGTCGCGCTCCCCGATGACCCGCCGGTGAAGCTCGTCGCGGGCGGGATCACCTGCGATCTCACGAGCCTGCTCGCCCGCTACCGGACCTTCCCGGTCATCACCAACAGCTCCGTCCATGGCCTCCCGCAGCCGGACCCGACCTCGCACGACACCCTCGGCCAGGAGCTCCGAGCGCGCTTCCTCGTCGGCGGGACCCTGCGCGCCCGCGGCGGGGCGTGGCGCCTCGTGGCGTACGCGGACGACGCCGTCACCCACGAGCGCCTCTGGAACGAACGCTACGACTTCGCCGAGAGCGAGCTCTTCGACGTCCAGGACGAGGTCGTCGAACGCATCGCGGCCAGCGCCTACGCCCTGTTCGTCGCGCAGCTCGGCGCGCGCCACACCAAGTCGGGTCACGGGGACGCGGTCGACGCGTGGACCTCGGCCCACGCCGGGATGGCGGCCTGGGCCTCCCGCGACGCCAGCGGCTGCGAGGAGGCGAGTCGGCTCTTCGAGGCGGCCCTCGCGCGCGATCCGAGCCTCGTGCTGGCCCACTTCGGCGTCGGGTTGACCGCCTACGCCCGGGTCCTCAACCAGTGGGGACAGGACGGCGACGACCGCGAGCGCCTCGCCGCCTGCGCCGAGCGCTGCGACACCCTCGCCCCCCACGCCGCCGAGGGGCTCTTTCTCTGGGCGCGCCACGCCATGGTCCACAAGGACCTCGCGCGCGCACGGCACAGCCTCGAGGCAGCCGTCGAGCGGAACCCCAGCTTCGCCATGGCCCACGCGGTGCTCGCCCAGGTGCTCCAGCTGTCGGGCGAGCCCGAGCCGGCGATGGTCGCGATGCGCAACGCCGTCCGCCTCGGGCCCCGGTCCTTCGTGGCCGGGCTCGCGACGATGCACTTCGCCCGCGAGGAGTACGCCGACGCGCTGAACGAGTCGTGCCGCGCCCTCGTCGCCGCGCCGACCTACGCCTACGCCCGCCTGGTCGCGGCGGCCGCCGCCTGGTGGCTCGACGACCTCCCCCAGGCCCAGCGCCTCTACGCCGAGCTGAAGCGCGCGCGCCCCGACTTCCGCCCCTCGGTCTTCGTCGCGACCTTCGGCCCGGGCAACCCCAGCGTCCAGCGCGTGCAGCAGGCGCTCGAGGCCCTCGAGGGAGGCCGGCCACGCGCGAGCATCTCGACGCTCGCGCCGCCGAAGTAACGCTCCGCATCGCACAGGGCGTTCGACCACCGCCATCAAAGTCCGTTGAAGATGAACGGCTCTGAAAGACCGACCGGCCGGTTGCACCGCACCATTATCGCCATGATAATGACGCTGCGCCGTGGAGGCGCCGCCCCTCGCACGTGACGCGGGCACGCCGCGAGCTGGAGCGCTTCGAAGATCGGGTACGACGGGCTGTGCCGACGGCGCGGCTCGCTCGGGCTGGTCTACAGGGAGGGTGCGGTGACGGAACGAACCATGCTCCTGGTGGCGCTGGTGGGTCTGCTGACCTGGGGCTGCGTCGGTCCCGACGTCTCGACGTCCGACGGTGCCGGTCGGCTCGCGGTCGACGTGGCCGCGCTGAACCTGACCGGGGTCGGCGACGTGGTGTGGGACGTCGAGGTGGTCAACGGCCGCGCTCCGACCGCGGACGTGGTGTGGCGCCGCCGCCTCACCTCCTCGGGCTACGGCGACGGTGCGGGCTCGGCGAGCTACGTCGGCAGCTGCGACGCCGATCCCGCGGTCGCGCAGAACACGGTGAGAGTCTGGGTCGTCGGCGTGTTCGACGCCCCGGTCTCCGACCCCGGCGTCTTCGCTGCCGGCGGGGCGGGCGGGCTCGTGGGGGCGCCGCTCGAGTTCCAGAGCCCAACGACCTCCGAGCCGCTGACGCGCGAGGTGCGCTGCGTCGAGGGCGCGGACGCCGCGGTCCAGCTCGACGTCGCGCTGATGCGGCCAGCGCGTCAGGGCTTCTTCGACATCGCGGTCAGCTTCGACGACGTGTTCTGCGCGGCGAAGTTCGACTGCTGCGTCGACGGAGACGACGACGGCGTGTGTGACGCCGACCTCCAGCTGCTGGCCGACGGGAGCGGCGCGCGAGGGCGGACGATGATCCTCGGCTTCGCCTGCACCGCGGCGACCGGCTCCGACGCCGAGACCGAGCTCTACCTCGACCCGCTCGCCCTCGACTGCTCTGCCCCGACCGCCGAGAGCTTCGAAGCGGACCTCCTCATCGACCCTTCGGGGCCGGCGGGCAACCAGTGCTCTGCCGGCGCTACCGGCGGCGGCGACTGCGCGGCCGTCTCGGCCCCGGGCGGCCAGGACGCCGACGGCTACCTCTACCAGGTCGCCGTCTATCGCGGCTTCGAGCAGCTCAGCAGCGGCGGCGCCGCGGCCAACAAGGTCTACTGGAACGTCGCCCTCGGCGTAGGGCCGGGGATCTCGGGCTGCCGGCTCCGGACCCGCGGCACCGCCGACGACGCGCTCGGCACGAGCTTCGTCGACCTCGGGACGATCGCCGCGGGGGCGGTCTACCCGTACATCCAGTGGGACGTCCCCCTCGGCGGCTGCGCGTCCGAGGCGCTGGCCTTCGACGACGACGACGCCATGGTCTCGGCGCGCTACACCACCACCGACGACGACGCTACGAGCTTCGCCTTCGGCTTCGGGCCCAGCCTGTCGGCCGGGACGTTCTGTGGCGCTCCGTGCGAGCACGGCGCCTGCGTCTCCGGGGTCTGCGTCTGCGACGCCGGCTACAGCGGCGCGACCTGTGGGGTGAACGACGACGACTGCCTGCCCGGGGCGTGTGGCGCTCCGACCGGCGGGACCTGCGTCGACGGGATCGCCGCCTTCACCTGCGACTGCGACGACGGCTTCTACGGTGACGGCACGACCAGCTGCGCCGCCTGCACCGCGGTCGCCCACTGCACCGCGGTGACCTGCAGCGGTCCCGGCGCCTCGACCTGCACGGCGTGCGCGTCCGGCTACACCCTGTCGGGCGGCGCCTGCGTCCCCGCCGGGCTCACCTGCGGCGGCGTCCTCTGCCCCTCGGTCAGCGGCTACACCGCGGCCTGCAACACCAGGGCCCACTGCGAGTACGCTCGCACCAGCCCGACCCAGGCGTGGCACGCCGACCACGTCTGGATCTACGTGCCTGCCGGGAGCTTCCCGATGGGCGCGCCGAGCGGCGAGGCGCTGTCGACGGCCGCCGAGCGGCCCGTCCACACGGTGACCTTCGCGAGCGGCTTCCTCATCGCGAAGTACGAGGTCTCCACGCGGGCCTACGAGGCCTGCCAGGCGGCGTCGAGCTGCACCCTGCCGTCGGTCGCGGACTGGGACGGCACGACCCTCGGGATCAACCGCTCGACGAACGGGCGCGGCGCGCACCCGCAGAACGGCGTCAACTGGACCCAGGCCCAGGAGGTCTGCGCGTGGCTCGGCGGGCGGCGGCCGACCGAGGCCGAGTGGGAGCGCGCGGCGACCGGTACGACTCACCGTAAGTACCCGTGGGGCAACACCCCCGAGCCGACCTGCGCCAACAACACCACGGTCATGAGCAACGGGACCTACGGCTGCGGCACCGGCGGGACCGCGGCCATCGGGACGAAGGCCGGCGGGATGTCTCCCGTCGGCGCGCTCGACCTCTCGGGGAACGCCTTCGAGTGGGTCGAGGACTGCGTCCACTCCGACTACACCGGCGCGCCGACCGACGGCTCGGCCTGGACCACCGGCTGCAGCAACGCCAACCGCATGATCCGTGGCGGCAGCTTCTACGACACCGAGGGCACCTGGCAGCGCACCGCGGCCCGCGGCAACGGGATCACCGCCACGCGGCGCAACGCCAACATCGGCGCGCGCTGCGCTCGCACGCTCCCCTGACACCGGGTGACCCGACGGGCTCAGAAGGCTCGGAAGGAGAGCTCCGCGTGGTGGGTCGGGCACTGAAAGACATGTCCGAGGGCGCCATCACCCCAGGTCTTCGGCTGGAGCTGCCCGCCCGCGAGCTGCCACAGGAGCCGCATGGCCGCCTTGCACCGCGGGCAACGCGGACGCGTGACGCGCTCGCCGGCGCGCGGCCAGCCGCCGAGCTTGTCGCCGCCGTGGGGCGGCCCGACCGCGGCCACCACCCCCGCGTCGAGGAGCGCCTCGCGGAGTCGGCGCTGGGCGGCGGCGTCCCCGGCGACCAGCTCGGGCGCGGGAGCCTCGGCGTCGATCTCGCCCGGATCCGGGGTGTCGTCGCGCCGCCGGAAACGGAGGATCGCCACCTCCGGGATGCGCTGCGTCGGGCCGCCATCCCGGTCACGTGGGAGCGGCGCCGAGGCGCTCGGGTCCACCAGCCGCAGGACCATCGTCGACGGCGCGTCGGGCCCGTCTACGACCTGGAGATCGCAGCGCGGGACCGCCGACAGGCAGGCGAACACCTGGAGCGTCCCGCCGTCGAGGGCGCCCTCGAGGTCGGCCGGCAGCGCCGCGGACGGGAGCTGCAGCAGGAGCTGCATCGGTCGCCGACAGACCCCGCAGACCGGCCACGGGGCGGCCTCGCTGACCCACGCGTCGCCGCCGACCTTGGCGCCGTCGACAGTCGCGCTACGGACCTCGGCGACCGGCAGCCACGCCGGCCGCGCGCGGGAGCGGAGCGCCTCGTCGCGCGGATCGGGGACCGTGAACGCGGAGACGACCTCGTCGTCGTCGAGCTGCGGCGACCAGCGCGGGTCCCACCCGCGAGCGCGGTCCCGCTCGGGGGCTCGGGCGTCCTCCGGTGGCGGCGCCGGCACCCACGCCGGTGAGCGCGACTCCCAGTCCGCCGGCCGAAAGACGAGCGGCAGCCCGCGGCAGGCGCCGAGGAGCCCCGCGTGCCCGCCGGGCTCGCCGCGCGCGACCTCGGTCAGCAGCGTCTGGAAGCGCCGGAGCCCGAACTCCCAGGCACCGCCGTCCCCGCTCGTCACGAAGAGGTCGTCGGCTTCGGCGTCGACGACCCAGCCGAGGCGCCCGCCGCGGGCGGTGGTCACGAGCTCCAGCCAGAGCCGTGGCGAAGCGGGCCGACGCGTCGCCTCCTGGCGACGGAATCGGCCGAGCGCGGCCTCGATCCCGGCGCCGTCGAGCAGGTCCTTCATGGCCTCGGGCGCCGTCTCGGCGAGGAACCGCAGGTCGTCGAACATCCCCTTCGTCCGCGGCTGGGCCTCGGGGCCGCCGGCGCTCGCGGTGGGATCGGTCCGCGGCGGCCCGAGCGCCAGGTCCGGATCCGACGCCCCGGGCACCCGCACCACGAAGGCCGGGACGAAGGTCCCGTCGTCGGGGTCGAGGTAGCCGACCTCACCCTCGCCGTAGACCTCGCAGAAGCGCTGATAGTCGGCCGGCAGCCGCTCGGGGTAGCGCGCGACCGCGGCGCGGAGCCCGGCGAGCCCACCCGAGAGGCACGGCGCGGCCGGCGGGATCAGGGCGCTCGTGATGGAGTGCATCGACATCGTTCACCTCCGGCGTCGGGCCTCGCCAGCGCCCGAGCGCACGGCGCGAGTGTCGCCCGTTCTGCCCGCGCTGACCAGGCGTCCGCCCCGACTCGCGTGGCTTCCGCGGCGCGGGCTGGTAGGATGTGCGCCGCTTCGACCCCAGACCGGCCTGCATGTCGCGACACGTCCTCTTCGTCCACGCCCCCATCCCCGGCGCCCGCTTCAACTCGTCGATCGCGGCGCTGTCGGCGTGGCTGAAGGCCCACGGCCACACGACCGCCCTGCTCGTCCTCCCGCCGGACCGGGAGCCCGAGGCCGCGCGCCCGCTCCTCCGCGACGCCCACGCCGACGTCGTGGCGTTCTCGTACATGACCTGCCGGGCCGAGGTGATGGCCGCCCTCGTCGCCATCGCCAAGGACGAGCTGCCCGAGGCCCGCCTCGTCGCCGGCGGCGCCCACCCGACCACGTATCCGCGGCAGACCCTCGCCGCCCTCCCCCTCGACGCCGTCTGCGTCGGCGAGGGGGAGGCCCCGCTCCTGTCCTTCGTCGACGACCCCGGGGCCGCTCACCCGGGGCTCGTGCGTCGCGGCCACGACGACGCGGTGACGCGATGGTGGGCCATGGACGTGGACGCCCTGCCCGACTGGGATCGGGCGCTCTTCGGCGACGTGCGCAACGACGGCAACCGCTACGAGCGCGCCGTGGGCGTCGCCTTCGCGCGCGGCTTCTGCCCCTACACCTGTACGTTCTGCGGGGTCGACGGCTACCGCCGCCTGAACGCCCCGCCGAAGGGCGCCGTCACCCGCCTCCGCTCGGTCGAGCGCGTGCTCAGCGAGATGGAGGGCGCGCGGCGGCTCCTGCCCGACGTCGACGCCTTCGCCTCGTGGGACGAGATCCTGCCCGGGAGCCGCCGCTGGCAGCGCGCCTTCATGGAGGGCTACCGCGACCGCATCGGGCTGCCGTTCTCGTGCCACCTCCGGGTCGAGCAGGTGACCGATGACCTCGTCGAGAGCCTGCTCATCGGCGGCTGCGACTACGTCGTCCTCGGCGTCGAGAGCGGCGACGAGGGGTATCGGAAGAAGTTCCTCGACAAGGGCTTCAGCAACGCGGCGGCCATCGCGGCCTTCGACAAGCTCCACGCCGCCGGTATCGCGACGTTCTGCAGCTTCATGCTGGGCCTGCCCTTCGAGACGCCGCAGATGCTGCGGAAGACCGTCCAGCTCGCCCGCGAGATCCGGCCGTCGACGCTGTCCTGGAAGTACTACACCCCCGAACGAGGCACGCGCTTGTTCGGCCTGGCCGAAAAGCATGATCTATTGATCAACAAGTGGATCGACCACCCCTTCGGCGGCGAGGAGGCGATGGTGAAGATGACCCACTGCACCCAGCGCGACCTCGACGTGGCGACCGCGGCGCTGCGCCTCATCGCCAACGAGAGCCGGAGCTGGGAGGGGCGCGCGACCTTCGCCGATCCGGACCGCGCCGCCCAGGTCCCGATGACCCTGGAGCTCCGCACGTGAGCGCGCCCCCGACGACCGCGCCGACCGTCGCGCTCCCGACGCCGGCCGAGGCGCGCGAGAACCTGCGCCGGATCCTGGCCCGGGGCAGCGTCAACCTCGGCGCCGTCAGCGGCATCGAGCGGCTGCTCCTGATGGTCACCCGGAGCTGCCACCTCCGCTGCGGCTACTGCTTCGTCGACAAGACCGAGACGGGCCCGTCGATGCCGCGCGAGACCGCCCGCCGCGCCATCGATCTGCTGATGCGCTCCGAGCGGCCGAAGCTCGAGATCCAGCTCTTCGGCGGCGAGCCGACCGCCCGCTGGGACCTCGTCACCGACGCGATGACCTACGCCGGCGACCACCCCGCCCGCGACGGGCGCGACCTCCACTTCGTGCTGACGACCAACGGCGTGGGGCTCGACGGCGAGCGCGTCGCCTGGCTCGCCGACCAGCCGGTGACGCTGCTCTTCAGCCTCGACGGGGACGAGGCCGCGCACCGCCGCTACCGCCCGGTCCACCGCGGACCCGACGCCACCTGGCCCGAAGACGACGCCCAGACCTGGGCTCGCATCGACCGCGCCGTCGACCTCCTGCTCTCGCACCCCGGGCGCCCGATCAACTGGTTCGCCAACATCGTCCTGCCCCCGGCGGCGGCCGACGAGGTCGAGGCGCGCTACCGCTGGGCCCGCGCTCGCGGGGTGCCGGCCGTGCAGCTGAACTACGCCGTCGGGATGCTCTGGGACGCGCGGGCGACCTCGACGTTCCTGGCCGGGCTCGCCCGGGTCCTGCTCTACGACCACCAGCACCCCGGGGGGCCGCGCCTCTTCAACTGGGCCAGCGACTGCGAGCCGGTGATGCTCTCCGACGACCTCATCGTCGACGTCGACGGGACGCTGCTGCACGACGGCGCCATCTTCCTCGAGCGGCGCTTCCCCGCGCTGCGCGAGGCCTACTCGCGGGGACACATCGACACGGCGACCGCCTTCGACCCGCTCCGCTGGGACCTGGCGACGATCTTCGAGCGCATGGTCGAGAGCGCGCCCAAGGGCTCGCCGGAGCGCAAGATCATCCTCCACAACGCCTGGCTCGGCGCGGCGGTGGACCTGCTCATCCAGCGGCTCGCGAGGGCCCTCGGCCGCTCGCTCTCGCGCGGCGCCACCGACGCCTGATAGGATCCCGCCCCATGTCCGCCCCGCCCATCCTCGTCATCACCGACCTCGTCCCCGGCGACGCGGTCGAGGCCGCGTGCGCCATCTCGACGACCGCGCGCGGGACCCTCGACGGCGCGCCCGTCGCGGTCCTCGTGGCGGACCGGGGCGCGCTGACCACCGGCGGCGACGACGCCCTCCGCCCGCTCCTGAGCGGCGGCGTCCGCGAGATCCGGCTGCTCCCGAGCTGCGACGACCCGGAGGGCGAGACCCGGCTCGCGGCCGCCCTCGACGCGCTCGCACCCGGCGTCCCGAGGATCGCCGATCACACCGGCGGGAGGCTGGTCCTCGAGGACTTCGGAGCGCTGACCGCCGATATCCTCGGCAACGGCCTCGGTTGGTCGGACCGCGCCGACCCGACCGTCGAGCGGCCCGACCGTCTCCACGGCCCCCTCGACGCGCAGCTCGGCGAGCGGCTCGCGGCCTCCTGGGCGACCTGCACCTCGGCCTTCGCCGATCTGGGCCGCCAGCCCCCCGAGCGCGCGCGGCACCTGCGGATCGAGGGCGCAGGCCTCTTCGACGACGCGATGTCCCCGCGGCGCGTCGCCCAGGCGCTCGTGAGAGGCCCGATGTCCGTCAGGATGATCGCGCTCTCCGGCGACCATCCGTCCGCTGTCCGACGAGCCGCCGAGCTCGCGCTCCGCCTGGCGCTGGAGCGGCCTCTCGAGCCGGCGCCGACGCTGGTGGTCGACGGCGCTCGGGTCGACGCCGCCGAGCTGCTCGGGACGCTCCCGGTCGCAGATCGCCGCGAGGACGACCAGCTCCGCCGGACCGTCTTCAGCGCGCTCTCGCGGATGCCGCCCGAGCTCCGGGACGCCGCGACCCCGCGGGCCGAGGCGGCGCTGGGCCCGGCCCGTGGCTGGGTGGCGGGATTTCGCCGCTTCCGGGAGCAGGGGATGCCGTGGATCACCGTCGTCCCGACCTGGCAGTGCGAGCTCCGCTGCAAGTACTGCGCGATCGTCAAGCAGGACGGCCGCGTGATGCCCGAGGACGTCGTCGACGGCGCGCTGGACATGCTGTTCGCGAGCGAGGGCGACGACGTCACGGTGCACTTCTTCGGCGGCGAGCCGATCCTCAACTGGCCCGCGGTCCAGCGCTTCGTCACCGAGGGCGAGCGCCGCGCCCGCGCCGAGGGACGCCGCGTCCACTTCCAGCTGACCAGCAACGGCTACTCGCTCACCGAGGAGATGCTCGACTGGCTGGCCCCGTACGACGTCGGCTTCGAGCTGTCGCTGGACGGCGACGCCGAGACGATGGCGGTCTTTCGCCGCGGGCGCGACAAGGGCGCCGACACGTACGCGCGGAGCGTCGCCCACCACGCCGGCTGGTTTCACAGCCGGGGGCTCCCGCACACGGTCATCCAGGTCGTGCATCCGGACAACGTTCACCGAATGGCGGACAATTTTCGCCACCTGCTGGAGCTCGGCTACCGGACGCTCCAGGTGAACTACGCCATCGGGCCCCACTGGGACGAGGCCGCCGCCCGGGGCTGGGCGGACGGCCTCTTCGCCATCGGCGCGGAGCTCGAGCGCCGCTGGGCCGCGGGCGACGACGTCACGCTCATCAACCTCTTCGAGACGCTGCGGGTGTTCCGGGCGCACCTGCACCCGACCATCGACTGGGACGGCACGGTCTACGCCGGCATGCAGTTCCTCTACATGGAGAAGAAGAAGCCGGCCTTCCGGCTCGGCCACCTCGACGACGGGGCGGCCTTCGACCGCTACGTGGTCGACGGGATGGCCACCGAGGACGTCATCGCCGAGTGGACGCTCAAGGGGACGCCGGCCGAGACGCGCCGGGTCGGCGCCATCCAGAAGAGCTTCGTCCGCTGGATGCGCGAGCGCCACCCCGAGCGCCTCCCGTCCGAGGCGACGCCGCTGGGCGCCACCGCCAAGGCCCGCGAGCGCGAGCGGGGCGAGGCCGTAGAGGCGTGAGGATCGTCCTCCTGCGGCCGCCGGACCCCGATCCGCCGCCCAACGACTTCGGCCCGCCGTGGGACCTGGCGATGGCCGCGGCCTGTCTGGACGCCGCCGGCTTCGAGGTCTCGGGGCACGACTGGCTGCGGCTCCCGGCGGAGGAGCTGCTGCCGCGGGTCGACGCGCTGCTCGACGAGGCGCGCCCCGGGGTCGTCGGCGTCTTCATCGAGTACGCTCAGCGCCACCACGCCTTCGCCGTCGCGCGCCGCGTCCGTGAGCGCGCGCCCAACGTGAAGGTCGTCTTCGCCGGCGAGCTGTCCGCCGGCGCCCCCGAGGCGATCCTGCGCCTGTCGGGCGCCGACGCCGTCGTCCTGAACGAGGGCGAGGAGGCGTGGTCCGAGCTCGCCGCCGCGTGGGCCGAGGACGCCGAGGTCGCCTCGGTCCGCGGCCTCGTCATCGCGACCGGCGACGGGCCGCGCAGGACCCGACCGCGCCCGCTCCGCGCGGACCTCGACGCCCTGCCCGACCCGGCCTACCACCTCGTCGCGGGCGACGCGCCGGTGGCCGGACCCGACGACGCGGGGGCCGAGGTCGCCTCGGTCCACTGCTCGTCGCTCCGCCGCGCGGTCGTGGTCCGCGGCTCCCGCGGCTGCTTCTACCGCTGCCGCTTCTGCGTCGAGAGCACCCGGGACTCGAAGGTCCGCGGGCTCTCGCCCGAGCGCGTGGCCGACCAGGTCGCGGCCCTGACCGCCGCGTCGCCCGGATCGGACGTCGTCTTCGGGGACAGCCTCTTCACCTTCGACCGCGAGCGGGCGATGGCGGTCTCCCGGGCGCTGACCGCGCGGCGGCTCGGCGTCCGCTGGAGCGCGATGACCCGGACCGACCACGTCGACGGCGAGCTGCTCACGGCGATGGTCGAGGCCGGCTGCGTCGAGGTGGCCTTCGGCGTCGAGAGCGGCTCGTGGGCGGTCCAGCGCGGGATCGACAAGCGCCTGTCGCCGGACACGATCGGCCCCGCCTTCGCCGCCGCGCGAGAGGCCGGGGTCCGGGCGGTGCTCATGCTGATGGTCGGCAACCCCGGCGAGACCCCGGCGACCGTGCGCGAGACCCTCGCCAGGGTCCGGGATCTGGAGCCCGACCGGGTCCTGATCAAGACCGCCAAGCTCGAGCCCGGGAGCCGACTCTGGGCGAAGGAGGAGGCCGCCGGCTGGGTCGGCGAGGCGACGCTGGCGGACCCGAGCCCCTACCCGCCGCACCTCCGCTCGTCGTTCCTCGACGACGACATCGCGTGGTTCCGCGAGCAGCTCCGCCCGCGCACCAGCTGGATCGACCTGGCCGCGCTGCCCGTGACGGCCGACGCGCGCGCCGCCATCTCGTGGGCCGCGCCGCGAGCACGGCGCCTGGTCCTGGGCGGGTCCGAGCCTCTGGCCCGGCGCGACATCCCGGAGCTGGCGCGCTTCGCGAAGGCGGCGGGCGCCCCGGAGGTCGCGCTCCACACCGACGCCCGGGCGCTCTCGCCCGAGCGCCGGGTCGCGGCCGTCCTGTCGTGGGGAGTCCGAGAGATCCTGGTCCCGTGGCCCCTCGACCCGCTGGCCGAGCGCGGCGTCGACCGCTTCGCGGCGGCCGGCGGCGCGGTGACCTTGCGCGTCGGCCTCGACCGAGCCTCGCCCCCTGACGCCCTGGCCGCGGCGCTGGCGCGACACCGCCCGCGGACGGTCGAGCTCTATTACGGGCCCTCCCCGGAGGGCTGGTTCGCGACGAACGAGGCCGACGTCCCGCCCCCGAACGACGCGATGGTGACGGCCCGGAAGCTCAGCGCGATCCTGGCTGATCGGCACGTCACCGTGCGCGTCTACGGGCTCCCCGCTTGCGTCCTCGGCACCACCGACCCCAAGCTGTGGGGCGCCCCCCACGCCCCCTTCGACGAGCGCGTGGGCGGCGCCGGCGAGGCCACCTCGCTGGTCCGGGCCGCGCGCGACCAGCGCATGCGCGTAACGGCCTGCGCGAGCTGCGAACATCGAGACCTGTGCGACGGGCCCCACCGGGCTCACGTCGCGCGCTTTGGCGACGCGGCCTTCGGCCCGGAGCCCGGTGAGCGTCCCAGCCCGAGCGAACGCCTCCACGAGGAGCTCTCACGATGAACAACCCGCTCCCGACCCACGGCCAGAAGAGCCAGTTCGGCGTGCCGACCGACCACGCGGGGCTCCGCCAGCGCCTCATCTCGCGCGGGACCGCCGACCCGGACGATCTGCTGCACTCGAAGCACGTCTTCGACCTCTACGTGATGCACAGCTTCGCCTGCTCGCTGCGCTGCGACTACTGCTGGCTCTGGGGCGAGACCGGGCTCGTCTGGGACAAGAAGCTGAAGAAGATGTACAGCGACCGGATCCCGCTCGAGACGATGAAGAAGCTCATCGACGACCTGGTGCCCTACGGGATCTCGAACCTGAACCTCAGCGGCGGCGAGCCGCTCCTGACCAACACCTGGTACGAGCTGGCCAAGCACGCGGCCGAGCTGGGGCTGCCGATTCAGATCACCACCGGCGGAATCCAGATCGCCGACGAGCTCGAGCGCATCATGGAGGTCCTCGAGCAGGTCAACGTCTCGATCAACGGGCCGCCGAGCATCGCCGACAAGGTCCGCCCCGGGCCCGACGGGCACTACGCGCAGATGGTGCGCGGGATGAAGGCGCTCAGCGACGCGAAGAAGGCGCGCGGCGAGGGGCCGCTCCTGCGCATCCTGTCGACCATCACCCACACCAACTACGAGCACGTCGTGGAGATGATGGACTACTTCGTCGAGCAGGGGATCGACATCGACGAGTACTACTTCCAGTTCCTCATCTACAACTCCGAGGAGGAGCTCGAGGCCCAGCGCGAGGTCAACGCCTTCGAGTTCGACCGCGGCATCGAGGCGCTGAGCAAGTACACCGTCCGCCCGGAGAACATCGACTTCGACCGCATGTGGGAGGAGCTGCAGGCCGCGCGGAAGGCCCACCCGCGGGTCATGTTCTCGGCGCCGCTGACCCGCGAGACGCTCGAGCTCTATTACACCGACCAGAAGTGGGACATCGTCCCGAACTACTGCTCGACCCCGTGGAGCGAGTGCGCGCTGCTGCCGAACGGCGACATCTATACGTGCCCTGACCTGCCCATCGGCAACATCCTCGAGCAGTCCTTCGACGAGATCTGGAACGGCCCCAAGGCGCGGAACCTGAGAGAGCGCGTCAGTGAGCGCCTCTTCCCCGCCTGCACCGGCTGCTTCCACTACTGGGGCGACCGCGGCGTCGAGATCGACCGCGACCAGCACCAGGCCGGCTGATTGACGTGCATTCACTTTGACTGCACTTTGAAGTCATGGCCACGCTTACGATCAGAAACGTGTCGGAGAAGACCCTCGAGCGGCTCAAAGAGCGCGCCAGGCGCAACGGGCGCTCGATGCAGAAAGAGGTCCTCGCGATCCTCGAGCAGCAGACGCTGGATCGGCGAGAGGTCGTCGCAGAGATCGACCGGTTGAATCGAACGCACACGCGTCCGACGACCGCGGAAGAGGTCGACGAGTGGATCCGCAAGAGCCGCCCTTGACGGTCGTCGTCGACACCAACGTCATCGCCTACTTGGTGCTCCGCACCGAGCCGTTCTACGCGGAGGTCGTCGACTTCTGGGTCTCCGACCACGAGCCGATCGCGCCCGCGTCGTGGGAGGCGGAGCTCGCCAACACCTTGTGGGTCACTGTCCGGGCAGGGGTCTGCGATCGTGACACGGCGCTCGCCCACCTCGCCTTCGCGGCCCGCCTGAACGTCGCGTCCGTCCCGGTTCAAGAGCTGTGGGGCGACTCCTTGCGCACGGCGTGTGAGTCGAATCATCCCGCCTACGACACGCTCTTCGTCGAGCTCGCCCGGCGCCGCGGGGCGCCGCTGGTCACCTTCGACAAGCGCGTCCTCGAGCGCTTCCCCGACGTCGCCCGCCGGCCGAACGCGCTGTAGCCCGCCCATGCGTCGGGTCGCGACACGTGCTCCCTCGCGGAGCGTCGCCGGGTCAGCCGTGAGCGGCGTCGCAGGCGTTGACCTCGACCGTGACGTGGACGAGGTCCGTGTGCGCGGCGAGCAGCGCCTTGTAGGCGTCGGGGGACTTCGGCTCGTGGGTCACGACCGAGACGATGGCGGCGAGGTGCTTTGGTCCGACCCGCCACAGGTGCAGGTCCGCGACCCGGTTGTCGGCGTCCGACTCGATCGAGGCGACGACGGCCGCGCGGCGTTCGGCGCTGATCTCGGCGTCGAGGAGCACCCCGCTGCTCGCGCGGAGGAGGCCCACCGACCAGCGCGCGATGACGAGGGCGCCCACGATTCCCATGAGCGGATCCATCCAGACCCAGCCGAGGAGCTTGCCCGCGATGAGGGCGCCGATGGCCAGGGCCGAGGTCAGCGCGTCGGCGAGCACGTGCAGGTAGGCTCCGCGGAGGTTGTGGTCGGTGTGATGACCGTGCCCGTGCTGGGCGTGGTGTCCCGCGTGGTCATGATGATCGTGATCGTGGTCGTCGTGATGGTGGTGGCCGTGCTCGTGATCCTTGAGGAACCACGCGCTCGCGAGGTTGACGACGAGGCCGATGATCGCGACCGCGATGGCCTCGTCGAAGCGAATGGCGGCGGGTGAGGCCATCCTGACCACGCTCTCCCCCAGCACGAACAGGGCGACCACCGCCAGAGCGACGGCGCTGGCGAAGCCGCCGAGCGCGCCGACCTTGCCGGTGCCGAAGCTGTAGCGCGGATCGCTGGCGCGCTTCCTCGCGAAGGCGTAGGCGAACACGGTGATGCCGAGGGCCGCGGCGTGGGTCGCCATGTGGAAGCCGTCGGCGAGCAGCGCCATGGAGCCGTAGACCATCCCGGCGACGATCTCGATGACCATCATCGCGGCGGTGATGCCGATGACCCACCAGGTCCGGCGCTCGGCGGCGCGGCGCTGGTCGGTGCCGAAGGTGTGGTGGTGCTGCCAGGGCTCCAAAGTCGTCTCGTGCATCGTCGCTCCTCTCGATAGGGGTCCGCCTACTTCATCCCCGACGCGACCTCAACTCGCCGGCCACGTCTTCACGTCAGGCCGCCGGAGGCCTGCGCTGCCACCTCCTCGTGCGTCTCGGCGCCCGCGCCGGCCAGCCCGCGGACCGAGCCGAAGCGCAGCATCACCGCGGGCACGACGACCATGTTGAGGGCGGTCGACGAGACGAGGCCGAAGAGGATCACGATGGCCATCGGGGCCTGGATCTCGCTCCCCGGCTCCCCGCCGGCCAGCGCCAGCGGCAGGAGGCCCAGGCCCGACGCCAGGGCGGTCATCAGGATCGGGGCGAGGCGCTCGGACGCGCCGCGGATGACGGCGACGCGGGCGTCCCGGACGCCCTCCTCGAGGACGAGGTGGCGGATGTGCGTCACCATCATGATGCCGTTGCGGGTCGCGACGCCGAAGAGGGTGATGAAGCCGATGATCGAGGCGATCGAGATGATCCCGTCGGACACGTAGACCCCGACCACCCCACCGATGAGCGCCAGCGGCAGGTTCGCCATGACGAGCAGCGCGTCCCGGATCGAGGTCAGCGCGACGTAGAGCAGCAGGAAGATCCCGATCACGACCAGCACCCCCAGCAGGAACAGGGTCTGAGCGGCCTCCTCCGCGGCCTCGAACTGGCCGCCGTAGGCGACGTAGTAGCCGGTCGGCATCGCGACGCGCTCGCCGACGCGGCGGCGGATCTCCTCGACGACGCCGCCGAGGTCGCGCCCGCCGCCGACGTTGCACATGACGACGATCTTCCGCTGCCCGTTCTCTCGGCTGATCTGGTTGGCGCCTCGGTCACGTTGGATCTCCGCCAGCGACTCCAGCGGCACCCAGGCGCCGGACGGGGTCGGGATCATCGTCGTTCGGATGGCCTGGAGGTCCTCCCGCGCCGAGTCCGGGTAGCGGACGACGAGGTCGAAGGCATACGCGCCCACCAGCACGCGGGAGACGACCTCGCCGTAGAACGCGGTCTCGATGGTCTCGGCGACGTCCCGGACCCTCAGCCCCTGGCGGGCGAGCGCGTCGCGGTCGAGGCGCGCGGTGGCGAAGGGCAGGCTGGACTGCTCCTCGATGGCGAGGTCGACCACACCTTCGACCCCCTCCATCTGCCCGCGGACCGCCTCGGCCAGGCGCCGCAGCTCGGCGAGGTCGGCCCCGAAGATCTTGACCGCGACGTTGGCGCGCGTCCCCGAGATCATGTGGTCGATCCGGTGCGAGATGGGCTGGCCGATGACGACGTTGGCGCCCACCACCGCCGTCAGCCCCTCCCGGAGCGCCGCGAGCAGCTCCCCTTCTTCGCGCTCGCCCATCTCGAGCCGGGCGTCGATCTCCGAGGCGTGGATCCCCTGGGCGTGCTCGTCGAGCTCGGCCCGGCCGGTGCGCCGCGAGGTCGCGACCACCTCGGGCTGGGACAGGAGGATCCGCTCGACCTGATCGCCCAGTCGGTTGGACTCCTCCAGCGAGGTCCCGGGAAAGGTCACCACCGAGAGCGTGAGCGCGCCCTCGTTGAACTCGGGCAGGAACGCGCGCCCGGCCTCGAGCGCCGCCACCCCCGAGGCGACGACGGCGGCGACCGACAGCAGGACCAGCGCCGGCCAGATGCCGAGGATCCGAGCGAGGAGCCCCTCGTAGCCGGCGCGCATCCAGCGCACCAACGCCGGCTCGCGGCCGCGCCGTACAGCCGCGCTCGTCGGCAGGAGCAGCGAGCACAGGACCGGGGTGACGGTCAGCGCGACGACCAGCGACGCGCCGAGGGCGACGACGTAGGAGAGCCCCAGGGGCACGAGGAGCCGGCCCTCGACGCCCTCGAGGAAGAAGAGCGGGACGAAGACCAGGACGATGATGAGCGTCGCGAAGACGATCGAGCCGCGGATCTCCTTGCTGGCGTCGAAGACCGTGCGCAGCGGTGACGGGGCGCCGGGCTGGCCCCGCCGCTCCCGGAGCCGGCGCATGACGTTCTCGACGTCGATGATGGCGTCGTCGACCAGCGCCCCGACCGCGATGGCCATGCCGCCGAGGGTCATGGTGTTGAGGCTCGCGCCGAGGGCGTCGAGGATCAGCACGCTGACGACCAGGGACAGCGGGATCGCCAGCGCCGTGATGATCGTCGCGCGCCCGCTCATGAGGAAGAGCCCGATGATCAGGATGACGAGCAGCGCCCCGTCGCGGAGCGCGTGGCTGACGTTGTCGACCCCGGTCTCGATGAAGTCGGCCTGACGGAGCAGCCGGCGCGCGATGGTCACCCCCTCGGGGAGGCTCCGCTCGATGTCGGCGAGGACGCCGTCGAGGCGCTCGGTCAGCGCGAGGGTGTTCACCCCCGGCTGCTTCTGGATGCCGAGGACGACGCCGGGCTGGGCGTCGATCGCCGCGTCGCCGCGCTTGATCGCGGTCCCCATGACGACGTCGGCGACGTCGAGCACCCGGACGGGGTTGCCCGCCCGGGGGCGGACGACGGCGCGGGCGATGTCCTCGGCCGAGCCGACGCGGCCGAGCCCGTAGATGAGGTACTCCTGGCCGGCGTGCTCGTAGAAGCCCGCCGAGGTGTTCTCGTTGGTCGCGCGCACGGCCTCGACGACGTCGTCGAGGGTCACCCGCTGCTCAGCCAGGTCACGCGGGCGCACCAGCACCTGGAACTGTTGAACGCCGCCGCCGATGGGGATCACCTGGGACACCCCGGGGACGGCGAGCAGCCGGCGGCGAACGTCCCAGTCGGCGAGGGTCCGGAGCCGCTCGGGCGGGACCGTGTCGGACCGCAGCCCGATGAAGAGGATCTCGCCCATGATCGACGAGATCGGCGCCAGGACCGGCGGGTCCAGCTCCGGCGGGAGCGACGGCTGGACCAGCTGGAGCTTCTCGCTGACGATCTGACGCGCCGTGTAGATGTCGGTGCCCCAGTCGAACTCGACCCACACGACCGATACGCCCACCGACGTCGAGGACCGAACGCGCCGGACCCCGCTGGCGCCGTTGATGGCGGACTCGATCTGGAAGGTGACGAGGCGCTCGACCTCCTCGGGCGCCATGCCGTGGGCCTCGGTGATGACCGTGACGGTCGGCGCGGTGAGGTCGGGGAAGACGTCGACCGGCATCTCCTGAGCCCGCAGCGCCCCCCAGGCGATCATCGCGATCGCGCCCACGATGACGAACAGTCGGTTCCTGAGCGACCACCCGATGACAGCGTCGATCATGCCCGCCCCCTCAGTGCGCGTGGCCGTGGCCGATCGACGCCGTCGACATCGAGGCCAGGCGGACCGACCACGCGCCGCGCGCGACGACCCACTCGCCGGCCGCCACGCCGTCGACGACCTCCACGAACGCTCCATCCCGTACGCCGAGGCGGACCGCGCGGCGGACGAACTCCTCGCCGCCGGTCTGTACGTAGACGACGTCGGTGCCGCCGTCGTCGACGACCGCGTCGACGGGGACGGCGACGGCGCGGTGCGGCGTATCGGTGACGAGGTGGGCCTGGGTCGTCATCCCGGGGAAGAGCTCGCCGCGGGCGTTGTCGACCGCGAAGCGGACCGGGAGCGTGCGCGTCTCCGGGTCGACCTCGACGCCGACGGCGACCAGGGCGGACGCCGGCAGGTCGCGGACGCCCGCGACGCCGTCGAGCTCGAACCAGGCGCCAGAGATGGTGCGCAGGCGGCCGACGTACGCCTCGGGGACGCCCACGTCGAGCCACAGCCGCTCGCGGGTGACGACCCGGGCGAGGGGCTCCCCTTCGGTGACCCAGGCGCCAGGCGCGACCATCATCTCGGCGATGGCCCCGCCGAGCGGGGTCGGGACGGCGAGGGCGTCGTCGCCGCCGCCGACCGTCTGGCTCTCACCGAGGCTCGCGCGCCGCCGTCGAGCGCCGCGGAGCTCGGCCTCCGCCTCCGACATCGCGCTCCGGGCGACGTCGAGCCGGCGGCGGGCGACGACCCCCTGCTCGACCAGCGGGGCCAGCCGGGCCACCTCGCGGCGGGCCGCTGCGAGGCGGATGCCAGCCTGCTCGACCGCGAGATCGAGCGAGGCCGGATCCCCCGCCTCGCGCGGGGTCGTGTTCAGTCGAAACAGGACGGTGCCCTTGGCGATCTCCGCGCCGACCTCGGGGAAGTCGTCGCCTGCGGCGCCGACCCGACCGTCCCGAGGCGCCGCGATCACCACCGCGGCGTCGCTCGGAAGAGCGAGGTGGGCGAAGGCGGGGACGTTGGGGCGAATCGGCCGCTCCTCGGCCCGGGCGAGCTGGAAGGGGACGCGCCACTGCTGCTCGAGGAGATACGAGATGGCGCCGGGATCCTCGGCCTCATCGGGCGCGGCGGCGTCGGCCGCGGCGCGGGTCGGAAAGACCGTGAGGGTGCCGAGCGCGTGCACCTCCGAGGCGACCGGAGACTCCAGCCGCAGCGTGACCTCGCGCTCGCCGGCCGCGACGGGCGTCACCACCGGCCGGAAGATCCCGGCGACGCTGGGGCCGTCCACCTCGAAGCGCTCGACCGGGTGGCCGCCGCCGGAGAGCTCGACGGTGACGACGCCGCGGTCGACCGCGGCGTGCCCGTCGAGCTCGGTGAGGTGCGCCGCGAAGGGGCTCTCCTCGCCGACCGCGAGGGCCGGGAACTCGACGAAGAGCTGGGTCGTCGCGCCCCAGCGGGTGATCACCTCGGAAGCGCCGTCGTGACCGTGGCCGTGACCGCCGCCGTGATCATCGTGCCCGTGACCGCCGCCGTGATCATCGTGCCCGTGACCGCCGCCATGATCATCGTGCCCGCCGTGGCCGTGATCGTCGTGCGCGTGCTTCGAGCAGCCGGCGAGCGCGAGCGCGAGCGCCGTCCCCAAGACCATCAGCTTCATCGTTCGACTCCCATGCCGCGCTCGCGGTCCAGCGCGATCGCCGCGCGGCGTGCCTCCCAGGCCAGGTCCGCCCGCGCGAGCTCGAGCTCGGTGGCGCTGGCGTACGCGTCGAGGAGCTCGGTCAGCGTGGCCTCGCCGGCGCCGTACGCCGTCTCCGCGAGGCGCGTGAGCTCCGCCTCTTCCGTCGTCGGCGTCAGCCCGTCGAGCGCCGCCAGCGCCCCCTCGAGGCGCTCCCGTGCGCCGCGCTCCGACCGCTCCGCGCGCCGCCGCTGAAGCTCGAGCTCGCCCGCTAGCCGGGCGCGCTCGGCGTGGAGGCGCTCGAGCTCCGGCGCGTCGTTGTTCCAGAGCGCCAGCGGCGCCGTGAGCGCCAGCACGAGCCCGTGACCGTCCTGCGAGGCCGCGCGCGCCAGCCGGTAGCCGCCGGAGATCGTCCAGCCGCGGAGCATGGGCGAGCCCCAGGCCGAGGCCTCGGCGTCGAGGGCCAGCGAGAGCTGCTCGAGACGGGCGAGCCGAGGCAGCTTCCCGGCGTCGGACCGCGGCCCCGGTGCCGCGGGGCGGAGCTCCCCCAGGAGCGATGGCCGCTCGGACCAGGGGACCCACCTCGCGAGCGACGCCCACGCCTCGGCCACCCGCGCCACCTCGCTCGCCCGGCGGGCCCGCGCGGTGGCGAGCTCGCGCTGGACGCGCCGGAGCTCGTAGGTGGCCGCGTCACCCCGCGCCCGGCGCGCCGACGTCGCGGTGACGCCGCGGTCGAGGCGCGCGACCCAGGCGTCGAGGGCCCCCGCGCGGCGCTCGTGGTAGAGGACGGCATAGAAGGCCTCGCGAACCGACCGCGCCACGTCCAGGCGCCACGCTCGCAGCTCGGCCCGGAGCACCGCCTCGCGATTGGGGATGGCGGCGCGAAGGCGCCCCCGCCAGCCCGTCAGGTCGAAGGTCTGCGCCACCGTCAGGGAGGTCTCGCGATAGGCGACGCCGTCGCCGCCGAAGACCTGCTCGTGGGACAGCCCGACGGTCGGCGTCGGGACGACCGTCGCGGCCTCGACCTCGGCCCGGATCGCGCGCTCGCCGGCTTCGAGCGAGCGCGCGATGGCGGGGTCGGCGAGCGCGTGGCCGACGGCGTCATCGGCCGTCCAGCGCTCCGCGGCGAGGGCCGAGCCGGGGGCCGCGGCCATGAGGACCAAAGTCCGAGCGATGATCGTAGTTTTGGGAAACACGAGCGCCCTCCTCCGGGGTGGGCTACGCGCGCTCAGTGGAGCGCGGCGGTGATCAGGTGCTCGATCGCGGTGTGGAGCGGGCCGGCCCCGACCGCGAGCAGGGTCGCGAGGCCGATGAGAGCCAGCGCCAGCCGGCGGCGGCTCGGCCGCGGGGGATCGAGGAGCTGGACGACCCGGGCCTCGATGGTGCTCGACGCCATCGACACGCCGATCGGCGGCGCGGACATCCTCAAGCGCAGGACCATCGCCAGGGTCCGGGCCACGGCCAGCGGCCCACCGACCTCGCGCGCGGCCTCCGCGTCGCAGGCCTGCTCGCGGGCCAGGGCGACGCGCCCGAGGAGCGGCGCGGCGGCGGACCTCGGCAGGAGCGCTGCGGCCAGGCGATCGAGCAGCGCCAGGCGGGTGTCGCCGCGGGAGACGTGGGCGCGCTCGTGGGCGAGGACGACGGCCAGCGCCTCCGCGTCGAGGCTCTCGACGAGCCCGACGCTGACGAGGATCGTCCGCCGGCGCCAGCCGACGGTGAGGGCGATCGGCTCGGGGCGATCGAGGAGCCGGACGTCGTCGCCGAGGATGCTCGGCCGACTCGTAGCGACCAGCGCGCGGACCAGCCTCGCCTCGCGGAGCGCGCGACGGAGCGTGACGGCGACGATCGCGCCCACCGCGAGGGCGACCGACAGCGGCAGCAGCCAGCCGAGCTCGCCCTCGGCGACGTGGGGTGGGTGGACCGGGCAGAGGTGGTGGTGGTGGCCGCCGTGGCCGAGGCAGTGATCCCCCTCGCCGACGAGGGCGCCGAGGATCCCTGGCGCCATCGCGGCGGTGACGAGGGCCACCGGGACCCAGAGCGGCGCGTAGAGCCACGCTCGGCCGACGACGAGGCGATGACCGGGTGAGGTCCTGGCGCCGCCCGCGTGGTCGCGCGGCGCGAAGAGCACCACGACGAGCCAAGCGCCGGCGGCGAACACCAGACCGGCGAGGGCCGCGACCTCGAGGAGCCCGGTCACTCGCCGTCCTCCGCGAGGCGGTCGGCGATCATCCGCTCGAGGCGCCGGAGGGTGTCCTCGCCGCGTTGTTCGGCGAGGTCGACGAAGGCCGCGAGGAGCCCGCCGCCGCCGTCGCCGAACTGACTGGCGATGGCGTCGATGCAGTAGCGCTGCAGCTCGGCGCGGGACACGACGGCGCGATAGACGAACGCGTGACTGACCTTGGTCCGCTCGAGGAGGCCCTTGCCGTGGAGCCGCTTGAGCGCCGACGAGACGGTGTTGACGGAGATCCCGCGCGCGACGCCCACGCGCTCGTGGACGCCGCCCGGGTTGAGCGGGCCGTCGGTCCACAGAGCGTCGAGCACGTCGCGCTCGAGCTCGCCGAGCACCAGGTCGGGCAATCGAAACATCGGGGCTTCCTCGCGGGATGGACGCGGGCCGGACAGCGACCATGCCGGAAGAAAGTACGACCATCAATCGGATTTTTGCGGACCGGCCCGGCGCGCTCCGATCACCGACGCGGAGCGGTGTTGTAGGCGCGGTCGGCGGGGGTGAGTCGGTCGAGCCAGAGGAGCTCCAGGATCTCGAGGGCCTCGGCGAGGTCGAAGTCCGGCTCGTCGGTCTTGTCGAGCAGCTCGAGGGTCTCGAACGCGAAGGCGTCGGGGCCGTGCTCGTTCCAGGCGGCCTGAAGCGCACGACAGCGGTGGGTCCCGACGCCCAGGGTGAAGCGGTGGCGGTTGAGGGCGCCCGCGACGTCGGGGCTACATCCGAAGAACCCCTCCCCGGTCACGGTGTTGCGGACGCAGTACGCGCCGGCCGGGCTTGGGCGGCTCTTCCAGGCCTCTTTGAGGGCGCGACGACGGTCGGCGTCGGTCATGGCGGGGCTCCGTGTGGGAGGGCGCTGTTGCGAGTACGCGGTCGTCGCGAGCTTCGCCGAGCGTCGCGCGTGACAGGCCGGTTTTTACCCGGGCGATAATCACCGGTCAATATAACCCGGATAAAAACCGCCCGGCGTTCGGCTCTCCGGGATGCCGGCTCTTCGCTTCGCTCTGGGAGACGGACCGCTCCGAGACCGAACGGGCCAGGTGATTGACGCCGATGACATCACGACACTACTTTTTCGATGTCATGAATTCACCGAAGCAGATCACCATCCGCAACCCCGCCCCGGCGCTCACCGAGAAGCTCAAGGCCATCGCGGCGGAGCGAGGTGAGAGCCTGAACGCCACGATCCTGCGGCTGCTCGAGGACGCGGTCGGAACGAGCGAGCGGGAACGCTGGCTCGAGGGCTTCGCGACCTGGACGGAGGATGAGCGCGTCGAGCTCGATGAGGCGCTCCGCGCCCAGCGTCAGGTCGACGAGGAGCTCTGGCGGTGACACCCGAACGGATCGTGCTCGACACCTCCGCGTACTCGTGGCTCCGCACGGGACACCCGGAGACGCTGAGGATCGTGGCGAACGCGCGCATCATCCTGGTCCCCACGATCGTGTTGGGCGAGCTGAGCGCCGCGTTCCGGATAGGCCGCAGAGAACGGGACAACGTCCAGGCGCTCGGCCGGTTCCTCGCGCGCCCCGACGTCGAGGTCGTCGATGCCAACGCCGACGTCGCGAACGAGTACGGCCGCGTCTTCGCCGCGCTGCGCCGCGCGGGCACGCCGATCCCGACCAACGACATCTGGATCGCGGCGACGACGGTCCACGCTCGCGGTCACCTCCTGACCTTCGACCGCAACTTCGACCGGGTCGGAGGGCTCGAGGCGACGCGACTCGAGATCCCGCGATGAGCGTCCGTCAGATCAGGCCGCGCAGCGCCAGGGCGCGCTCGGCGTCCTCCTCGTTCTCGTCGAGGTAGGTCTCGAAGCTCTCGTCGGTGATCTCGACGACCACCTCGCCGTCGCCCTCGATGATCGCCTGACAACCCAGGCGAGAGCTGTCTCTGCGGTCGATCGCCCCGCCGAGGAGCGAGTCCTCGTCGCGCTCCATGGCGCTCAAGAGCTCGGCGCCCGAGACCACGTAGACGTGGCAGGTCGAGCAGCCACAGACCCGCCCGCAGTGGCAGCCGTGGGGCGCGCGGGCTGCGTCCGAGGCCTCGAGGAGCGTGGCGCCCACCGGGACCTCGACCTCGAGCCCCTCGCGAGGGTAGCGGACCTTCGGCATCCTAGCTGCCCTCGCGACCGGAGGTCGCAGCCTCGAGAGCGTCGATCGCCGCGATGAGGTGCCGGCCCATCTCTGTGGGCTTGCCGACCTTCTTCACGGTCTCGAGGGCGTCGGCGTTGGCCTTTCGGACCTCGGCCACCCGTCGACGATAGATGGCCGTGTCGGCCTCCGGGTGTCCGGCCGCCTTCAACCCCTGGTGGAGCGCGGCCACCGGCGCGAAGGCGTGCACCGCGAGGAGGACCCCGAAGAGCGGGCGCATGTCCGGGCGGACCGGCGACTTCGTCCACTCGGTCTGGCCGTTCTCCAGGACCGGATCGAGCCAGGTCAGCGCGTTGAGCTTGCCGTGCTGGACCTCGTGGATGATGGCCTCGGCCATGGTGAGGCCGTTCGGGTGGAGGCTCATGTAGATCGTCGCCGGCGCGGCGCGGTACGAGGCCGAGAAGTGCCGCTCGTCGTGGTAGCCGACGGGCACGATCCGGTCGAGGGTGTGGGCCAGCTCGGGGTAGTAGCCCGGGAGGCCCACGCGGATGAGCTCGAGGGCCGCGTCGAGGGCCGACCGCCACTGCTCGACCGACCGCCCGTCGAGGTTCAGGGCGTTGCCGGCCTTCTCCGGGTGCGCCTCCTCCATGTTCAGCGGGTTGGTGTCGACGAGCGCCAGGCGCGCCGGCAGGTCGTCACGGATACGGACGAGCCGCGCCGGCTCGTCGTGGGCGAGCGCGTCGAGGGACCGTGTCTCGCCACCCGCGAGCCGCACCTCGACCCCGGTCGGGTCGGCGAGCATCCCCTCAGCCGGCGCGTCGAACGTCACCGTCGGCCCCTCGGGGTCGATGAGGCGCGCCACCGGGACGTCCCACAGCACCGCCTCGCCGAGCAGGCGCGTCAGCCCGCGACGGCCGATCTGGAACAGCACGTGCGGGACCAGCTCGCGCAGGAGCGCCTCGGGCGGGCGGTTCCGGTCGGCGTGGACGAGGATCTGCACCAACGCGTCCGGCCCGCCGACGATCTCGAGCGCCGCGTCCGGGGCGCGCTTGGTGAGCGGCACGAGCGCCCCTTGGAGAGCCACGAGCCCCCGCGCGACCCGCGGCGAGAGCCCGCGCGTCGGCCACGTGAGCAGCGTCCTGAGCGCGATCAGGCGGACCTTGCGCATCGCGCGCCGAGCGCTGGTGTCGCCCTCGGGAGGGAGCTGCGAGAAGCCGGTCGGGAAGGTCACGTTCAGGGACTCCACGGTGACTGGGGGCCGCGCTGGACGCGGCGCGGCGGCCCATCATGCCGAGTCGCGCCGCCGGTGGCCACTCCCACTCGCGCTCGTCTCGGACCCGGGGCGACGCGCTCTCGGGGCGAGGCGAGGTTCTGATAGCCCACGCGCGCTGTTGACGTTAGTGTCCGCTCAGGAGCCGGGGGCCCGGACGGCCGAGGAGGCCGTGCAACGCGGGGGACCGCCGGCGGGATGCTCACTCGTCTCGCGACGGACCCGCGGCGCCGTCGCGGGCTCAAGCTCAGGAGCGGCGCGTCATGAAGCTTCACCCCACCGCCGAGGAGGCCCTGGCCTGCGTGGTGCCCGGGCAGCGGATCTTCGTACACGGGATGGCGGCGACGCCGCACGTGCTGCTCGAGGGGCTCGTCGCCCGCGCCGAGCACCTGCGCGACCTCGAGCTCATCCACCTCCACACCCACGGGCCCGGCGCCTACGCGGACCCCGCCTTCGACGGCGTCTTCCGCGTGGCCAACCTGTTCCTCGGCCCGAACATGCGTAGCCAGTACGACGCCGACCGCGTCGACTACCTCCCGTGCTTCCTCAGCGAGATCCCGGCCCTACTGCGCTCGCGGCGGCGCCCGGTCCACGTGGCGCTCATCCACGTCTCGCCGCCCGACAAGCACGGCCACTGCAGCCTCGGCGTAGGCGTCGACGTCACCCGCGCCGCCGTCGACGTCGCCGACGTCGTCGTCGCCCAGGTCAACAAACAGATGCCGCGGACCCACGGCGAGGGCTTCATCCACACCGACGAGATCGACCACGGCGTCGAGGTGGACGTGCCGATCGACTCGGTCTCCGCGGGCGAGCCGACCGAGGTCGAGCTGGCCATCGGGCGCCACGTCGCCAACCTCATCGAGGACGGCGCGACCCTCCAGACCGGGATCGGGCGCATCCCGGACGCGGTGCTCCGGGCGCTGACGCGGCACCGGAACCTCGGCGTCCACACCGAGATGTTCTCCGACGGCCTCATCGACCTCATCGAGGCCGGCGCGGTCGACAACTCCCGAAAGCACATCATGCCGGGCCGCACCGTCGCGAGCTTCGTCATGGGCACGCGCCGGCTCTACGACTTCATCGACGACAACACCTCGGTCGAGCTGCGCGACGCGGGCTTCGTCAACAACGTCGCCGTCATCAAGAAGAACCCGCGGGTCACCGCCATCAACTCGGCGGTCGAGATCGACCTCACCGGGCAGGTGTGCGCCGACAGCCTCGGCCACCGCGTCATCTCCGGCGTCGGCGGCCAGATGGACTTCATCCGCGGCGCGTCCCTGTCCGAGGACGGCAGACCCATCATCGCCCTGCCGAGCCGCGCCCGGAGCGAGTCCCGCATCGTCCCCACGCTGAAGCCCGGCGCCGGCGTCGTCACCACCCGCGCCCACGTCCACTACGTCGTCACCGAGTACGGGTCCGCGGACCTCTACGGCAAGACGATCAGCGAGCGCGCCCGCGCGCTCATCGCCATCGCCCACCCCGACGACCGCGAGGACCTCGCGCGCCGGTGGCGGGACGCGCGAGGCGGCGTGTGACCCGCGGCCGCCGCGGGAGGGGAGAGCCGCCCCGGGCGAGCGGGATTCTCCAAGTCGGTGTGGGTACGAAGTCGCCGTCCACAGGTCGTCCATAGAGGGCGCCACCGACGTCATCTCCACAGCGCGCGTTGTCCACGACGCTGACGAACTGGACGTCGCGGGCCATCCGGCGAGGCGGCCGAGGCTACCAAGCCGTCCCCGGGCCAACGGCCCCTCGAAGAAAAGAAAAGAAGCCGCAGCCGTCGGCGCTCGTGGGGATGTGGGGAACCCGCGAGCCCCCCGGGCGAGCGGGTTCTCCAAGTCGGTGTGGGTAACCCTGCGAGCCCCCCGGGCGAGCGGGGTTATCCAAGCCCCTCGTGGGGAACCTGCGAGCCCCCCGGGCGAGCGGGTTGTCCACAGGGGCGTCACCGACGGCATCTCCACAGCGCGCGTCATCCACGGACCAGGCGGACGGGACGTCCGCGGGCCATCGAAGCCCTCACTGTCACCGGAGGAGCTCGCGGCCGTGGACCTCGAGGAAGGCGTCGCGGCCCAGCGTCCAGTGGATGTCGTGGGCCGGTGGAGCGGCTTTCATTCGGCCGAGATGTAGAACTTCGAGATGACAGGTCACGCAAAGGCCAGCCAAATTGGAGCGCTCCTCGCCGCCGCCGTGGCCGCGGAACTTCAGGTGGTGTGGCGTGAGGTCCCGGTTCGGGCAGACCGGTGAGGCGCAGCGCAGCAAGTCCCGTTCATATACGTCCTGGTACGCCACGCGCTCGGGGTCTCGGCGGAGCCAGACGCTCCAGAAGGCTCGAATCAGGAAGTCGACGAAGCTCCCGACCTCTCCCGAGGCCTCGAAGAGCCGCAAGACATCGCGCCAGAAGCCGACCGTCTCGCCCCGAAGGCGCATCCGCAGCGGCACCATCCCTGCCCAACGCCCGCGACCGTCGTCCGTGACGGATATCTGGCTCGCCTCGCCATCAGCCATGACGGATATCTGGCTCGGGCCATCGCTCGACAGCCGCCCGCCGTTGACGACCAGCTCGGCGACGGTCCCGTCGAGCATCCCGCGCTCGAGGTCCTGAAACTCCGCGACCAACGACGCGTCCGGCGGCTCGCACCCGACCGGGGTCACCCCCTCGGCGCGCGCGACGGCCTCGACGATCTCGACCTCTTCGCGGAGATGCTTGGTCGTCCGCGACGCCGCCCGGTCGAGCCACGCGTAGACCGTATCCCGGTCGGCGACCCGCGCGACCAGCCGCGCCGCCTCGTACCCGATGTCCCCATCGTCGAGCGCCAGCGCGACCTCGGGCACGAGCCGCTTGCACCGCCGCGCCAGCGTCATCCGCGCCTTCACCGACGCCAGCGAGCAGGCGAGCCGCTCGTTCGCGTACTGCGCAGCGCTCGCGTACCCCAGCGTCCGCCACCCCGAGCAGCCCCAAACCTCGGACGCCAGCTCGCCGATCCGTCGGTCCCGGGTCTGAAGCCGCGCGCTCAGCTCGCGGAGGCGCGCGTCCAACTCGACCGGTGTCCGAGGCAGCTCACCGACCTGCTCGATGTCGTCGACGAAGCCGGCGATCAGCTCGGTCAAACCTGGGTCATCGGCCTGTCCCGCGAAGTCGTCTTCCGCGAGCAGCTCGGCCAGCCGGCGCTCCAGCTCGCGCCGCTGGTCCAACGCCTCGGCCCGCGTCGCGCTGTCCAGGCGGCAGGTCAGCTCCGGGTGCCGAGCCAGCAAGGTCGACATCGCCTCAGCGAGCAGCGCCTCGACCATCGCGTCGTCGCCGACGACGCCGAAGCGTGTCCGCAGCAAGCTCCGAGTCGCCTCGAAGGCCCAAGCCGTCACGCTGTCGACGCTGACCTGGAGCGTCCTCTGCTCGTCGCCGGGCTCCGGAACAGCCGACTCGGTGTCTGCTCCGTCATCCGAGCGCCCGGCCAGCCGCTCGCGCATCGCCCGAACGGTCATCCCGCGCGCCTCGGCGATGAGCTGAACCTCGGTCTCGGCCGTCGCCTCGCGGGCCAGGAGCTCCACCATCGACCAGCCGAGCCGTCCCCTCTCCAACGCGGCGCGCAGCTCGGGCAGCCCGACCAGGCGTCCAGCCACCCGCGCCGACTCGTCGACCCACCGCGGCTTCCGCCCGGTACGCTCGAAGCCGTACGCGCCGACCGAGGAGAACCCGAGCTCCAGGTACCCGCCCGTCTCGCGCAGCAGCCGCAGCGCGTCGCCGATCGCCAGACGCAGCGCCCCCGCCGAGCGGGACAGCGCGACGAGCCGTCGGTCCATCTCGACGAGCCAGGCCGGAGGGCTCGCGTCTGGGTCCTGAGTATCCACGCGACCCTTATACCATGGGGTTCTGAGCGACCTCAGGGAGGCCCCTCCACCCCCGTTTCGCGGCCAAACCCACCTCGCGAGACCCATCTCGCCGATCACGCCCACCAGCGGCCCGCCAGACCCGCCGATGGTCAATCTGGCAGATCCCACCTCGCCGAACGAGATTTTCACCTCTGGGCTGTCAAGTAAGCGGCTAATTTTTCTTCGGTTTTCCCGAACTGCGCCCGACGGAGCCACACCGATTCAAGGCGGGAGCGCCGTGTCATTGCTCCGTGAGCGGCCCGTTCGGGGACAACTTCGTCGCAGCTACCGAGGTGATCTGCGGTAGGCTCCCCGGTCGCCCCAGGAGCCCCGGGGTCGAGGTTCAGAGGTCGCCGAGCTGCCAGGTCGTCGCCTCGCCGGAGACGCAGGAGATGTCCGCGTCGAGGGCGTAGTCACCGCTGCCGTTGGCGTCGTCGAGCGCGGCCATCGGAGGTCCCCGGTTCTCACCTTCCCTCGCGTCGTGTGCCTCGCCCGTGCCGACGTCGGCGACGGAGAGACCGTGTTTGTGCGTCCCAGGGTCCATCCCTATAATGCGCGCCCTTCGCCCGCCGCGTGCTCGCGGCCGAGGCGCCTGCCCTCCACCCCCGGCGACGACCACGAGCTTGCTGCTGGAAACCCGACTCCTGATCACCGATCGCACCCGTGGCGGCCCGGATCCCCAGCGCGACCGGGAGAGCGGCCGCGGCGCTCGGCTCGATGGCGTCGCTGACGGCAGCCTCCCGGACCCGCCCCTGGACACGCTGGCCGCGCTCGCCGCCGGCGCTCCGGCCGGCCCGCTGTGGCTGACCGGGGGCGAGCCGACCCTGCGCCCCGACCTCCCCCGGGTCATCGCCGCCGTGCGCGCCGCTCGCGAGGATGACGCGCCCCTCGGCCTCGTGACCGACGGCCTCGCGCTGGCGCACCCCGGGCGCTTGAAGGCGCTGCGCGGCGCGGGGATCGACCGGCTGCGGGTCCTCGTCCACAGCCTCCGCCCCGACGCCCACGACTGGCTCGTCGGGCTGAACGGGGCCTGGCGGACCGCGGTCCGAACCCTCGAGCTGTGCCGCGACGCCGGCCTGACGACGGAGATAGAAGCGACGATCACGCGGCCCACGGCGCCGTACCTGGCCGAGCTGGTCGCGCTGGCCGAGCGCGTGGGCGCCGGCGCCGTCCACCTCCGCGCCCTGCGCCCCCGGGGGCGCGCCGCCGCCGAGGAGATCGCGCTCACCCCGCGCTACGCCCTGCTCGAGCCGGCGCTCGTCGAGGCGCGCCACCTGGGCGCCGATCGCGACGTCGCCGTCCACGTCCACGGCGTCCCGCGCTGCGCCGCCGGCAGCGCCGGGCACGCCGTCGTCCCGGGGAGCCGCCTCCGCTGGCTCGCCGCCGACGGGGACGGCTGGGCCGCGCGGCTCCACGCCCTCGGCCCCGCCCCCAGCGCCGGAGGCTGCGGCCGCTGCCCGGGCGCCGAGGGCTGCGACGGCGCCCCCGCACGCTACGTCGCCCGCTTCGGCTGGACCGAGCTCCTCTCCGAGGGGGCCGCCTCCGACGGGCTGACCGATCCCCGCGAGGAGCGCTCTCCCGAGACGGGCCTCCCGGTGCCCGAGCCCCGCGCCGGCCGGGTCCCTTTCACCCGGACCCGGGTCGTCAAGCTGCCGCCCGCGTCGCCGGGTCGCTCCCCCGCGCCTCCCGAGGCGGTCTGGCTCGATCTCGTCGACGACGCCGGGGCGTTCCTGACGCGCCGGGCCGCCCGCCTCCGCCTCGTGAACGCCGCGCAGCACGGCGCGCGGACCCTGCGGATCGTCGGCCGGGGCGCCTTCGATCACCCCGACGCGGCCTCGCTGCTCCGCGACGCGACGCGCCTCTCCGTGGAGCGGGTCGAGGTCGCTGGCGACGGCGCCGCGCTCGCGACGATGCCGGTCCGCGAGCTCTATCTGCTCCGCCGCCTGAGCCGCGGCGACGTCGCCCTCTACGGCCCCGACGCGGCGTCCCACGACGCCCGCGCGGGCCGCGAAGGCGCCTTCGAGGCCACCCTGTCCGGCCTCCAGCGCCTGGCGCGGCTGGCGCAGATCCCCGTCGGGGCCTACGGCGTCCTGCGGGACGACGACGACCTCGCCGCCTGGGCCCGGGCCTGGGACGCGGGCGACCTCCCGGGGACGCCGAGGTTCCGGCTCGCCGCGGAGGGCGGCGACCTCGACCGGCTCGCGACCGCCGCGGCCGCGCTCCCCGAAGGCCGGACCCGCACCGCGCTCCTCGACGTCCTGCCCCCGTGCCGCTTCGCGCCCGACGCGCCCGCGCCTCCTGAGCGGCCGCCGCACGGCGCGCGGCAGACCCATCGGCTCGAGCGCGACGCCGCGCCCGGGCCCCTCGATCCGCTCGGCGACGCCGCGCCCTGCCCTCGCCTCGCGCCCGGTGCCTCCGGGGTTTGTGGCGACGACGGCGTCCGGTATGCTCGCCCGTGCCCGGGCGTTCCAGCGCGCTGGGCCCTCGCCCCCCGGCCGGACGCCCCCCGCGCCCGCCCCGCGGCCCCGACGGCCGACGCCAGATCCGGAGACGTGACCGCCTGATGCTCGCCCAAACCGCGCCGGAACAGAGCCCGGGCTCCGACCTCTCGAGCGACATGCTCGAGCGCGAGGCGGTCGCCAACAAGCCGAAGCACTGGGTGCGCCTGGTCACCGCCTGCAACAGCCACTGCATCTTCTGCCTCGACTCCGACACCCCGCGCGACCTCTACCTCGACGAGGAGGAGGTCAAGGCCGAGCTCCGCCGCGGTCGCGACGAGCTCGGCGCCGAGAAGGTCATCCTGTCGGGCGGCGAGGCGAGCCTCCACCCGAAGTACTTCGACTTCATCCGCTACGCCCACGAGCTCGGCTACGACCGCGTGCAGACCGTGACCAACGGCTGGCGCTACGCCGACAAGACGTTCTTCGACGGGGCGATGGCCGCCGGGCTCGGCGAGATCACCTTCAGCCTCCACGGCCACGACGCCGACCTCCACGACCGCCTGACCCGCCACCCGGGATCCTTCGACCGGCTCATCAAGGGCCTCGTCCGCGCGATGCGCCACCCGGCGCGGCCGATCGTCAACGTCGACGTCGTCATCAACAAGCAGAACGTCGGGGTCCTCGACAAGATCCTCGAGCTCTGCATCTCCCTCGGCGTCACCGAGTACGATCTGCTGCACGTCATCCCGCAGGCCGACGCCTTCAACTTCCGCGACGAGCTCTTCTACGACCCGCGCGAGCACCTGCCGACGCTGCACAAGGTCTTTCGGCTCAACCGCCACCCGCGCTTCGTCATCTGGACCAACCGCTTCCCGGTGTCGTTCCTCGAGGGGCTCGAGGATCTCATCCAGGATCCCCACAAGATGCTGGACGAGATCAACGGCCGCCGGACCATGGTCCGCGGCTACCTCGACACCGGCCGGCCCTTCGACTGCCGCGACCCGAACCGGTGCAAGCACTGCTTCATCGAGCCGATGTGCACGACCATCGACCGCGTGATGGCCGACACGACCGCCGAGCGCTGGGAGATCTGGGACGTCGGCGCCGAGGGCTGGCGGGGCGAGGAGCTGCCCTTCGGGGCCGAGACCCTGGGCCTCGAGGTCGACCGCCTCGAGGACCTCGCGACGGCCGATCTGCCAGGAGACGCCTCGCTCTTCGTGCGCTCGGCCGAGGCGAGCCCGCTGTCTTCGCTGGCGCCCGTCCTGGACCGCGGCGTGACGCTCGTCGCCCGGACGGCCGCGCAGCTCGACGCCTGGTTGACCGGCGACGACGCCCCGTCGGTCGCCGTCGACATCGCCCTCAACCGCGAGACGGCCGCCTGGATGCTGGACAACCGCGACGCCCTCGCGGCCTGCGCCCGGCCGCTCCGCGTCCACCAGCCGAGCTTCGAGACCATGGCCGAGGCCGCCGCGAGCGACGTCGAGGACCCGCGCGCCTTCTTCGAGCGGCTCGACCTGCCGCTGAGCGTCAGCGGCCTGCCGATCTGCCTGACCCCGAAGGCCCGCTGGGTCGACGACCGAAAGCGCCTGCCGCGGAGCATCTTCGAGGCCGAGACCGGGCGCCTCGGGATCCGCTCGCTGGCCCGCTATCACGTCTCGACCCGCTACCGAGCGAAGTCGCTCCGCTGCGCGGACTGCGCCGTCAGCGACCGCTGCGAGGGCATCCCGATCAACATGATCCGGAGCCAGGGCCTGAAGCTGGCCACGCCGCTGTCCGCCGACAGCGCCGAGGGCGCCGCCGCGGTGAAGACCCTGACCGAGCGCTGGCCGCTGGCGCCGCTCCGCCTGTCGAACGGCCGTCCCGCGGAGGGCCCGCCGCCGAGCCTCCCCGGCTTCGCGACGCCGACCGAGGCGCCGGTGGACCCGCTGGCCATCGCCGCGCGCACCCGGGATCTGCAGCGCGAGGAGCGCCGCCGGCGTTTCCACAAGCAGGCCACGGCCCCCAACGGGGACGGCTGATGGCCAACCTCGGCTACATGCAGCTGACCCGCGGGTGTCTCCAGGACTGCCGCTTCTGCTCGAACCCTCCGACCGGGCGGGACCTGACCGAGCCGGAGATGCGGACCCTGGTCGATGAGCTCGTCGACATGGGCTACGACGGCGTCATCCTGACCGGCGGCGAGCCGTCGATGTCGCCGCTGCTCGTCCCGGCCCTCGAGTACGCCCGCGAGCGCGGCCTCTACAGCCGGATGATCACCAACGGCCAGCACCTCGCCGATCGCGAGCGCTTCCAGCAGGCCGTCGACGCCGGGCTGACCCACATCCACGTCAGCCTCCACAGCTACCGCCCCGAGGTCCACGACTACGTGACCCGCTACCCGGGCGCCTGGGACGTGCTCGTGCGGTGTCTCGAGCACGTGCCCGAGATGGGCATCACCTGCGACATCAACACCGTCATCAACACGTACAACTCGGATCACCTGCACGAGACGGTCATGTGGATCGTCGCGCGCTTCCCCTTCGTGCGGCACTTCGTCTGGAACAACATGGATCCCGACGGCAACCGCGCCGAGGAGAACCCCGACTGCATCCCGCGCCACCACGAGTTCCTCGTCTCGCTCGAGCTCGCGATGGAGTACCTGGAGTCGACGGGCCGGACGTTCCGAGCCGAGCGCGTACCCCTCTGCTACATGCGGCGCTTCGCCTGGGCGTCGACGGAGACCCGCAAGATCGTCAAAGAGGAGGAGCGCTGCATCAAGTTCCTCGACGACAAGGGGTTCGTCCGGCAGCTCGAGTTCCTCCACGGCAAGGGCGCGGCCTGCGAGGCGTGCCGCTTCGACCCGATCTGCGCCGGGATGTACTCGATGGCGAAGACCTTCGACGAGCGCGAGCTCTCCCCGGTCTTCGAGGATCCGACGCCGACGATCGCCCGGGTGCTCGGCCACGATCCCTCGCCCGAGCTCCTCGCTCGCCTCGAGGAGCGCCGGGGCCGCCACTCCCGCTCCGAGCAGCCGAGCGAGGCGGCCCGCGCCGAGCGTCGCGCCCGCCCGCTCTTCGACGAGCCCCTGCCGGCCACGGGCTGACGCTCCGGCGCTCGGGTTTGCGCTGCGAGGAGCGCGCGAGCCGGTGATCGCGCCACGATCGGCTCCCGGCCCAGAGACGACGACGTCTTGGCGGTGGGTGGGCTACGCCGACGAGCACACCTGCGCCCCGCCCCCGGGACGCGACACGGGGTCGAGCTGCGAGCCAGCGACGCGCCCGAGGACGTCGCCGTCAGGTTGGCTACGACTGACGCAGGAGCTCGGCGCGCGGGGCTCGTCGGCCGACCACGGCGTCCCCGAGCGGCCCGTGGCGCCCACGGGATGACGGTTTCCGCAAGCCGACCGGCGGACGGACGAGGGCGCGCTCGCCCCTTCCGACGCTCCGCGGCGCCAGGATTTGCGGCGGCGTGGTGCGTGAGGCACTGTATCCGGGGTCGAGCCTGTGGTACGGTTCATTCGCTTCCAGCACGTTTCCCGAGGAGATCGATGAAACGCAGACAGTTCGTTCGGAACCTCGCTGTCGGCGCGGGCCTTGTCGTGGCCAAGCCGCTGGTCGCGCGCGCCAACTCAGGCTCGGGTGAGCGCCCCGGCTTCGACCCGGTGGAGGCCGCCTCCAAGGACGGGCCCGGCCCGGCCGATCTCCCGCCCGGAGAAGGCCCGACGCTGCTCCCCTCCGGCCAGGTGCTCGGCCCCGGCGTCGACGCGAAGCGTGCGGACGCCCCGGCGCCCACGTGGCTCTTCGCGCCGCTGTCCCTCGGCGACGCCGTCGTCGACGGCTGGCGCTTGACGGCGGTCTCGCCGGTCGCCTACGGCGGCTTCTTCGTGGAGCTGACGTCGACGGCGGGCGATCACGCCCGGGTGACGTGCTGCCGGCTCGGCCGGCGTGGCGCGATCGGTGTCGCGCACACCGAGAAGATGGATCTGCTGCTCGCGAACGCGGGCTACGGCTGCGTGGCGACCGAGGAGTCGCTGGGCGCCGCGATGGTGGTCTTGGCGCAGCTGGTGCGCGCCAACGAGGACGAGCGCCTCGATCGACTGCCGCTTCTGGACTTCGAGACACGGACCACGCGGTTCGGACCGGGGGTGATTCTGTGAGCAACGAGGCTGCGGTCGCTGCGACGACCGAGGCACCGGAGAGCTCCGGCGCGGTGAACGCGCCGGGTGCGAACGGCGAGGCGGCCGAGACGGCCGAGTTCACGTTCGAGCTCTCGTCGACCGAGGTGATCTTCCCGATCGACGAGTCGATCTACCCGCGCGACGCCATCTTCGGCGCCGCCTATCTCTTCATCGACCGCTGCTACGTCTTCCTGACGCGGCCGGCGGACGGCACCGTGGGCGTGAGGCTGCGCCCCAAGGGCGAGCGCTCCGAGGAGATCCTCGAGGCCCTCGCCGGCGAGTTCGCCAACGAGCTGCTCAACCAGCTGCTGCGGGCGCGCATCGCCGAGTCGACGACCAAGATCCGCGAGTTCTACATGCAGCGGGCGTTCTTCGAGAACACCCCGAGCCACAGCACCATCGACGCGCTCCTCGCCGAGCTCGACGAGGAGGAGCTCGCCGACGATCCGCTCGAGATCTCGGTCCCCTGGGAGGAGGAGCCGAGTGCCAGCTGACCAGAACAGCCCCGACGGCCCCGTCGCCATGGACCGCCTCGACTTCAGCGCCGACATCTACTCGCCGGTCGCGGTCGAGCGCGCCGTCTCCGTCTTCGGCGAGCTCGCGAAGTTCACCGTGACCCACGGCGACGCCGACGTCTCCGTCAGCTGGGCCGACGCCGACGCCGACGTCGCCGACGTCCTCGCCGACGAGCTCGCGAACTACGCGCTCAACGAAACGATCCTCCTCTCTCGCGCCCCGAGCACGACCCTCCGATGACGATGTCACGAACCATTTCGCTCAAGCGGCTGTCGATCGCCCCGGAGAAGCTCGCCTTCTTCCGCTACGGGGACGTCGCGGGCAAGAAGCTCATCACCAACGACGCGGGCGGGTGGCTCTTCCTCGAGCAGGGCGAGTTCGAGGACCTCGTGGCCGGCGGCGTGACCGCCGATCACCCGAAGTACGAGGCGCTCCGCTCCGGCGGGTTCCTGCGTGAAGGCTTCGACATCGACGGCTTCGCCGAGAAGATGCGGCGCAAGAAGCGCTTCGTCGGGCACGGGCCGCACCTGCACATCGTCATCACGACGCTCCGCTGCAACCAGAGCTGCCGCTACTGCCACGCGTCGCGGACGAGCATGGACCGCGTCGACACCGACATGTCGCTCGAGACCGCAAAGCAGGTCGTCGACCTGGCGATGCAGTCGACCTCCCCGTACATCAATTTCGAGTTCCAGGGGGGCGAGCCGACCGTCAACATGCCGGTCATCAAGTTCATCGTGGAGTACAGCCGCGAGAAGAACAAAGAGGCCGGCAAGGTCCTCGACCACTCGCTGGTGTCGAACTTCACGCACATGACCGAGGAGAACGCCGACTGGCTCATCGCCAACGACGTCCTGGTCTGCACGAGCCTCGACGGCCCCGAAGAGGTCCACAACTACAACCGCCTCTGGACGAAGGACGGCAACGCCTACCAGAGCGTGATGAAGTGGATGGAGTACTTCAACGCGGGCTACGCGGCGAAGGGGCTCGATCCGAAGCTCTGGCACGTCGACGCGCTGATGACGACGACGCGCAAGACCCTCGACCACATGAAGGAGCTGGTGGACCTCTACGTGAAGTTGGGGATCCACACGCTCCACATCCGCCCGCTCAACCCGTACGGCTTCGCGACGGCGACCTGGGAGAAGATCGGCTACTCCATCGAGGAGTACCTGGACTTCTACGCCAAGGCGCTCGACTACATCATGGAGCTCAACGAGCGGGGGGTCGAGATAGTCGAGGGCACGGCGACGAGCTTCCTGGCGAAGATGCTCACGCCCGACGACCCGAACTTCGTCGACATCCGGTCGCCCTGCGGCGCCGGGACCGGGCAGGTCGCCTACAACTACGACGGCAAGCTCTTCACCTGCGACGAGGGTCGCATGGTCTCGGCCGAGGGCAACGACCTGTTCCAGATCGGGACCGCCAGCGGCTCCGGCTACCGCGAGATGCTCGAGCACCCGACGGTGCGCGCGCTGGCGATGGCCTCGCTCCAGGACAGCCTCCCCGGCTGTGACACCTGCTGGAACAAGCCGTACTGCGGGGTGTGCCCGCTGCACAACTACCAGATGTCGAACGACATCTTCGGACAGCGCCCGAACAGCCCGAAGTGCAAAGAGCACTACACGGTGGCGGCGCTCTTGTTCGAGAAGCTGGCGAACGACCCCGACGGCAAGAACGAGAAGATCCTGCGGAAGTGGACGCTGACGCGGCCACGCGAACAGAGCACGGACTGCAAGGTGTGAGACGTTGGCGAACGGAAACGACAAGTCGGGCGGGAAGCTCCCGCAGTTGAACCGCGACCCGCTGGGATACCTGCAGCGCGGTGATGTCAAGGACGCCTTCGAGCCGGAGGTGACCAACCTCGATCCGGCCGAGCTGCTCGACGATCCGGAGAACGCCGGGATCATCGTCGCGCAGCACTGCAGCCACGGCTCCCACGGGTCGCACGGCTCGCACGGGTCCCACGGCTCTCACGGGTCGCACGGCTCCCACGGATCGCACGGCTCTCACGGGTCGCATGGCTCGCACGGGTCGCACGGCTCCCACGGGCAGTGGTAGGCGTAGACACACCCTCGCTCCCCACGCCCGCCGCGCCCTCCGCGTCCGCCCGCGCCGTCGAGCGCCCGGCGGCGCCGAGGGCGCAGCTCATCTTGACGGTGACGCGCGCCTGCAACCTCCGGTGCGCGTACTGCCCGACCGCCAAGGACGGCTGGCCGTCGCTCACCGAGGCGGACGCCCGGCGCGCCGTCGCCCTGTTCGCCGAGCGCTACGGCGGCGGCGACATCAAGCTCTTCGGAGGCGAGCCGCTGCTCGTGCCCGACGTCGTCCGCGCGGCGATGGACGAGGCGCGCGCCCGGCCCGAGATTCACCGGGTGTACCTGTCGACGAACGGGCTCGGGCTCGACACCGAGTGGATCGACTACGTCGGCGGCCACGACAAGGCCATCCTGACGCTCTCCCTCGACGGGCGCCCCGAGGATCACCGGGCGCTGCGGCGCGCGCTGCCCGGCGTCGCCGACAGCTACGAGCACGTCGTGAGCCTGCTCCCAGAGCTCACGCGGCTCTCGCGTCTGGTCGTCACCCAGACCATCGCGCCGAAGACGGCGGGGCGGGCCGCGGACAACTTCCGTCACCTGCGCGAGCTGGGCTTGTGGCGCTTCAACTTCCTCCCGGGCTACTACGTCCCGTGGAAGGACGAGCAGCTCGTGGCACTCTCCGAGGCGTTCGTGGCAATCGCGAATGACATTCGCGGTTGCTGGGAGCGAGGCGAGCGGCTGTACGTGAGAAACCTCTTCACCCGCGCGCCGACGCCGTTCTTCAACACCGGGCTGGTCGTCGACGCCGACCGCACGATCCACCCGTCGAACGTCGGGCTGTCCGGATCGCTCGAGGAGCTGCTGAGCGAGACCCAGGTCGGGACCCTCGACGATCCGCCGACCGCCGACGCCCTCGCCGAGCGCGCAGCGGCCATCAACGGGCTCCTGGAGGAGCGCTTGCCGCCGCGGGTGTGGAGCTCGACCCTGGCGGCGGACGCCGCGCTCACGCGGTTCTGCGAGGGCCTGTACCCGGCCTACTTCGCCCATCGCGAGCGACGGTCGAAGCGGCGCGCGCTCGTCCGGGCTCACGCCGCGACGGGAACCCGATGAGCGCCGCGCCGACGACCAGCTCGGGTAGCAAGACGCTCGACACGCCGTGGATCGGCCCGCACGGCAAGTCCATCGCCTGGCTCGAGCTGCACCTCACCTACACCTGCCCCGAGCGCTGCGTCTTCTGCTCGGAAGAGCACCGGATGCAGGAGTTCAAGCGCTTCCCGGTGACCTTCGCCCGGGTGGCGACGGTGCTCCGAAACCACGCCTCGCGCGGGGTGAAGCGCGTCCACCTGACCGGCGGCGAGCCGACCATCCACAAGCGCTTCGTCGACGTGCTGGCGCTGGCGAAGAAGCTCGGGATGCGGACCTCGGTCGGGACCATCGGGACGATGATCTCCCGCCGCGACTTCGCCGAGCGCGCCGTCCCGCTGCTCGACGAGGCGCTGTTCTCGCTCCACGGGCCCGACGCCGCGCTCCACGACCGGATGGCGGGGCGCCAGGGCAGCTTCGACCAGGTGACGAAGGCGATCAGGACCGCCCTCGAGGTCGATCCCGACTTCAACGCCTACGTGAACACGGTCGTCACCCGCGAGAACGTCCACGCGCTGCCCGACACGGCGGCCCTGGCGTCCGAGCTCGGCGCCAAGCTCATCGTGGTGTCGAACCTGACCCCCGAGGGAAACGGCTTCGACAACTACGAGCAGCTCGCCGTGCCCCTCGAGACCCTGGCCGAGATCCTGCCGCGGGTCCCGGCGCGCGCCGGAGACGCGCTCGTCCGCTTCTTCGGCGTGCCGATGTGCGTCCTCGGCGAGCACCAGATGCTGTCGAACGACCTCCACTGGGACGCCCGGGTCACGGTCGAGTGGGCCGCCGCCCCCGGCAAGGTCTTCCTCGACGACATCTACACCTGGGACCCCGGCCGAAAGCGCGTCCACGCCGCGCCGTGCCACGGCTGCGCCCTCAACAGCGTCTGCATGGGCGTCTTCGATCGCTACCCCGAGCTCTGGTCCGTCGACGCCCTCCGCCCCGTCCCCCAGCGGTAGGGTGAGCTACTCAAGGCACTTCGAAGAGGTGCCGGACGGCCCGCTCCAGAGCAGGGTCCGAGCTTCACGAACGGCGGGGTCGCCGCAAAGCACCGCAGCCGGTTGAGCCCGGCGGGCGTGCTACTTGTCGCCGGCCTTGGCGAAGCGGGCGGCGATGCCGTCGGCGAGGGCCTGGTAGTGGGGCTTTCCGTCGCCGAAGGCGCGGCCCTCGCCGGGGCGGGCGGTGTAGGTCTCGATGTCGCTGTCTTCGCGGCACTCGGCCGCCGTCCGGCGACCGTCGCCGGCGTAGTACTCGATGAGGTCGCCGCGGACGAGGTTCTGGAGCGCCGCGAGCGCCGAGGGGATCGAGGCTGCGCTGATGTTCTTCGTCCCGAGGCTGTCGATGGCGCGCTGGACGATGCCCTGACCCGCGCTGACGTAGTCCTGGACGTGTGTTGATGTCGACCAATTCACGCGTAGAAACGGCGAGTTGTGCGTGGTGCCGCCGCCGTGAGTGGCGAGTAGCGCGTGATGTCATCGCTGACGACGGCGAACTGCGCCGGTTGTCACCTTCGAGAGC